>Ga0209536_100017744_pt1 | contig 10059 bp, 9 predicted proteins | sample DeeMarSeWOR28_12_FD_187461 | JGI IMG/M metagenome (GOLD analysis project Ga0209536, IMG submission 187461) | Marine sediment microbial communities from White Oak River estuary, North Carolina - WOR-2-8_12 (SPAdes) (version 2) | ecosystem: Environmental > Aquatic > Marine > Intertidal zone >... | reverse complement strand
ATAGAGCAAAAAACAAGAGTGATTTTTATCAATATTTCTTTTACATTATTTCGAGAAAAATTTTTTTTGCTTAATTCTTCCATAAAATAATGAATATTAAGAAAATATATTGAATTAAATTTCCCACAATGTATAACCTACTTTACTTTCGACCATAAAATCTTTTCTCTACCATTTTTATGAACTAATACATCTTATTCAATTATCACAGTTTACATCACATGATTTAACAAGCCAAATGGAATCGTGCGTACCGGCGGGTATAGAGACAAATTCTCTTGCCCGCCTTTTTTATTGGGAAAAATAGATGATGACAAACTAAGAGAGACGAAAGAGCCAATTAGACATGAAGCAGAGCATTACAGCCATTCGTAACGTAGTGTGGTAAAAAATCATTTTGAAAGGAAGTGACAATGACTTCTAAGAAGATTCTCATATTTTTAGTATTTGCGGCCACATTTGCTCTTATAGCAGAAGGTGCCGAGACAAGTCAAAAGAGTTCTGCCGGACAGGAAAATGAATTGTACCCGTGGTGCGGCCAGTATTGTATGAGCTTTTTCACTAAGACAAGAACTGCCAAAACGGTTGGTAAGGATCATTTATCTATGTCTCTCAAGTACCAGTACTATGACTGGGACCAGATATTGGGAGCCGATGACGATTATCATAACCGGACGTCGGGTCAACAGAAGCAAAGATCGGTGTTTGTATTATGCTCAAAATATGGCTGGGCAGAGGACCACCATATTGCACTCGGAATTCCATATTGGATGAACGATTTCGATATCCCCGGCAAGGAAAATGACAGCGACGGTCTCGCGAACATCTTCGTATTCGAGAAGTGGAACCTTATTAAGGAAACAAACAATTTCCCCGGGATTGCTGTAGACTTCTGGTACTATTTTCCTTCGGGAGATCCAGACAAGTCGTTGGGGAATGACGACGGCGCCTACAAGATATCGACGGAAATTTCGAAAGCGTGGAAAGATTTCTCATTACACTTCAATCCAAACTACAAGTGGAGCGAGGATGATAATGCAGAGGTTGGAGAAATAAACGGCGCTTTACTTTACAAGCTCGATCCAACCTTTTGGCCAGCAGTCGAATACAACTACCTTGACAAAGAAGGTAAGGGGCATAGCCACGATCTTGTGCCTGGTGTAATCTGGAAGTTCAAAAAGGGATGGTCGTTTAAAGCCGGACTTCCCGTCAGCCTTGATTCTACATTTACTGACAGAGACAGAATTGGACTTGTTCTCAAGCTCTTCCATTTGTGGTAGCTGAAGATTAGATATTTGTAGGAAATGCAAAGCAAAAAGAAGAGATTCTGAAAAGTATCAATTATGAGAAAGATAGCATTCATACTTGTTGCGTTGCTGATCTTCACAGTCTTTCTGACAAGCTGCAAACAAAAGAATGAAACAGAAAAACCGACAGGGACAACAAGCCTGAAAATCGGGCATGTCGGCCATGATCACCATACAGCTTTATTCGTCGCTTTGGATTATGCTATTGAGTATGCAAAGCAAAGCGGAATCAGCGTGAAGATTGTCGAGGATCGGAAGTTCTATGAACTGTTGGATCGTGGCGGGAAAGTTGCAGATCTTGAAATAATGAAGGTGGGCGGCGCTTCGAAGATGCCGACGGCGCTGGCACAGGATGTTATTGACGTAGGTTTTGGCGGCGTAGCCCCTGTGCTTGCTTCAGCCGATAGCGGGGCCCCGGTGAAACTCATCGCACCGCTTCACTACAAAGGGGACATGTTCGTTGTTAAACCTGATTTTCTGGCAAAGACGTGGAAAGAATTCGTCGCGATAGCCAAAGCTGCCGACAAGCCGTTGCGCATCGGGTACAAGAATCCGGTGGCTGTGGCAAAGCTGGTGTTCGAGGAAGCACTGAAGCATGAAGGTATTACATTCGGGGGTGACCCGGCACAAACCAATCTACAGGTGCAAATGATTAACGTTAAAGGCGGAAGCAAACTCAATGTGTCTCTCGGAAGTGGTTTGATTGATGGTTATGCCGGCAACAATCCATTCCCCGCAATTGCGGTCGAGAAGAACATTGGACGGATTGTCTGTGACCTTGAAGACCTTCCGCCGGGAACGTTTCGCAATCATCCATGCTGCTGCATCGCTGCAAACGCTAAAGCCATAGAGGAAAAGTCCGAAGCCATTGTGGACTTGTTGGTATTGCTCATGCAGGGCAGCGAGACCATCAACTCGGATTTAGACAAGGCTGTCGACGCAGCGGTGCGTTGGATAGGTACAAGCAAATCTGTCGAGCGAATGAGCATCCCCACGAGCGGGTACTCGATGGAGCCTTCCAAACAATGGCATCAGACCATGGGCAAATGGATTGAGGCAATGAATAGACTTGGAATTTTCAAAGGTAAGCTCAAGAATCTAAACCCGAGTGATGCGCCGCGCATCGCTTATGACTTGTCTTTGTTGGAGAAAGCGAGGGATAAACTTGCCCGAAGACGTGCAGGAAAATAAAAATCCGTGGCGTTTGTCCAGGTGGCTGGGATGCCCAACTGCCGATAGTGGTGGGCTTGAATGTCAAGCCTCAAAGGTTGGATCACCTTTAGGGTGGATTGTTGTACCAGTCGTATTGCTTGTCATATGGCAGGCTGCAGCTCAATTGCTGAATCAGCCGTGGATTTTCCCGCCGGTGACGCGTGTCATTGGCCAGCTCGTGCACCCGCTTCGGGAACACTATGCCTCAGGTTCGCTCTTGAGCAATACGTTCATAAGTCTGCTGCGCGTGTTACTGGGCTTCTTGCTGGCTGCAGTGACAGGGATCGGCTTGGGCATCGCCATGGGCTCAATCCGAATTGTCCGAAGCAGCCTGGAGCCGATTGTTGAGGTGTTGAGACCGTTGTGCCCGATTGCATGGTTGCCTTTTGCCATTGCCGTCTTTAAGAGAGGAACGTTACCACAGTTGTTTGGCTTTGGATACACCCGCACTGTTTTTGACCAGGTCCAGCTGGGAATGGTTTTCGTTATCTTCGTCGGAGGTTTCTTTCCTATCCTGACCAACACACTCGACGGTGTCGCAGGAGTAAGGCGAAACTACTTACTGCTGGCGCAAACGCTAGGCGCAAAGCGGAGGCAGGTTTTTTGGTATGTGTATTTGCCCGCATCGATGCCTATGATTCTGACCGGCCTCAGACAGGGTCTTGGCTTGTGCTGGTTTGTGATTATCGCTGCGGAGATGCTGCCCGGAGCTGAGAGTGGAATTGGGTATCTGCTTATTTACGCTTCGGATAATGCGGCCATGGACATAGTTATCGCTTCTATGTTGATTGTCGGCGGCATTGGAGCACTCTTAGGTCTCATGATGCGTAAAATTATGTCCGGCCTTGTTCGCTGGCATGGAAAGGAAATCTAAGGTTATGACATCCGGCGAAATTAACAACTCATCAAAAGAAATACCTATGGCCCTGGAGCTTCACAAGGTCGGCAAGACTTTCCAATCAGACACGGGCGCCAGTGTAAAGGCATTGGAGGATGTAAATCTTCTCGTGCACCAGGGAGAGTTTGTTACGCTCCTTGGTGCGACGGGATGCGGAAAGACCACGTTGCTCAATCTTATCACAGGACTTGATGTGGCTAATGAAGGACATCTGCGGCTGGGAGAGGATTTGCGGTTCGGCGACAATATTGCTCATGTGTTTCAGCATTACACTTTGTTTCCGTGGCGAACGGCCGCTTCTAATGTATCGTTCGGATTACAGATGCGCGGCGTTCGGCGAGCGGAAAGACAAAGCCGGGCCGTCGCGATGCTTACCAAAGTCGGGCTCAGGGGCTTTGAAAATGCGTATCCTCACGAGTTGTCCGGTGGGATGCGCCAACGGGCCGCAATCGCCCAGGCATTGGCAATAGAACCGAAGCTGCTGCTTATGGATGAACCGTTTGGGGCTGTCGACGATTCAACCAGAACGGAACTTCAACAGATGCTGACCGACTTATGGCAGGAAAACCAGACAACCATCATATTCGTGACACACAACATTGATGAAGCTATCGTTCTGGGCAGCAGAGTTCTGGTTTTCAGAGAACGCCCTGGCAAAATTGCCTGCGAATTCAAGATAGACCTGCCCCGGCCAAGAGACCGAATGAATAGTGAATTTACGAAGTTGTTTATTCAGATTCGGACAAAGCTGTCGGGGCAACTGGATTAGAAAAAGCTTTGGATAAAAATAAACTTAAAAAGGGTATTATAGAATGCAAATACCACGTAATGCAAAAGAGCTTATGGAGCAGAAGAAGGTCATCGCGTTGGCAACCGCCTCAAAAGAAGCTATTCCGAACGTTGTTTATATGCTGCAGTACTGGTGGTATCAGCCGGACATCCTTGTCATCGGTGATCTCTATATGAGTGCAACGTGCAGAAATGTGCAGGAAAATGGATATGCTTCATTCTGCGTCTGGGATAAAAATACGGATCAGTCTTACAAATTTATCGGTACGGCGAAATACGAGACATCTGGTGAAGCTTGCGAATTCGCCAACGCTAAGCTGCACAAGAAAAAACCTGATAAGAATTTCAAAGGCGTAGTAGTTGTAAAAGTTACCGAAATCTACGATGCTTCCCGCGGCGAAAACGCAGGTAAACTCATCGTCAAGGAATGAGAATATAGCAGTGTTTTGCATGAGAGAAAAAGTATGTTTGTCGGGTAAACCCGACTATGGCTGAAGCAGATCATGCCGGTACTCGTGGCGAGTACCTATTCGCTTCGAATATTAAAATAAATCGAAACACGAATTCCATCATATCAAAGCTCGTCTTTTCTTGCAATAAGACAGAAGAAAAGAGTGTAGAAAATGAGGGAAGCTTAAAACCGGAGCATTTGTGAATATAAATGCAAATGTGTCGTAAGAATTATTTATCTTTCAAGGGAGAACTGATCATGGAAAAGTCATCGAGGACAAAAGAATTAAAAGTATTTCTGTTTATTATAGCATTATTGTCGGGCACCACAGTTTTCGCAGGACCGCCATTACCCATGCATAACGTGGAGGGCAATAGCGGTGTATTCATTACCAGTACTGCATATCTGACAAATCCACCCGAAAATGGGGATGTCTTTGGGAAACCCAGCTTTTCATTCAGCTTTGCTGCTATAGGGGAAAAGGATTTTGAGTCAGTGGCTGTGACGGAGAATATTGGTGGTAAAATGGAAATTGGCTACGCGATGGAACGTATAGGACTCGGGGACTGGCCTGAAGATGTAAAGGCCTATGCAAATATACACGTTGAAAATCATGCGATTGTGCACAATCTTAACACAAGGTTAATGGTTATCGAGGAAGGCGGCTACGATTGTGCATGGATGCCGGCAGTAACTTTAGGCGCTCATTTCAAATGGAACGATGGTCATAACAAAATCAACAGGCAAACAGGCGGGCTTTGTGAAATGCTTGGCGTCGATCATGATTCCGGTACAGACATTACCGCTGTGGCAACCAAGACAATTGCCGATTGGCTGCCTAAACCGCTTATTGTCTCGGCAGGATTGCGTAACAGTGATGCAATACACACAGGTCTGCTTGGTTTTGCCGGAGAGCGTCGAACAACCGTCGAAGGCAGCTTGATCTATTTCCTTACGGACAAGTTGTTGCTGGCAAGTGAGTACCGACAGAAGTCCGACCTGTGCGATCCTTATCCTTCGGATACAAAACATTTGATCATGTCGGAAAGCGACTGGTGGGATATTTGTCTGGGATATATAGTTGACGACCATTTGGCAATAGCGGGAGGTTACGCCAATTTCGGCAATGTGTTAAATCATGATGAAGACGAAGTATGGGCAATCCAATTCAAATACGAATTTTAGGGAGAATTATTATGAAAACTAAGGACAATATTGGCCTTAAGGAAGTACAAGCCGTTTACAGCGGCCCCGAGGGCGAGCTTTGGGAACTGATTATGGGAGAGCAGATTCATATTGGCGGCTTTACTTCCTCGATGGATCTTGCGGAAAAAGCCGGCATCGGCCCCGGCACCAAAGGCGTCGACCTTTGTTGCTGTAATGGTGCCGGGATGCGATTTCTTGTGCGTTTTCGAAACGTCGCCCGGGTGGAGGGCGTCGATGCAACCCAAAGGGTCATCGAGCAGGGAATCAAACGATGCGAACAGGAAGGTCTTTCGGACAAAATTGAATTTACGCTCGCAGATGTTTGTGACAGCGGCCTTGCCGATGCAAGTGCTGATTTCGTCTGGGGAGAAGATGCCTGGTGCTATGTCGTCGATAAGGAAAAGCTTATCTCAGAAGCGGCCCGTATTGTTAAGCCGGGAGGTGTTATTGCCTTTACCGACTGGATCGAAGGCAGTACCGGACTTACCGATGCCGAAGCCGAGCGGCTCCTTACCTTCATGAAGTTCCCCAACGTACAGAATCTCGAAGGCTACAGTGATTTACTGACGGCAAACGATTGCGAAGTAATCGCTGCTGAGGACACCGGGCGGTTCGGGCCGTATGTTGACTTATACCTGAATATGCTTAATATGCAGTTGACGTATGATGCATTGAAAATAATCGGATTCAACAGTGAGCTCATGCAGGCGATGGGCGCGGAAATGGTTTTTATGCAGGAATTGGCGCATGCGGGCAAAATCGCCCAGGGCCTGTTTGTCGCCCGAAAGAAGGAGTAATTAATACTCCAGGATTTGAGGATTAAAATGGGAAAATGTTGTGGTAACAATAAGAATGGCAAAGCCGTTGAACCAGGCGATCCATGTAATCCCCCCGAACCAAAATGCTCATCTCCAAAGCAGACAGCCAGGGGGCCGGTGTTTGGCCCCTTAGGCTGGTTCGGTAACATGATACAGAACTGCTATGATTACGCCACGGACGCCAAGGCCAAAGGTAAACACATTGTGGGGATTATGTGTGAATATACACCTCGCGAACTGATAATGGCCGCTGATGCCGTACCGGTATGCCTGTGTGGCGGCTCGGCGGAGATGATTCCACCGGCCGAAGAACACCTGCCGGCGAATCTTTGCCCGCTCATCAAATCAACCTATGGCTACCACGTCCGCAAGGCGAATCCGTTTCTCGAAATGGCAGACCTTATCGTGGCTGAGACGACCTGCGACGGTAAGAAAAAAATGTACGAATTGATGGGACTCTCACGGCCGGTTTATATAATGGAACTGCCTCAAAAGCCGACCGACAGTGATGCCATGGTGCATTGGATCAGCGAGCTTCGCAAATTCAAAACCAAGCTGGAAGAATGTTTCGACGTCGAAGTCACAAACGCGAAAATTAAACAGGCGATCAAGACCATGAACCGCGAACGGGCATTAAGACGTGAGCTGGCGGCGTTGATGAAGTCGAAATCCCCCATGCTGACCGGCAGGCAATTGCTGGATTGCAAGAGCATCATTTCAGGAATCGATGCAGACTTCGACCAATATGCTGAGGCAATTAAGCTGCTCGAAAACCAAAAAGCCGCCTCCGGCACGAATTCCGCTGTGCGGGTGCTATTGACCGGCGTACCAATCGTTCACGGAGCCGAACGTGTCCTTGATATTATCGAGTCGCATGGAGGACTTGTCGTTAGTATGGACAACTGCACAGGACTAAAACCCATTCTTGAAGACGTTGACGAAACAGCGGACGATCCGATTATTGCCCTGGCTGAAAAATATATTCGTCTGCCCTGCTCGGTCATGACAACAAACGACAGGCGATTGGATGTGCTTCGCGAGCTGACAGAAGAATATCACCCGCAGTGCATCGTTGATCTGATCTGGCAGGCGTGCCTGACGTATGATGTTGAGTCGTACCTCGTCAAAGAGCTGGCCGAGAAAGAACTTGGTATACCGTATCTTAGAATTGAAACGGATTACTCACCATCCGATTCGGCACGTATTGCCCTGAGGGTTGAAGCGTTATTCGAAACAGTCCGCCAGCAAGCCAATGGACAGGAGTGTTCGGGTTGATGGAGACGATCGTTTATACGTGTCCATACGTGCCTGCCGAATGGATTGCTGCGCACGGCCTTCGCGCAAGCAGGTTGTTACTCGACCAAGTAGATTCGGCAGCCATGTTCATTCGAACAGAAGGTGTCTGTCCTTTTGTCCGGAGCTTTATCAGTGAAGCAATGAGAAATAAAGATGCCGGAGGAGTCGTCGTAACAACGATGTGTGATCAGATGCGCCGAGCATTTGACATCCTCGAACGAAAGTGCGAACTACCGGCTTTTCTTATGAATGTGCCGAACACCTGGCAAAGTTCCGAATCGCAAAAGCTGTATATCGACGAACTCAAACGACTTGGTCGATTCCTGGTTCGCCTGGGTGGTAAGTCACCGTCAAACGATGCCCTGGCAAAGATAATGCTCGAATACGACGCCACCCGGGCAACCATCCTTACGGCAAGAGAATATCTGTCCGCAAGAAAATACGCTGAAGCAATTGCTGCATTTGGCCGGGATGGGCCGGACCAAACAATCAATCATGTCACAGACACCGAGTTACAAACTGACGGTGTCCCTCTGGCAGTGGTTGGCGGGCCGTTAATGAAGCAGGATTTTACCCTGTTCGACACAATCGAGCAATCAGGGGGAAGAATCGTGCTGGATGCAACCGAAACCGGTGAGCGGGGAATATGCGGCCCGTTTGATCGCCGCCGGATACATGATGATCCGCTTTTAGAACTGGCCGATGCCTATTTCGGCGGAATCCAGGATGCTTCACGCCGGCCAAACAGCGAGCTTTATAAATGGCTCCAGCGAGAGCTTGCTTCAAGAGAAGTACAGGGGATTGTTTTTCACCGGTACCTGTGGTGTGACATGTGGCATGCAGAACTGAGGCGTCTGAAGGACTGGACGAACCTGCCGGTTCTCGACATTGACACAGCCGGCGACAATGAAACAGGTGAATATCGAACGGCAAATCGAATCCGTGCTTTCCTGGAGATGCTGCAGTGAGCGACATGCCGAAACAAATTACGCTCGAAGAATGGGACCTGCGATACGCGAAGCTGCAAAAAGCAGGTACACACCAGCCGGACTACGGCGGCCCGCTCAGCCGGCACGTCGAGGATGGGGACCAGCGGCTCTTGAAGCTTCGGTATGACAATTCCGCTGCGGCCCTTAGGTTATGGAACTTTCTGCTCACCGAAGAAGACCGCCTGCACGATGCCCGCAAGGCCGGCAGGAAAATCGTCGGCACAATGAAGGACCTTGGAACTGTACCGGTAATGGCGTATTGCTTCGAAAACATCGTCGCCTTTTATCCCGATGGAGCATGGTGGATTCCATGCGTGATGGAACTCGGTGCCGGGCTTTTGGAAATCGCCGACTCATTCGGAATCGATGAGTCCTTCTGCCCGGTGCGTGCGATGCTCGGGGCCTTTGTCACCGGAGCACATTTTCCCATTCCGGACATGCTTATCTGCAGCGTCGGAGCAACCTGCGATGATTTTTCCGCTATCGCTCAGCGATTAAACGGCCTCGGGCACCCCATCTTCTGGTGGGAAATTCCTCATCGGCGTAATCCCGAGCCCGATGAGCCGGCGGTAAATCTGCCGGGCGGATTCTCAGCACCGAAATGCCAGGTTGAATTCGTTAAATCGCAGCTCGAACGAGTTAAGACCACACTTGAAGAATTAGCGGGTGAAAAATTAGACGAGCGTAAACTTGTCGCCGGAATACAAAAAGCCAATGAGGTTCGCAGATTACTGACCGAGCTTCGACAGCTCGCATTCACCGCCGAACGGTGCCCCCTCCCGGCCCTCGAAATGCTTATCGCCGAGATGCTTGCGATACACTTTTGCTCCGACCGGCAGGAGACAATCAACGTGCTGAAAGAATTACTCGATGAAGTAAAATCACGTGTACGTGGCGGCAAAGGTATTCTCGACGCCGATGCGGCAAGAATCTTCTGGGTAAATCCCGTGGCGGATTTGCAGGTAATGAACCTGCTCGAAGACTGCGGCGGCAGGATATGCGGCACCGAATACCTTTTCACACATGCGCTGGATGAAATTCCGGAAGACTTACCGCCGCTTGAGGCCCTTGCGCGGATGGCTCTTGCCGATCC
>Ga0209536_100017743_pt1 | contig 10060 bp, 8 predicted proteins | sample DeeMarSeWOR28_12_FD_187461 | JGI IMG/M metagenome (GOLD analysis project Ga0209536, IMG submission 187461) | Marine sediment microbial communities from White Oak River estuary, North Carolina - WOR-2-8_12 (SPAdes) (version 2) | ecosystem: Environmental > Aquatic > Marine > Intertidal zone >... | reverse complement strand
ACATAAAAGATTTACACTTAATTGATATTTATGTTTCCAATGGCGGATACGAAGCCGCTAAAAAAGCATTTACTCAAACCCCCGATGATATAATCGATCAGGTTAAAAAATCCGGATTAAGAGGAAGAGGCGGAGCTGCATTTTTGGCAGGACTGAAGTGGAGCTTTATGCCAAAAACAACCGACAAGCCGAAATATCTTTGTGTTAATGGCGATGAGAGTGAACCAGGGTCTTTTAAAGACAGACAAATATTTGAGTTTAATCCTCACCAGATGATTGAAGGTACAATCATTACCTGTTACGCAATAGGTGCAAAAACAGCTTATGTTTATATCCGCGGAGAATATCACAAATGGATTCGATTATTGCAGAAAGCAATTGATGATGCTTATTCTAAAGGATATCTCGGCGAAAAAATGAAAGAAATATTCGGCACGGATTTTCAATGCGATATTTATATTCACAAAGGTGCTGGTGCTTACATTTGCGGTGAGGAATCATCTCTAATGAATTCACTCGAGGGGAAAAGGGGCTATCCAAGAGTTAAGCCTCCTTTCCCGGCACAAAACGGGTTGTGGGGCTGTCCAACCACCATAAACAATGTTGAGACAATTGCGAACGTTCCGAAGATAATTGAAAACGGTTGGGAATGGTTTTCAAAGATCGGACATCCGAAACATCCGGGCACATTATTATTTGGGGTAAGCGGACACGTAAATAAACCGGGAGTTTATGAGTTGCCAACAGGGACCTTATTAACAGATATTGTTTATAAATATGCGGGCGGAATTCCTAACGATAAAAAGATTTTGTGTGTAATTCCGGGCGGGACCTCTATGCCCCCAATAAGAGGGGATAAGCTTGAAGGAGTAAAAATGGATGCAGAGTCATTAAAGGAGGTTGGTTCTGCAATTGGTACCGGTGGTGTTATTGTAATGGATGAGGATACTGATCTCGTAAAGGTATTAGCAAGAATAGCTCACTTCTATCACCACGAAAGCTGCGGTCAATGTACTCCCTGCCGCGAAGGCACAGGCTGGCTTGAAAAAATTCTTAAAAGGATTATAGACGGTAAAGGTTCTACAAGTGATTTAGATTTACTTATCACAGTGGCAAACCAGATTGAAGGGAACACAATCTGCGCTCTTGGCGAAGCTGCTGCCTGGCCGGTAAAGTTTATGGTTGAAAGATTCAGAGATTACTTTGAAGCTAGAGTTAGTAAAGAAATCAGTCTGCCTGTAGCTAATAAAGTCCACTCCATGAGAGAAACCACATTCCCGCTTGCGGATGTGAAGAACTAATCTATTATTAGCCAATACGTATTGTGGATAAGAAAGGATCACTGAGGATGATTTTTGTACCAACCAGTAATTTCCCTTATTTATATTAAGTCTTGAATAAACTTTTGTTTTAAAGGTAACTATTTTTTGTTATTTGCTTTTATAATGATTCCTTCCATGAGAGGTTTATTAGCGGGGAGTATTTGTTTCATTTTTTGCAAGTAAATTTTCTTTTCCTTTCTCATTGATCGTTTTAAAGCAGATCTTATTTTTCCTATGGCGGTAAATGCAATTGATAGCATTTGGTATGGAAATCGGAATTCAGATTTAAAATCATCCTTAACATCATCAAGTTTTATTACAGATTCACATTCGAAATTCAGATCAGCTAGAATTTCTTTCCAATCCTTTAAATAAGGGTAACGAGAATTACTTTGGATAATTCCAAAACTGCGTTTGCACAATTCATTTATTTGATGTATTTCATGCAAATTAGTAGAGTCCAGCCAAATTGTTTCGTTCATTATCAGAATTCCATTGGGTCTGAGCACTCTTTGTATTTCCAAGAGTAAATCTTTTGAATCATTATCTTCCTGAATAGCAAGAACAGATTCTAAAAATATTTTATCGAATGAATTTGCTCTAAAAGGAATTTGATCTTTATGGTTCATTAAACTGAGTTTTACAGATTCTCCGATTAAACAAAAACGAAATCTAGCCTTAGCCTTCTTATACATCAATTCTGATAGTTCAAGTCCAAAGAACTTAGTATTCTTGTTGCTTGAAAATAACTGCGCTAATGTCGCCCCTGTTCCGAATCCTATTTCTAAGATTTCTTCCTTTGGCTGGCAATTTAAAACTTTAATTAAAACCTTTGTTCCAAATTCCCCCCTTGCATGAATATATTGGGCGTGAGAATTGCCAAAATAATTCAGAATTTCATTTTCCATAATATTTATTTTTTATTTATTACTAAAATAGGGGTAGTAGTCGCAATATGTTACCCGATAATAAAATAGATAACATTTATTCTTTTTTGCTGTTTGGCTACCTGGCCGGTTAAGTTTATGGTTGAAAGATTCAGAGATTACTTTGAAGCTAGAGTTAGTAAAGGAATCAACCTGCCTGTAGTTAATAAAGCCCACTCCATGAGAGAAACTGATTCCCGCTTGCGGATGTGAAGAATTAATTGAAAAATCCCCTTCAAATGAAGAGGATTTTTATCGGAATTTTAATTCTATGGACTATTCAGGTTTTCGAAAACCAAGTTCTCTGTCTAACATAAACAATCCGCTTTTTGCATCGCCAATCATTTCAAGTTTATTAATTATTTCTTCAACATTAGCTTCTTCTTCCACCTGTTCATTCACAAACCATTGCAAAAAGTTATTTGTTGCGTAATCCTTTGACTGCATTGCTTGTCCGACAAGTTTATTAATTAAGCCTGTTATATGTCTCTCATGTGCAAGTGTTTCTTTAAAGATTTCCATAATAGATTTCCAAGATGTCTTTGGTGCCTTAATAGCTTTTAGTGTTACTTTCCCGCCTGTTTGGTTAATAAATTCGTAAAATTTCATTCCATGAGCCCACTCTTCCTGTGCCTGCAACTTAAACCAATTTGCAAAGCCATTCAGGTTTTTGTCCTCAAAATAGGTAGCCATCGACAAATAAAGATAGGAGGAGTAAAATTCTTCGTTAAGATGATTATTTAGAGAATCAAGCATTTTTTTTGACATCATTTTTAACCTCTTTCTGTTTTAGTTTTATGCAAAAATTTTTACAAATATAACGAATTGGACATTAACTATTTGCCAAATCAACAATTAATTTGGTTCTGTCAATCTCAATAAGGAATGTGTGATAAAGTTCATTCAACTGTATAATTAAATTGAAAATGCTAAACCCTTTATTTAACTTTAACGACATTATTTTTTGCAATTCTAATAATTTAAATCCAAGGAGATAATTATGGCAATAAAAGTTGGAATTAATGGTTTTGGCAGAATAGGAAGACTTGTTTTTAGAAGATGTTTGGAATTAGGAGGCTTCGATTTTGTAGGTATAAATGATCTTACCGATGCAGCAACACTCGGGCATTTATTGAAATATGATTCAGTGCATGGAAAGTTTAAAGGTGATGTAAAGGTTGAAGGAAATAATCTGATTGTAAACGGTGATAAAATGACAATAACCGCTGAAAAAGACCCTTCGAAATTAAACTGGAAAGGTGTAGATGTTGTGATTGAATCTACTGGAGTATTCCGTGATAAAGAAAGCTGTATGAAGCATATTACTGCAGGTGCAAAAAAAGTTATTTTAACCGTTCCTCCAAAGGGAGATATTGATGCGATGGTTGTTATGGGTGTAAATGAAAATGTTCTTAAGGGTAGTGAACAGGTTATATCTAATGCTTCCTGCACAACAAACTGCCTTGCACCGATGGTAAAAGTACTGCACGATGCTTTTGGTGTTGAGAAAGGTTTTATGACAACTGTTCACTCTTATACAAATGATCAGCGGTTATTAGATTTACCACACAAAGATTTAAGAAGAGCAAGAGCTGCCGCAGTTTCTATTATTCCTACTACAACAGGTGCAGCAAAAGCAGTTGGAAAGGTAATTCCCGAATTAAAAGGAATGCTGGATGGTTTTGCTTTAAGGGTTCCTACACCTGATGGTTCAATTACTGATCTTGTCGCAACTTTAAAGAAAGAAGCCACGGTTGAAGAAATTAATGCGGCTTTCAAAAAAGCTGCCGAAAGTTCATTAAAAGGAATTTTGGAATATACAGAAGACCCAATTGTTTCTGCGGATATAGTTGGAAACCCGCACTCAAATATTTTTGATGCGCTTTCAACCATGGCTAATGGAAATCTTGTTAAAGTTGTTGGCTGGTATGATAATGAATTCGGTTACTCATGCAGAGTAGTTGATTTAATGAAAATGGTTTCGTAATTAATTCAAGATATGACAGATTTTGAAAATCTGTTATATCTCTTCCTCTTAACTAAAAAAAATAAAATGAATAAACTATCAATTGAAAAAGTTGATTTAAGTAATAAAAGAGTTCTCGTTAGGGTAGATTTTAATGTCCCATTGGATGAGAACTTAAATATTACCAACGATATTAGGATTGTTGAATCGCTCCCAACAATTAAAAAAATAATTGATTCAGGTGGAAAAGCAGTTCTAATGAGCCATTTGGGCAGACCTAAAGGAGAAAAGAAACCTGAATTCAGCCTAAAACCTGTCGCTAAAAAGTTAGGTGAATTGTTAGGTAAAGAAGTAAAACTGGCTCCTGATTGTATTGGTTCGGAAACAGAAAAAGTAGTAAATGAAATGAAAGCTGGTGATGTTGTATTACTTGAAAATGTTCGTTTTCATAAAGCAGAAGAAAAAAATGATACAGATTTTGCAAAAAATCTTGCAAATCTAGGAGAGATATATATAAATGATGCTTTCGGGAGCGCTCACAGGGCACATGCTTCCACCGAAGGCATTACGAAATTTATAGAAATCTGTGCAGCCGGATATTTAATGCAGAAGGAATTAGAATATTTAGGTACAGCACTTGCCAATCCTAATCGGCCATATTGTGCGATGCTGGGCGGAGCAAAAATTTCAGGCAAAATTGATGTAATACGCAATTTGCTGGATAAAGTTAATACGCTGATTATTGGCGGGGGAATGGCATTCACGTTTTTTAAAGCGCAGGGAAAAGAAATTGGTAAATCACTTTTAGAAGAAGAAAAACTCGATTTAGCAAAACAGCTTTTGGAAAAGTTAAAATCATCCAATGTTAAATTTTTACTGCCGGTTGATGTTGTTGCTGCTGACGAGTTTAAAAATGATTCACCTTCCGTAACTGTTAGTGTGGATAATATTCCTGTTGACAAAATGGGATTGGATATAGGTCCTGAAACGATTAAATTGTTTTCCAAAGAAGTACTTAATTCTAAAACAATTGTCTGGAATGGACCGATGGGGGTTTTTGAAATGGAAAATTTTGCCAAAGGAACATTTGAAATTGCTAAAATGCTTGCCAAAGCAACCGAAAACGGTACTGTTACTGTAATTGGCGGCGGTGATTCTGCGGCGGCAATTAGCAAAGCAGGATTGGAAAAAAAGGTCTCTCACGTTTCTACTGGAGGCGGGGCGTCGCTTGAATTTTTAGAAGGTAAAACTCTACCGGGAGTCGCAGCACTTACAGATGCATAATTGATTTGAGAATTAGAATTGAATAACCAGTATAGACCATTTGGAAGATTTAGTGTTTTCCCACCGGTGATTAAAAATCTTTTAATCATCAATGCCGCTGTGTTTTTTCTGCAGATGCTTGGGAACAGTTTTATTATAAGTGATGGTTTTACTCTTTACGAGATAATTACAAAATACTTTGCTCTAATTCCCTTCGATGGTATGGTTGTCGGAAGAATGGCGGGAGAGCCAATTGTCTGGAATTTTTACCCCTGGCAATTGATAACATATCAATTTCTTCATGGAGATTTTTGGCATATCTTTTTTAACATGTTTTTTGGTCTTTGGATGTTCGGGATGGAAATTGAGAATATTTGGGGATCAAAAAAATTTTTAATATTCTATTTAACTTGTGGAGTATTTGCAGGCTTGGTTCAGCTCTTTATTTCACCATTGGTTGACCCTGTTGTGGGTCCCACAATTGGTGCATCTGGCGCTGTTTATGGTGTGCTTATAGCATTTGCTTTAATGTTTCCCGATAGAAGTGTGTATCTCTATTTTCTGTTTCCGGTAAAAGTTAAATATTTGGTTGGATTTCTAATAATACTCGGCGTTATGTCAATGGGAGGACCAGGTAATGTTGCTCACCTTGCACATCTGGGTGGTGCAATTGCAGGATTTATTTTTATAATGTTAGATAAGAAAATCGATGTTCCCCTGAAGCGATATTTCAACCGAACGTACTCCGGTTCTGGCAGACAATTTGACAATCCCTTCAGCAGCTTATCAGAAAAATTTAAAAAAAGAAGTCGTGATATAAAGGATGCAAAGTATTATGACTTAAATGATAAAAAAGATGAAGAGCAAATAACACAGGAACAGATAGATAAAATTTTAGATAAGATAAGCCAATCTGGCTATCAAAATCTTACTGAAAAAGAAAAGAAAATTCTCTTTGAAGCAAGCAAAAAGATGAATTAACTGTGAGACCAAACCTCTTTAAATTTATACTCTTTCCACTTTTCTTTGTGATAATTTTCTCCAACTGCGATGATAACAAAGTTATCGAAGAGGGAAAATTCCTAAAAGTCTATGTTGATTTATTAATTGTTCAGGATACTTCTTCATCATATCAACTTCCGCTTGATTCTGTTAGAGCGACTGTTTTTAAAAGGCATGGCATCACCACGGAAAATTATCAACAGACTATTGATCATTACAACTCTTCTCCTGAAAAATGGGAGGATTTTTTCAGCAAGGCAACAGCATACGTTGAAAAACTTAAGCAAGAAGCCGAGAACTAAACCTGTACTTTGCCACTGCTATTCTGATTTGCGGGTAGGTAATTTTTGAAGGTAGTCTTTCCTTTAACTCTTTAAGATTTTCATAACCTTTTTTCACTTCAGTCATTATTTGCTTGTAATTTTCTATGCTATACAGATGATTTATATCTGTAAAAGGATTGTATTCTATAATGGTCTCTATTTGCATCGATACAACAGCTTCCGAGAGTTTTAATGTTTCGGCAATTTCTTTAAGAGTATATTTTTTTTGAATAAGTTTTTGTGTTTGTATAATATTCTGTGGTAATGATGGTCTTTTTTCATCTGGTCTTTTGTTTTGCTGGTCATTTAAATAATTTCTAATTATCTCGATAAACTCATTACCTACCTTGTTCAACATCCTGTTGTTAAACCCATTTATGCTCAAAATATCATTTTTACTAACAGGTTTTTTTCTAACAATATCACGTAGAATATTATCCGGACAAATTAGATAAGCAGATTGAATAAATCTTTCAGCTGCTTTTTTTCTGACTTCCTGCAGTAAATTGAATAAATAAAGATCTGTGTCGTAGTTATCCTTAAAATCTTTTTCTAAGCTGTTTTTTTTAAATTTAACTTCTTTACGCAGATTTTGATTTATGCTAATATAATTTTCACTACCAATGCTTTTGCTTACCTCTCTTTTTGAAACTAATTGCTGAATTACGATTTTGATTTCGGTGGAACTGAAATTCCTGCATGCACCAAAATAATCGAATTTTTTTAAGCTCTCTTTAGTCTGTTCACCTTTTAATATTTGAATCAATGATTTTTCAGAAACTTCCTGGTTCAATTCGATGAGGGTGTTCTTTATGGCATCGGAGACATATTCAAATGTAGAATCTGAAATTTTATTTGTAGTAACACAATTATCACATTTACTGCATTTGTATCTTTCAAGATTTTCACCAAAATAATTTAGGATATGTTTAAACCTGCAATCCTGTGTAAAAACATATTCCACAATTTTATCAAGTTTTCGTCTGGAGTTTAAGTAGCTCTCGTTTATAAATTTATAATTCAAAACTAGTCTGTCATCAGCAACACGTGCAGTTGTTAGTTTTATAGTTTCTTTTGGAACTGACCGATTAAAAGAAATAATTCCCAGGTTATCGAGGACAATAAACATATCCATAAGTTCATATTCAGGAATTGCAATAGTATAACTTAAATTTCTCATAAATATTTTAACCGGAGAATGAAAAACTCTGCCACCAAATTCCCGAAGCAGTAATAATAAGGTATTTTTCAGTTCTTGGTTACTGGTAGATGTTACAAATTGTTTTAGCTTTTCCTTACTCACAATTACCTGTACAGTATCTTTTTTATCATATTCAGAAACCCGTGCTAAATAGCCAGCATTTTCCAGATATTTTAGTGAGGTGTAAAGTAATCCTTTGTTAAGTTTTGTCTGTGTGTAATGCGCGATATATTCTTGTTCAACAATTAACTCTTTTTCCGGCATGCTGCCAACAGCAATTCTGTTGTAATCGCAAACGGCTTTATAAATATTTTTTATTAATTCTTTATTCGGATGTGATGTAGAAATAAAATAATTCTGAGTTCTTAAATCATTTTCATCATATAATAGAAAACAAAAGGATTTTTCATCGTCTCTGCCCGCGCGTCCGATTTCCTGGTAATAATTTTCAATCGAACCCGGTATGTTGTAATGAATAACCAGCCGAATATTTTTTTTATCAATACCCATTCCAAAGGCATTTGTTGCTGCAATTATTTCCCTTTCTCCATTTATAAATTCTTCCTGTATCCGTCTGCGTTCGGCAGATGGTAAACCTGCATGATAATAAGAGCAGGGAAATCCGTTAATTGTCAAATATTCTGCTACTTCTTCAGATTTTTTTCTAGATGAAGTATAGATAATTGCAGGTCCATTAATTTTTCTTAAAAGTTCTATACATTTTTTCTTTTTATTTTTTGTCACAACTACGTTTAGATGAAGATTTTCTCGTTCAAAACCGCGGACAAATATTTTGGGCTCCTTTAATTGCAATTGTTCTTTAATATCCTTAACAACTTCCGGTGTCGCAGTTGCCGTAAATGCAGCAATTTTTTTAATTGACGCGTAGTCGATAAACTCTTTTATTTTCAAATAACTTGGTCGAAAGTTGTGTCCCCATTCGCTTATACAATGTGCTTCATCCACAAAAAGGTAGGTCGGTTTTAATTCTTTTATCCTATCTGCAAACTTTAAGCTTTCCAATTTTTCCGGCGCTAAGTAAAGCAGTTTTACTTTGCCATAAGCAATTTTGTTTAGCACTTCTTCTGATTCCTGAAAGCTCATTGTGCTGTTGATAAAAGAAGCAATTTCTTTTTTTTTATTCAGACTGTCAACCTGATCTTTCATCAAAGCAATTAAAGGTGAAATTATTATTGAAAAATTATCGGAGAGCAATGCAGGGATTTGATAACAAATAGATTTTCCAGCCCCGGTGGGTAAAATTGCTATCACGGACTTTGAGCTTAAAATGGAATCAATAATTTCTTTCTGCCCGGCTCTAAAGCTATCGTAATTGAAATATTCCTTTAATATTATTTGTGCGACGTTCAAAATGAAACACCTAATAAGTTGTTTTATTTATTATGCAAGTTTATCTTTAACGCAAAATATTAAAAATATATCCAATTTTGCATTTCACTTTTAAGGTAATTGTTTAAATATTCCAAAAGTCTCAGTTACAATTTATAATATTTGAAAGGAAGTTTAATGAAGGGGTTTCTGTTATTAATAATGATTTTCGTGTTATCAAACACTAATTATTCTCAAATCAATTATACGGATGTATTAATCGAGAACTCGGTCTATTCAAATGCCCCTGCAGAAATACAAGCGACAAAGCCATTTATTCGAGAAAGATGGTTTTTTGAGCAGAGGGCTTATCCATACGAAACAATACCAGAAACTGCTTATACAAATGCTCTTGAACAGCGGGATTTATTAAGACAGCAAAATTCTGAATTTATGCCTGACATCAACTGGGTGAGCTTAGGTCCTAAACCGGGCTATTATTTCAGTTATGGTAATATTTCATCTAGAGTTGTTACCGGGGCATATCATCCAACCAATCCTGATATAATTTACATTGGTCCGGCGAATGGAGGCGTCTGGAAATCTGTCGACGGTGGAATTAATTGGATAGCACTCACAGATTACGAAGAATCATTATCAATGGGTTCCATCGCTATTGACAATGCTAATCCAAATATAATCTATGCAGGGACAGGTGAAGCTACATA
>Ga0209536_100017742_pt1 | contig 10060 bp, 6 predicted proteins | sample DeeMarSeWOR28_12_FD_187461 | JGI IMG/M metagenome (GOLD analysis project Ga0209536, IMG submission 187461) | Marine sediment microbial communities from White Oak River estuary, North Carolina - WOR-2-8_12 (SPAdes) (version 2) | ecosystem: Environmental > Aquatic > Marine > Intertidal zone >... | reverse complement strand
CGGCAGTATATCCTGATACCATGCTTCGGGCGATTTTAGTTCTGGAGCGATCGCGCCCATTTTGTCCAATTTGTTCAGATTGTTTTGGGCATCTTCATTGTGTGGTTCAAGCTCCAATACCCTTCGGTAGAACACTTCCGCGTCCTCAAAATTATTCAATGCGACGCAAATATGACCGGTGATCAGCAACGTTTCGATATCTTGCGGGTTGTGTTCTAAAATCTTAACATAGATTTGGAGGGCCTCTTCGATTCTGCCTTTTTCAATACAGTAAAAATCGGCCAGATTCTTTTGAAACACCATGTTCTCCGGATCCAGCCTCACGGCTTTTTCATAAAATTGGAGTGCTTTTTCCTTATTGTCGGTATGATAGTACAAAACCCCCAGATCGTTGTGAGCCAACGCAAATTGAGGATAAGAATCTGCCAGCATTTCCAGCTCATGGATCACCTCCTCAGGCCTCTTATTTTTCATGGCTATCTGGATCGATTGATATATTTCTTGGGGTGATCGCGCGTCCTGAACCATTTGACGGTCTGTCGAACTGGCAAACCGGCGTATCGGCTTATTTTTTAAGGCGTTCAAACGTTGCATAATAAGATTGGTCGACATTTTCCAATCAATCTTCTTTCGGATCTGACGGGCGGCGATATTGCCCTTTGCACGGGCTTTATCCGGGTTTTGGTAAACGAACTTCAGCATTTCAATCAGCTGTGATTTATCCGGTTCCAATAGCCAGGTGGGTGCACTGGGCTCACAATCATTCAACTGAACCGGCCTTACAGTGCTGTCAATCAAATAGGCAATTTCCTCAGAACAGAAATCATCACAGGCCCCGCCCTTGGTAACGATGACCGGTAAGCCACAGGCCATGGCCTCGACTACCGGCAAACCAAACCCCTCCCCGCGATAGGGGTGCACCAAACAATTACAGGCCTCGTATAGGCCGGCAATTTCTTCATGTTTAAGTGTTTCGGTCAGGTATAAAATTTCCGGCCCGGTCGGATCTTTCTGGATATCTTCAATCATCTGTGCGGCATTTTGTCCCTTGTAAAAGGAATCGCCCCCCATGTCTTTGATCACAAGGCAAACATCATCTTCACTGGTAAACGCCTCTGTATAGGCGCTCAGCAAAACATCTATGCCTTTGCGCATGATGGTGCCACCGACAAATAAAAATTTGAACGTTTTATTTGTAGTAAGTGTGAGTTTTCTTATTTCCGGATGGAATTGGTTATAATTTACACCGTTAGGGACAACGAATACCTTATCCGCTGATATTCCACTGTTTATGTAAACATCACGAACATAATTGCTCGGCACCCAGAGCTCATCGACCAGAGTTTCCATGGGCTTAACCCAATCTTTTGGAAGCGCACCGAATTCCCATGGTTGTATCATGATCCAGTGACCCTGTGGCGGCGGAGTGAAATTTGGCGGCCACTGATGCCGCACATGAAAATCGGCCTTTGAGGATAAGGGTGAATTCAATCGGTCCGCAATCAGACCAAATCTTTGTGGGTCTTCTTCGGCAGTAAACTCATGCGGCTCATAAGGGATAATCGACAGTTCTATATCATTTCGCTTTGCAAGCTCGACACATAGCTCTCTGTTCACTAAAGCCAGACTGTGATTGACAAACTGAGAGCCTTCCCATTTAATCAAAGTTTTTTTATTTTCGGACTTATCAATAAATCTTCCATTATCATCGAAATAATCGCCCCAGCGAGCGAAGAAGGTTTGCAAATTTTCTTTTACATGATCGAATCGACCCTCTGTTCTGCCTTCATAATGATATAAGGTACTTTTGGGGTTATAAATAACCTTGGAGCCCTTTGACCTGACTTTTAGACAGAGATCAATATCTTCGACGCCGTTTTTGTATTGCTCATCAAAACCGCCACATTCGAAAAATAAATCTCGTTTAATCAGCAGACACGCACCGGTCACCATGTCCCGTTCTTTAATTTTATTAGCCTCAGGATGATCACCCGCTAAATTTCTAAGGGGATGATCCGGTATGCCGTTAATGAAGCCGATCCCCGCATGTTGAATTGTGCCATCCGGATATAATAGTTTGCTTCCAACGATACCCACACACTCATCAGAATTTGCAGAGTCGACCATTTCTTCAAGCCAGCCAGCCTGGGGTACCGTATCGTTATTCAAAAAAACCAGGTACTGCCCACGACTGAGCTTAGCGCCCTTGTTATTGGCCTTGGCAAATCCTAAATTCTCTTTATTTGTTATCACCTTAACTTTTTCCGGGATACTGGATAAATATTCTTTGGTCCCATCTGTCGAGTTATTATCCACAACGATAACTTCAAAAGAAGAATATGTGGTATTTTGATATAGGGCTTCAATACATTGTTTGGTGTAATCTACCTGGTTAAAGACAGGAATGATTATTGAGCATTTTGGTTGTCTTACTGATTCCGGAACTGAAGCCTTTTTCGCTTTTACAATAAATTGCACCGTCGCAAACTCCAACAATTCATCTTTTGAAGCATTTTTAACTGTCAGTTTAGGCAGATCAATATTTACGGCACCTTCAATCTTATTAAGATCCCAAAAAGGAGCTGTAACATATTTTATATCTTCAATCGTGTAACCGCAGTTGAGAAACATATTTTTAGCTTCCTGCAGCGTAAAAAATCTCAAATGAGTAGAATCTAGAATGCCCTCATCTTTGTATGTCCAACTGCCATTGACCAAAGATTCTATTATCTTCAAATTTCTAACGTTTGGAATGCTAACGACAACATATCCGTCATCTTTTAGAAGCTTTTTATGTTCATAAAGAAGGGTCCACGGATCATATAAATGCTCCAGCACATCACCGTATATAATGTAATCAAAGCTTAACTCATTAATATGATACTCTTTTAGATTTGCTTTTTCTACATCCGCAATAATTACACGATCCAATCTTTCCTCAGACTTGTGCGCTGCTTCGCTGTTGATCTCCACCCCTACGTATTCACACTGATGCCTCTTCTTTAACAATTCACCCATTGCCCCTTCTGCACAGCCTACCTCTAAAATCCTTTGAGGGCTGCCGGTAATCATGGCAGGAATATCCTCACGAATATTCGAATAATATGTTTCGCGTTTCTCGTATGAAACCGGGCTGATAAATTTCACGCGCTTTTCCGTATTTTTGTTGGTTCCTGCCATCTCCATAGCCAATTCAGCAACGCGCTCTGTAGCCTTCCCGTCACAAGGTCCGTTCTGGCGATGTAAGAATTTTTTTATTTCCTCGTCTGAAAAATCGCTCCGGTTGTTTAACGCCCTGCTTAAATTCCTAGACAGGTCAACTCTATTAAGTGCTACATAGAACGGTGCATTATCAACAGTGAAAAATGGTGAAATAACATCATCAAAATGTTGGGGCGACAGATAATGTTCACAAGCGTGATAGATCACTGGCTTTTTTGCCAATAAAGTTTCTACAACCATACTTCCAGCACACAGTACTACATCTGATACCTGAATAAGGGGGAGTGGAGAAGAATCGCAAAATATTTTATAGGAAAAATCATGCGCTTTCAGTAGCCTTTCATAAAAATCGGTTTTATCCTTATGGCCGCCATGGAGTTTTACCAGAAAGTCGACTTTATCAATAAGTTGCAGCTGTGACATTGTATCAAGAAGTATTTCCAAATCCCTTTTGGTTTTCAATTCCGGATCATCGGCGGTACTAAAATTGTGATACCAGGTAGGGGCAAACATAACGACTTTCTTATCACTATTTAAGCCCAGTGCTTCTTTGATCTTTTCAACATCGTGAGAAGAGCAAGGACCCCAATTGTCCCAATATGGGTTGCCGGTAATAACAATCTTTTCTGACGGATTTCCGCTAGTTATGTATACTTCTCGAGAACTTTCGCCAAAAACTGCAATTTTATCCGCCCAGATTTTGCCGTGAACAGCCACCCTTCCAGGAATGCCGTGAGAGACGTGTAAAGATGGAATCCCGTGCTTTTTGCCTAAAAAGGTTAAACTCTTTGTCAAAGCTGTAACATCATTCCATAGCAAAATCAGAGATATGTCCTCATTCTGAAGGCATAAGTCCATCGCTTCTATCCCTGGACCATATTTGATTGACTGATCTTTTAGGGATTGAATCACAAGACGTTCTATTGTTGGGGTGTTTTCGGTAAACCAGGAAGGAAATCTAGATAAAGCATCGTTCTTCAGGTTCAGCTTATGAGGGGTTATATAGGATTCAAAAGTACATTTGGGTCCGTAACGCTGAATCGCGGAACCCAGGTACAAGAACTCAACATCGTATCGGTCTTGAAGCCATTTTTGAACCGAGTCCAGGAAAGGGTGAGGATCGATAAGAATTTTATACTGCATTATAATCCTCCTGATTCCAGTAACATTTTTCAGGAAATTCCAACATAAGATCTGTTATTAAAGCATATTCAGCAATTGGACCAATTGGAACACCTTTGATACTTATATCTTCTTCTTGAGATAGATCTTTGTACCACGAGCTTACAAATCTCTCAGCCCAGTAAGCAAACTCCAACCGGACGCGTTCTTTCAATTTATTTCCGAGTGAAATGCTTAGTGACTTTTTTTCAATTCTTTTTGAAATCGTAATAATATCCACCTCTAAGATGGGAGATAAAATTTCAGATAGCCTTCTATAAAAAACAATAACTTCGCGGTTATACAAAAAGTCCAACAAAGTCGAAAGAAGGAGCTTTTTTTCATTCATCAGTCTCACTATATTATCCATGAAATCATTCGTTCGAATATCCGATGAACTCTTAATCGTAAAATCTCGCGAAAGTAGTTTTTTATCAGACTGAATATTGTTAATAAATCTCCTAAAATTAAATTCCGTCAAAAGTTCAGATAAAACCTGATCTTCAATCCACAAACAAAAGGAAACAACCTTTTGATCTTTGAAGGATTCCCGTAAAAAAAGGATATCTTTCTCGCTAAGCAAGCTCCGCAACATATCGTCAGGATATAATTTCTCATTCTGATTCATAATAACCCTCTTTTCTTCGCAACTTCATACATTGCTTCTGCTGTTTCCCAATCCTCCGGGGTATCAATGTCTTGCACAAGACCGCGCGGAAGAATGACCGGCAATGCATCGCCTGTATATATTTTTTTTGTCTTAAGGAATTTTTTACTTTCCAGCCAGTAAAACTGTCCTGCATCATGGTATGCTTCTGGCAAATCATTGGACCGGACAAGTTCGTGCTCAGGCCAGAACATCTTCAGGCAACCTGCTTCGCTTATATTCAACGCGCGAAAAATTGAGAAAGGAAACGTCGTCACCGAAAATACGGAAGATGCCCTTTTGCGAATCATCAACTCAAGGCCCTTCTTTAGGTAATCAGGCTGAACAAACGGGGCAGTGGCGTAAATACAACATACATAATCAGGTGACACCCCATTCTCCGCCAGCCATTTGAGAGCATGCAACAACACCGGGACCGTCGGGATGAAGTCGTCAGATAGTTTCTCAGGGCGCATAAATGGAACTTGCGCACCGTATTCCCTAGCTGTATTCGCGATTTCTTTCGAATCAGTTGAAACGATAATCTTGTCAAACAACCCGGATATTTTTGCTGTCTCGATGGAATAAGCGATAATCGGTTTGCCTGAGAAAGGTTTGATGTTCTTATCAGGGATGCGCTTGCTTCCGCCCCTGGCAGGAATGATTGCTATGTTCACAACGTTATCATTTTGTTAGCGATTATTTTCTAAAAATTATGCTGTTCAGGCATTTTTTTAATAATCATAAAAACCTTTACTGCCGATATGGCATGCATAAGCAGGCTGGGCATGCTGTCGTCCCCTTGCCAGCAGGGTCAACGCATCCCATTTCGCTTATGCAATCAGATCCCAATCAAGTGGAGTTCCTTTGGAAATAGCTCTTTTAGATTTGCGTCCGAGCACTTCACCTATATGGCGAGTGTGCAACCCAAAGCCGGGTCGAATGCTCCTTATGTTCTCTTCATTGAACTCCGAATTTGCCTTCATATCCTTAACAACAAACAAGGATCTTCTGAATACAGTGCTATATTTTTCTCGTTCGGTTGTTTCATAATTGACCCTTCCAAGCGCTTTTTCTGTATTCCGAATGGCTTTCACCATTGCTTTTAGTTCATCCGGTTCCATAGAAAATGAGCTGTCAAGGCCGTGAAACTCTCGAGATAGCGTGAAATGTTTTTCTACAAGACTCGCACCGAGGGCAACGGCAGCAATGGCTACTTCAAAGCCAAAGCTGTGATCGGAAAGTCCCACCGGCACGTCGAAAGTTTCCGCTAAATTAGGAATCGTTCGCAGGTTCATTGCTTCGGGCGGAGCGGGATATGCACTTGTACACTTGAGCAATGCAATTTTGTCTCCACCTGTTTCGCGGAAAACTTTCATGGCTTCGTCGATCTCGGCCAAAGAAGCCATTCCGGTGGACATAATGACCGGCTTGCCGGTTTTAGCAATACGCCTGATTAACGGTAAATCGACCAGCTCGAACGAAGCAATCTTGTAGGCGGGCATATCTAGTTTTTCTAAATAATCAACAGCGGTTTTATCGAATGGGGTAGAGAAGAGATCTATGTTCAATTCCTCAGCGATCTTTTTGAGTTTTGGCTGCCACTCCCAGGGAGTGTATGCCTCTCCGTATAGATCATAAAGACTTTTCCCCTCCCAAATCGTACCTTTTATTTGAAAGAATTTGTTGCGGACATTGATGGTCATCGTGTCGGGGGAGTAAGTTTGCAGCTTAATGGCGTCAGCGCCGGCTTCTTTCGCCGCTTCGATAATCCTTACCGCTTGGTCGAAATCATGATTGTGGTTGGCGGACATTTCAGCGACAATGTAAACAGGATATCCCGTGCCAATTTTCCGGCTGTTAATATTGATATTCGCTCTCACGTTATTTTCCCATTTTGTCTTCTTCAAATAGCTGTATTTTCATGTATATTTTTTTATCCCCATCCCAAAAATAAGATCCTTTATAAGGGGGAAATGTCCTGGCGCGAATAATGTTGATAAGATCACGAGCGACATACTTACGATCTAGATCTACTTCGTCAATCTTTTCAACGTCTTTCGTGGAATGGTAAGTTCCTGTTGCTGTTGACTGCGAAACCCGAGGCTCTGCCCCCCGTCGGATGCGCGGCCAATATTCACTGAAGAGTTTCACCGAGACGTGTTCTAGTTTTTTATAAAGACTTTCCCCGGTGTCTGTCCATGTCACCTGCACTTCCTGTTGGGCAATGACATTCCCGGTATCGATACCTTTGTCAATGTAATGCAGTGTAACTCCTGCGCGGGTTTCCTCAACAATGCTCCAAACGTTGGGATATTGACCCCGGTTATATGGCAAATAGGAAGGATGCAGGTTTACGATTCCACTTTTAAAGAGATCGATAAAGTCTTTTGAAACAATGTAACCGAAAAGAATCGACAATCCGATATCCGGTTTGAGAGCCTCGATCTCTTGAAATGTCTTTTTCTCTCGTAAAGTGGAGCCATCAAAAATTCGAGAGGGATCAATATTTGTCGATTCAACAATTTCTTTAGCGTAACGCTGTTTATCTTCCGGATGGATTACCAAACCGATGATGTTCTCGTTCAGCTCAGTTAGATAGCGGATAACTTGCCAGGCTACCCAATTATTTCCCATGAAAAGAATACGCATTGCTTCCTTTAATAATTACTATACACCGCATCCAACACCCTATAGCGCCCTTGTCCATCTATGATTTTCCTGCCTTTTGTGGTCAACTCCCGCCTGCCCTGGGTGTCATTTAACAGGTTTTCTAAATTCGTCTTTATTTGGTTCATTGTAACGTCTTGATGCCAGCCTAGACATATGGCCGCGCCCACCTTGTCCAAACCACGCGCTATGCCGCGTTGATTTTCAGCAGCGATTAACACCAGGAAGGGTTTTCCAAAAAAGCACAATTCCCAGCAGGTGCTCCCCCCGGCTGTAATGGCCACATCGGTCATTGCCATGATTTCGGGCATATTTATGCTGTAGAGCAGTTGGATGGAATTTGCGAGTGGCACAGATGCTTTGCGGGCGGATTGAATTTCAAACTCCAGTTTCTTGATATTAGGATTGGCCGGCCCCACAATGACATTTACACCAAAACCCTTTAAGCGCGTTTGAAGCAATGCCCTGAGCACCTTTAGGGTTATGTTATCAGGGTCTGCGCCTCCGACAGTCACCATAATCCTGCGTTGGTCTTCAGGTTGTTTTTGAATTCTATTTTTCCAAGTTAAAAATTCAGTGCGCAAAAGCGCATACTTCGGGCCAAAGAGTTTAACCGTCTTTAAATCGCAGATGTAGGGGATCCGCTCGGCCCCGATGTTCTGATTTAAAAGAATGTCTGCATGATAGTTAGACAGATGATTGTAGTCGTCGATTACGACCAGTCTGCTTCCCGCTTCGCGAATCGACTTCTGGTAGTCCGAATCAAAATGATAACCGTCAAGAACAACCCAGGGAATACCACCGCCGTTTCGAAAATTTTGCAAGCGGTCAAGAACTTGTTTTAAATCAGCAGGATCTGGATGCGGTCGCTCCACAAAAAGAAATTCGAAGCCCTCTTTAATAACGCGCCTTTGCAACGCCTCGTTTTGGCAATGACTCAGGAAGGTTACGCAGCTTCCCCTTTCTTGCCATGCTTGCGCTAAAGCGATGCAGCGCATCAGGTGGCCTGTTCCTATTATAGAGTTAGCATCAGCACGAATTACAAGATTTAAGGACATTTAGTTCTATCCAGCGGCAGGACAGCATAAATCTTTTTCGCTGTTTCCGCTTTCAGGGGTATCTAAATGCTGAATAATGAAACGGGAGATAAGGAAAGGAACCGCATTTGATTGAAAAATTTCTTCTTATTATAATTCTAATCGGAAAATTGGTGCCTGCAGATCACCAAAAAAATTAATACTACTTTTATAAAATTTGTCTTATGATTCTCTATTTAAGGAGAATCTTCTTAAAAGAAAATATGACAGCGTTGATATCTTGCTCTGTCATCTCAGGGAACATCGGCAAACTGATCAGGCGTTCATAAGCCGCTTCGGATGCCACACATAATCCTGGCTTTGTAGCGAAGCAATTGCGGTAGAACGGATGCAAGTGTACCGGGATATAGTGAACGTTGACTCCGATCCCTTTAGCGTACAATTCTTTGAAAATGTCATCTCTATCGATTTGCAAGCTTGTCGGGTCAATTTGGCATACATAGAGATGATACGCATGGTAGACGTCAGGCTTCACGCCGAGTGGTTCGATAGCAGGAATCTCGGCAAATGCCTCATCATAATACCAAGCAATCTCTTGCCTCCTTTTTATCCATCCAGGCAGCTTGTCCAGCTGACTTTTCCCTAGCGCGCATTGAAAGTCGGTGATGCGGTAGTTATAACCCAGATCCACCATTTCGTAAAACCAGGAACCTTGAGAACGTCTTTGATGGTGATCGCTGGTGATTCCGTGGTTGCGGAATCTTCGCATCTTCTCAGCAAACTTAGTTTCACCTGTAACGACCATCCCACCTTCGCCAGTTGTAATGTGCTTTACCGGATGAAAGCTGAAGACAGAAAGGTCAGCGAGTGTGCCTACGTTTTTCCCGTTGAATTGCGCTCCGATCGAATGACAGGCATCCGCAACAAGGATCAGATCATGGCGCTCCGCTATGTTTCTCAAGGCATTATAGTCACAGGGCTGTCCAGCATAATCCACAGAGATAATTGCCTTGGTGCGCTCTGTAACTTTTGATGCGACCTCGGCAGGATTAACAAGGAGCGTATCTGGTTCCACATCAGCGAACACTGGCGTAGCCCCCTGAAAAACAATACAGTTAGCTGATTTAATGGACAAGAGTGGCGTAATTGTGGCTTTAGATATTAAAAAGCAGCGTTTGGCTGCTTTGGCGAACCATTTGGAGCGATGTCATATTGGCAACACGATTTTATATGAGCTTGATGCACGGCATATTTCTCGGCTAAAAAGAAAATTCGACAGGATTCTCTTGGATGCACCTTGCTCTGGAAATTTCATCACAGATAG
>Ga0209536_100017741_pt1 | contig 10060 bp, 9 predicted proteins | sample DeeMarSeWOR28_12_FD_187461 | JGI IMG/M metagenome (GOLD analysis project Ga0209536, IMG submission 187461) | Marine sediment microbial communities from White Oak River estuary, North Carolina - WOR-2-8_12 (SPAdes) (version 2) | ecosystem: Environmental > Aquatic > Marine > Intertidal zone >... | reverse complement strand
GCTCTACGCGCGCCACATCGCTCGGATTGGCGCTGGCGCCCCCCAGGTTGAGACGGCCTCCGAACTGCCTACTACCCAAAGAAGACGAGATGACAAGAGATAGGCCAATAGATCTTCGCAGTGACACGGTGACCAAGCCATCGGTGGCGATGCGGCAGGCTATGGCGCAAGCCGAGGTGGGTGACGACGTTTACCTGGAGGACCCTACCGTCAATCGGCTCCAGGCGCGGGCAGCTGAGGTGTTCGGGCGTGAGGCAGGGCTCTTCGTGCCGTCCGGCTCCATGGGCAATCTCACTTGCATTTTGGCGCAAACGCGGCCGGGGCAGGAGGTCCTCTGTGAAGCAAGCGGGCATGTCTACAATTACGAAATGGGCTCTCTCAGTGCGATTGCCGGGGTCTTGCCGCGTCTCGTACCGACCACGAATGGCATCATGACCTGGCTGGAGATAGCGCCACAGATCCGGGAAAAGGTTTATTACCGCCCGCAGACCGGTCTGATCGCCCTGGAGAACACCCACAACATGGCGGGAGGCACGGTTTATCCCACGGCGGTGGCTCAGGAGATCTGCGATCAAGCTCACGCAGCCGGCATTTCGGTGCACCTCGACGGCGCGCGCGTCTTCAACGCGGCGGTCTATCTCGGAGAAAACGTGGCGGAGATGACGAAGAGGTTCAATTCCGTGCAATTCTGCCTGAGTAAGGGGCTCGGCGCGCCGGTTGGCTCTATGATCGTCGGCTCGAAGGATTTCATCGAGCGCTGCCGGGTGATCCGCAAAATGCTTGGAGGAGGAATGCGCCAAGTTGGGGTTCTTGCGGCCGCTGGCCTCGTCGCCCTGGAAGAGGGGCCGAAGCTGCTTGCCACCGACCATGCCAACGCGCAATTTCTGGCTCAGGGTCTGGCGCGCCTTCCCAGCGTTCGAATCGATCTCAAGAAAGTTCAAACCAATATCGTTATCTTCGACGTCCACAGGAGCGGCATGAGCGCGCCCCAGTTCGTCCATGAACTTAAAAGACGCGGTGTCCTTGGCGGCGCTGTCGACTCCGCCAGGGTGCGCCTTGTGACGCACCGCGATGTGAGCCATGCCGAAGTCGAAGAGGCGCTTCAGAGAATCGCTGCAGTGATGGCTGGCGGTCACTGAAGCGTACTTGTTCCGTCCGACGTTCGCTCGCTCCCGAGTTTTTTTGTGGTCACGGATCAGCCGTGCTGTTGTTTTCGTTTCTTGAAGAACTGGATATGGCCTAAAGCGTCAGCGGCGACGATTCGCCCGATGGGGCCGACGCTGTAGCAAGCGTCGACGACCTTCTTGTTCGAGTCGATGATGAAGTTCGTTGCATGGATGATCTTGCGCCGATCCTCCCAATAGGCGCCTACTTTATCGGCGTCCTCGGGGACCTTGAGTCCATAACCGATGGGAAAGGCTGCATGAACGCGTTCGGCCATCTCTTTCGCTTTGTCGAGCGGGTCGACCGAAAGGGCGACGAGGTCGACGTTTTCCTGCTCGAACCGGTCCATGTGGGCTTGGAAATCGGCTAACTGCCGAACACAGTAGGGTCACCAAATGCCGCGGTAAAAGATGATGACGGCGTACTCGCCTTTGAGGTCGCCGGGAATATTCAACGTTCGATCATCGATCAAGGGAACCGTGTACTGCGGAAACGTGTCTCCAACGTTGAGCTGTCGCGCCATGTTTTCCTCCGTTCGATTCATGAAGTTGTCAAACCGAGTAATTTTGCGGCGTTGCCGCCAAGGATCTTTTGCTTGTCCTCATGGGATATGGCCAATTGTTGCACGGTTTGGACGGCTCTCTTCAAGGGTATCGGCACCGGCGGGGAATCGCTGCCGAAAACGACATGCTCGACTCCGACGGTATCGACGGCGCATTGCACCGCCGGGGTGTGGTAGCAAACCGTGTCGACGTAAAGCTGGCGGATGTAGCTTGCCGGCGCACGCGTCATGACATCCGGCTCCCAAGGGCCAAAGCTCATGTCTTTCCTCAGTTCGTAGCCGAAGCCGTAGCGCCCGGGAAGCATCGGCAGCGCGCCGCCGACATGGGCACAAACCATCTTGAGATTTGGAAAGCGCTCAAAGCCGCCGGTAAAGATAAATCGAGTCAAGGAGAGAGTCGTGTCGAACGGTCTCCCGAGCATCTCGGGCAGGCGAAACATCTCCATTTTTTCGTTGCCGATAGTAAACTTAGGCGGGTGAATAAAGAGCGGGACGTTTAATTTCGTCACCAGCTCGAAAAAGGGGGTCGCCCGCGGCGAGTCGAGGTACTCCCCATTGACGCTGGAATTGATCATGATGCCTCTGAGTTTGTAGTCCCTGATGGCTCGTTCGGTTTCCTGGAGAATCTTGTCATTGTCGAATGGTACGGAGCAGGCAAGACCGAGCAGACGTCTGGGATGCTTGGCCGTGAGCTCGGCCGCATGTTCATTAAACTCCTTAACGACACGAAGGGTGTCGGCTCCCTCCGGCGAGCGAATCCAGTTGTTGCCGAAGACCGTCATATTCACTCCGGATTCGTCCTGTTCCCGAAACAGCCCGTCGAGATCGAAGATGGACTTGGGTGAACTTGGATGAAACCAGCTCTTGGGCATGAGATGGGCGTGGCAGTCGATAATCATCACCGTGACTCCTAAAGTTATGTTTACCTGGACCTTATGTCTTTAGGCGCGGTTTTGTCAATTTGGCCAAGCCCGCAGAAAAGCATGACGCCACATCTGCGAACCCATAGGTGATTCAGTTCTCCCATTCCTGGCCGCAGATCCCGGGAGGTGATCGTCACGGAGACATTATTTTCTTTCCGTGGCGATTCATGAATAGCCGGCTGTAAGGCCAGCATTACGCCTTTGGTAATGTAAGCCGCTTCGTGCTAGGTAGCTCGTGATGGCGCAAACCAAGGAAGAGATGCGGATGTTGATTCGGGCCGCGATGGGGGACGTTAAGTCGGACCTGATTGTTACCGGCGGAAAGGTCATTAATGTTTATTCAGGCGAGATTCTGAGCGGACAGGAAATCGCGGTTGTGCAGGGAAGAATCTGCTATGTCGGGCCGAGCGCCGCCCATACGCGCGGCGCCGAGACGACAATCGTTGACGCTGGCGGGCTTTATATCGCACCGGGGTTTATTGATGGTCACACTCACATCGGCCATTACTGCCGGCCTTTCGAGCATCTCCAGTCCTTTGTTGCACGCGGCACCACGGCAGTGGTCGCTTCCTGCGATGAATTGGCTTCGGTTTTTGGCTATCGCGGATTGAAACTGTTTCTCGATGAAGTGAAGCGGCATCCCGTGAGGGTCTATTCCCTTGTTTCCATGGTGGTGCCGCAGGACCCGTTACTCTGCAATACGGCTACCTTTAGCGACGAGGAATTCACGCAGGCCCTGGCGGACCCGGGTGTCTTAGGGGCGGGTGAGATCGTTTCATGGTTGCGCTTAACCCGCTGTGACGAGCAACTGCTCGAACGTATCGGGATCGCGCGGGCGAACGGTCGAATCATTCACGGTCACACGGCGGGTGCACGAGACCAAAAGCTTTGTGCGGTAGCGGCAGCGGGGATCTCCTCCTGTCACGAGCCCATTCGCATGGAAGATGCGCTCGAGCGCTTGCGTCTCGGCTACTGGACGATGCTGCGCGAGGGTTCGTTAAGGCAGGATCTGGAACAAACCCTGAAGCCGATGATCGAGCAGAAGGTAAGCCTGCGAAGGGTGATGTTGGTCACCGACTCCATGACCCCCGACGACGTCGAGAAATGGGGCCACATGGATCATGTGGTCAGGCGAGCCATTGCCTTGGGTTTGTCTCCCATGCAAGCGATCCAGGCGGTCACTGTGAATACGGCTATGTATTCCGGGTTGGATCAGGAGATTGGTGGTATTGCGCCCGGTAGATTTGCCGATCTTGTTTTCCTCGAAGATCTGGAGAAGTGCCATGTGCGAGAAGTCTTGATTGGCGGTGAACCAGTTGCCCGAGATGGCGAGTCAGTGATCCGGGTTTCTCCGATGACTTTTCCCGCTGCTATGACGGATAGCCTCGGTCTACAGCCAAACGTGTCCGCCGATATGTTCCAGATACCCTGTGCAGCCCGCGAATCTAAACTGCGTGTTATCGAACTCCTTAATTCGACGATTACTGCCGAGAGGATGATTCAGGTCACAAGCGTCTCGGGTTTCGTCGAAGCGAAGGTGAGCGAAGACCTCATGAAGGTCGCGGTTTTTGACCGCCACAAAACTGGTGGCAAGATTACGCTGGGTTTCCTAAAAGGCTTCGGCGCGAAGGTCGGAGCAGTTGGGTTAAGCGTCAACCTTGATGAGAATGCCCTTATGATTGTCGGCAGCAATGATGCGGATATGGCTTGCTGCGCAAATGTGCTGGCGGAATGCGGCGGCGGCATCGCCGTTGTTAACCGCGGTGAAGTGCTGGAGAAGGCGGAATTCCGGCTCGCTGGAGTTGCCTCGCTCGAGCCCTGGAAAACAGTAGCGGGGCGGCTCAGACGAATTCAATCCTGCTTGAGGGAAAACGGTGCGCCTTTTGACAAGCCGTTGTCTCCTTTAAGCTTCCTGACGTTCGTCACCTTGCCAACGCTGAGGATCACGTCGCGAGGGTTGATCAACGCCAAGGAGCGAAGAATTGTCCCGTTGTTCGTCGATGAGCCTAGTTAGGATACGCCTTCTTTTTTGATGTCTTGGCGAATGGGCAGGACTCGGCCTTCCTTTTTCATGGAAATATGGCCTTCAAGGGTGGCACCATCGCCGATGACCAGGCTTTGCGTATTGACGTCGCCCACCACGGAGCCGGGGGGTTGGATCTCCAGCTTTTTTTCCGCCTGCACATCCGCCATCACCTTGCCTTGAACTAGGATTGAAGACGCGCTGATTTTCCCTTTGATGACGGCCTGTTGGCCGACGGTGATGCTGGCTTGGGCAACGATCTCGCCCTCCACCTCGCCGTCGATAGTCGTGGGTCCGTCAAAAATGAGTTTCCCGCTTATTTTTGTACCCGGCCCAAGATACGCCCCGAGCTCGCTTGGTCTGTTTGCCTCCGCCATAAATGTGCCCCCTTCCGTTGTTGAAACCAAAATATAAATCACAAACTTTGTTTTGTCTACTTAAAATTCGTTTTTAAAACCGCGACCAAGACAATCGTGTTTTGCTTTTCCTGAGAGCCGTCTGATATAAACGGTTAATGTTTCAACAATCCTTAGCGCAATGTCTATGAACTTCTGAGCGCTTCGTTTGTCCGTCAAGGAGATTAAGCTATGGAAATCAAAGACCTAAGAGATTACCTCGACATTCTTGAGGAGTACGAAGAATTACAGCGCATCCCCGTGGAGGTAGACTGGAATTTGGAAATGGGGGCGATTACGCGACGCTGTTATGATCTCGGCGCACCAGCGGCGCTTTTTGAAAATGTGAAGGGTTACCCAAGAGGATTTCGCGCCCTGGGAGCGCCATTGGGAGGAAGCCAAAAGCGAGGTCATTCCCTATTTGCAAGGACGGCTCTAGCGATCGGGCTGCGGCCAAGCACGCCGGCCAAAGAAATCATGCATACTTACCTTGAGCGCAAGGAACAATTAATTCGGCCGGTCCTGGTGAAAAACGCTCCGTGCAAGGAAAACATCATGATGGGTGACGATGTTGATGTGCTCAAATTTCCTATTCCGCTGATCCACGGGGGCGACGGCGGTCGGTATGTCGGCACATGGCATACGGTAATCACGAAAGACCCCGACAGCTCATGGGTTAACTGGGGTATGTATCGCCTGATGGTGCACGATCGCAACACGCTGGGTTGTCTTTTCCCAGCGCAGCAGCATATCGGGCAGATGTATCAAAAATACGAGGCCATGAACCGGCCAATGCCCGTTGCCGTGGCTATCGGAGGACAACCGGTGATTCCACTGGTGAGCTGCGTACAGCTGCCCCCTTATGTCAATGAAGCCGACGTGGCGGGTGCGCTGCAAGGAGCGCCGATCGAATTAGTCAAATGCGAGACGGTGGATCTCGAAGTTCCGGCGACGGCGGAAATTGTGCTGGAGGGGGAGGTGTTACCTCACGAACGAAGAATAGAAGGGCCTTTTGGGGAATACATGGGATATGAAGCGGGCAAGTCTTCCCCTAAACCGATCTTAAAGATAAAGGCGATCACGTATCGGAATGATCCCATTTTGCCTTTCTCCAATATGGGGATGCCGGTGCACGAAGGGCAAACAGCGACCGCTTTGATCAAAGGCGCAGAAATTTTTTCCGAACTACGAAGGCTCGGACTTCCTGTCAAGGGCGTCTTTTGTCCCCCCTACGGCGTGGGGCACATGGCTGTGGTGTCAACCGAGGTTCCGTTTGCCAACTTCACGCGACGTGTCGCTCATGCCGTATGGGCGACGAAGCCGGGGCTATTTACTTATTACATTGTTATTGTTGATGCCGACGTGGATCCTACCAACATGGATCAAGTACTCCACGCCCTCACCACGAAATGTCATCCAGTGAACGGCATTCACCAAGTGCCCCACAATCCGGGATTTCCGGTTTTGCTGCCATTTCTGCCCCAAAGGGAGCGTCTCATTGGTGACGCAGCGGGGGTCATCTTTGACTGCACATGGCCCAAAGACTGGCCGCAGGAAACGATTCCGATCAAAGCCAGCTTCGAGAATCTTTGGCCCAAAGAGTTACAGGAGCGCGTCCTCGCGAATTGGGATTCCTACGGATTCAAGCGAAATTCTCTGTGAAGTGGATAAAGAGCGCTGGAGAGAATTCTATTTGTCGCCCTTGAAGAGCCCACCGCCGCCCGGCTCTTGTTGTATCCGCCACGGCGATTCCAGCAACCATTGCTCCAGCTCCTCCGGCGGTTTCGGCCGACTCATATAATTGCCTTGACCCGCATCACAGGCCCACGAGCACAGCTGATCCCAAGCCCCTGGCGTCTCAACCCCCTCGGCAATGACCTTTAGACCCAAATTATGTCCGAGGTCGATGGTGGAGCGCACAATGACCCTATCGTTTTCATCGAGATCCATATGGCTCACAAAGGATCTGTCGATCTTGATGCCAGTGACGGGTAATTTCTTGAGGTGGCCGAGGGATGAAAACCCGGTGCCGAAATCGTCGATGTAGATTCGAACCCCCATGCGGCTGAGCTCCTGTAAAATCCGTACGACAGTCTCTGTATCCGTCATAACCACATTTTCCGTGATTTCGAGTTCCAAGAGTTCCGGTGCCAGTTTGTAAGCTGTCAATAAGCGATCGATGTATTGAGCGACGTAAGGATCGTGCAAATTGCGGGGCGAAAGATTTACTGCAACCGGAATGTGAATGCCCCTTTGGGCCCATATGCGGCACTGATTTAAGGCGGATTTAACGACCCACTGGCTCAGCTTGTGAATGAGGCCGGTTCGCTCAGCCAGGGCGATGAACTCCTTGGGGGGAAGCAACCCGAAGCGCGGATGATTCCAACGTACCAAAGCTTCTGCTCCAATTGTTTGAGCGGTGCGAAGGTCGATCTTCGGCTGATAATTTAGCACAAGTTCTTCCCGTTCCAGGGCACTGCGAAGGCCGGTGGGGTAGGCGAATTTTTGCTGCCGGTAGGGATCATGGGAGCGCTTATAGATAGCGAAGGCTCCTCCAGACTGTTTCGCGGTGTCGAGAGCAATGTTGGCTTTTTGGACCAGTCGATTGGCGTCTTCGCTGTGTTCCGGATAGAACGCGATGCCAATACTGCCGGCAACATCGATTGCCACGTCATTTACGGTAAACGGCGTTTCCAAGGCCCACAAAATCTGTGTGCTGATTTGACTGATGCTGTCGATGCTTGCCCCGTGAAAAATCGCCGCGAACTCGTCTCCGCCCAGGTAGCCTCGACCGGCGCTTCTGGCTACTAAAGTGTCGAAACGCTGGGCCACTTGCTTAAGCACCATGTCGCCACATTGCGGACCGAGCGTGTGGTTGATGTCTCGGAAACGATCCAAGCCGAGAATGATGACCGCTAACGGCGTCTTCAATTGACGAGCGATCTCGATGGCTCGTGGCAGCTGTCTATTAAAGGAATTGCGGCTGGGCAGATTCGTTAGCGGGTCGTATTCCGCCTGATGGGAGTCCTTGCGCACGCTTTCTGTCGGCGATTCTTTTTTTTGGCTCACGCGCAACTTTCTCTCGCCGCGTTGGTTAGCGAATAGGTTAACTATTATAGACTGCTTTTACCAGGAGGAGGAGCCCATTGCTCTGGACCCGTTTATTCCGCGCAAATAAGATCCAGGCCACGATAGGGCAGGTGATTGATGAAGAGCATAGCCGAGGAAAATCTCGTAAAAAAAGTCACGATTCGGAATTTAATTGCAATCAATAACTTAAGTCTTACAAGTTGATGGCGGTGGGGAACCTTGAGCTATCCTGCTTTGGGTGTTGCGTTTTCTTCGTCCTGGACCCACTCTTGAAAGCGACTTTCGAGTATCCGCCACTGTCCTCCGACCTTGAAGGCCGGAATCTGACGATGCTGGATCATTCTATGCAGTGTCCTTTTCGAGATCTTAAGAATACTGGCCGCCTCAGCAAGGGTTAAGAGTTTAATGGTCGTGTCAGATTTCTTCATACTCTTGGCGCTCCCGAACCCTCCGAGGTGCAGCAATGGTTATGCCATGGCGGGCACAATGGGTAACCCGCTGTTTTTAAAAGACAACGAAGTTCATTGCAGGCGGCCAAAACCCTTTTCTTTGGTCAAAAAATCGACAATATCGAACTCGCCGTGACAAAAATTGAAAGGAAACGGGAAATTAGCGACTTGGCTGGAGACCAAATCCAGACTAAGGATAAGCCGCTACGTTCTCGCAAAGTCTAAGCAGAAGGTTAATCTTGAGTAGGTTGGTGCGAGGAAGGGGACTTGAACCCCTACGGCCTTTCGGCCACTAGCCCCTCAAACTAGCGCGTCTGCCTGTTCCGCCATCCTCGCACTGGGCTGAAAATCTACTGGGTCTTTGATTTCTGCGGCGCTGTTTCTTGCGGCAACGGCTCTATGGGTGGTTTCTGAGCGCCACCTGCCGGGCCGGCTTGATCTGGCGCCGCCGGCGCGGTTTGTGATGGTGGCGCCAGCGGTGCCGCTGGGGTGCGGCTATCAAAAATACTGGCCGAAGGACGATGCCCCGCAAAATAACCCAGCGTCAGTGAGGTTAACATAAACACAATGGCCATACCGGTTGTTAATTTGGTCAGGAAGTTCCCGGCGCCACTGCTGCCAAAAATCGTCGAGCTTGAACCCCCGCCAAATACTGCACCAATCTCGGCGCCTTTTCCTGTCTGCAAGAGCACAACGAGGATAAGGCCGAGACTCACAATAATGTGAATGACTGTGATGATGATAACCATTCTTGATACCCTTATAATTTGCCGCTTAATTACCGTAGCAGCGAATTACCGATAAGAAACTTGCGGCTTTTAAGCTTGCGCCCCCAACCAATAACCCGTTTACCTCTGGAGCAGCCGCCAACGCCGCAGCGTTTTCTGGGTTTACGCTACCGCCATACAGGATGCGCACGCGTTTCCCGAATTTGTGCCCGAAACTGGTAACGAGTAAACGGCGAATCCGTTCATGTACTCGGGTAATCTGCTCGGGGCTTGCGTTGCGACCGGTTCCGATCGCCCAAACTGGTTCGTAAGCAATCTCCACATTGCCTATATCACTTTTCCCAACCCCCTTCAACGCAAGCCGGATCTGGCGCGAGATGACGCTCGCAGTGAGGCCCTTGTCCCGTTCTTCTAGGGTTTCTCCCACGCACAAAATAACTCGCAGCTGGCTTTCCAGGGCGCGCAGGACTTTCAGGGCCACGTCGCGATTGCTTTCTTTGAAGATATGACGCCGTTCAGAGTGCCCGACAATTACGTAATGACACCCCGCATCGCGTAGCATCGTGGGGCTGACTTCTCCCGTAAAAGCGCCTTTTGCCTCCCAGTGACAGTTTTGACCGGCCAGTTCGATCGCGGTTCTGCGAATGACCTGATACACTTGGTTTAGGGCTGTGTGAGGTGGCGCCAACACGACCTGAACCTTGTCTGCTGTGCTTCGAAGCCCTT
>Ga0209536_100017740_pt1 | contig 10060 bp, 9 predicted proteins | sample DeeMarSeWOR28_12_FD_187461 | JGI IMG/M metagenome (GOLD analysis project Ga0209536, IMG submission 187461) | Marine sediment microbial communities from White Oak River estuary, North Carolina - WOR-2-8_12 (SPAdes) (version 2) | ecosystem: Environmental > Aquatic > Marine > Intertidal zone >... | reverse complement strand
GGGCGGCAGGGTGGGAATAGGTATCTAGGGAAGCAACAAAGTAGCTCTGATATTATCTGGATTCCCTTAAGGGAAGAGGGATGGATTGCTTAATAATCCCCTATGACAACGCCCCTTCCATCTGGGCCAGGATTTGCTCGTTGGTGTAGTGACTTAGGCTGATGGCATCCCCGAAGCAGGCGCTGGCACAGGCGCCGCAGCCCTTGCAGAGCGCCTCGTTGACCCGGCAGGCCAGCTTCTCTTCATCGAAGCTGATCGCGTTGTAGGGGCAGATGGCTAAACAGAGCTGGCAGCCAGAGCAGATCCGCTCGTTAACCACGGCGGTCGCCGCCTCAATCTCCACCTCGCCCTTGCTGATCAGGGCGAGGACTCGTGCCGCCGCCGCCGAAGCTTGGGCCACGGTATCCGGAATATCCTTCGGGCCCTGACAGCAGCCAGCGATGAACACCCCGTCGGTGGTGGTCGCGATCGGGTCCAGCTTGGGGTGCTTTTCCAGGAAGAATCCGTCGGCGCTACGGCTGACGCTAAACAGACGGCCGACCGCGTCGACGTCCGGCTGCGGCTCAACCGCCACGCACAGAATGACCATGTCCACCGGCACCCGGATCATGGTGCCGAGCAGGGTGTCCTCAGCCACCACGACCAGTTTCCCCTGCTCCTCGTCGCTAATCGCCTGGTCGGTGACTTCCCCGACCTTACCCCGGATGAAATTAGCCCCTTCATCGGAGAGGCGCTGGTAAAACTCTTCATAGCCCTTACCGAAGCAGCGCATGTCGATGTAGTAGTTATAGACGTCGGCATGGATTTTCTCTTTGATCAGGTGGGCGTACTTCAGGGCATACATACAGCAGACGCGGGAGCAGTATTCGTGGTAGTTCTTGTCCCGGCTGCCGATACAGTGGGCGATGGCGATACTCTTTGGCGTGGAGCCGTCTTTGAGCACGATGTTGCCCTCGGTGGGACCGGCGGAGTTGACCAGCCGCTCGAACTCGAGGCTGGTAATCACGTTGTCCAGCTGGCCGTAGCCGAGCTGGGAGATCGGGGTGGGGTCGAAGACATCGTAGCCGGTGGTCAGAATGATCGAACCGACCTCCAGTTCCACGGTCTCGTCCTGCTGCTCGAAGTCGATGGCGGCGACCTCGCAGACCTGTTCGCAGAGACGGCATTTACCCTTCAGGAAATAGGTGCAGTGGTCGACGTCGATCACCGGGGTGTTCGGTACCGCCTGGGCAAAGGGAGAATAGACTGCCTTGCGCTTGCCCATCCCGACATCAAACTCGCTATCGACCTTGATCGGGCACTTTTCCTGACATACCCCGCAGCCGCTACACTTGGCGGCGTCGATATATCGGGCCTTTTTCCTCACCTTGACCTTGAAGTTACCGATGTAGCCGGCGACCTCCTCGACCTCACTGTAGCTCAATAGCTCGATGTAGGGATGGGAGCCGACCTGGGTCATCTTCGGGGTGAGGATACAGGCGGAGCAGTCCAGAGTGGGGAAGGTCTTGTCGAGCTGGATCATGTGGCCCCCGACACTGGGGCTACGCTCGACCAGGTAGACCTGGTGCTCCGAGTTGGCGATCTCCAGTGCGGCCTGGATCCCGGCGATGCCGCCGCCGACGATCAGTGTCGCCGGGTTAAAGGGGACTCGCTTTACCTCCAGGGGCTGGTGGTAGTAGACCCGTCTCACCGCGGCCGCGAGCAGGTCTTTGGCTTTCTCGGTCGCCTGTTCTTTATCTTCGGTCACCCAGGAGCAGTGCTCCCGAATATTGGCGATCTCAATTAAATAGGGGTTGACGCCGGCTTCCTCACAGGCGTGGCGGAAGGTAAGCTCGTGCATCGTTGGCGAGCAGGCCGCCACCACCACCCGGTTGAGGTCGTGCTCTTTAATGTCGTTACGGATCAACTCTTGCCCCGGGTCGGAGCACATGAAGACGTAGTGACGGGCGGTGACCACAGCCTCCAGGCCCTGGGCAAACTCGGTCAGCGCGTTGACATCAACGGTGCCGGCGATGTTACTGCCGCAGTGGCAGATATACACCCCGATTCTGGGCTCTTTTCCCATCTTTACCCCCTGTCTAAATCGCCGCCCGGACTAGTTCGGCGATGTCTCTGATCTCGATGACCTCACCCTTGTCCAGGGTGAGCACACTGTCGTCGAAGTTGGACATGCAGTAGGGACAGGCCACGGCGAGCACATTAGCCTCCAGCGCCAGGGCCTGCTCCACCCGGAGGTCGCAAAACCTCTCTTCGCTCTTGGTTTCCATCCAGATCCGGCCGCCGCCGCCGCCGCAGCACAGGCTGTTTTCGCGGCAGTTCGGTAGCTCCACCAGCTCCAGGCCCGGAATGCTGCGCAGTACCTCGCGGGGCTGATCGTAGATATCATTATGGCGGCCCAGGTAACACGGGTCGTGGTAGGCCACCTTCTTGTTGACCTCTTTGGTTAACTTGAGCCGTCCCCCTTTAATCAGCTCCAGCAGGTACTGGCTGAAGTGGACCACCTCGATATTGGCGCCGAGGTCGCGGTACTCATTGGTGAACGTGTGGTAACAGTGCGGGGAGGAGACCACCATCTTCTTCACGCCCAGTTCGTTAAAAGAGGCGATGTTGTTCTGGGCCAGTCGCTGAAAAACGGCTTCGTCACCGGCCTTACGGACGCTCTCCCCGCAGCAGGTGGCGCGGTTACCCAGAATACCGAAGTCCACCCCGGCCTGGTTCATGATATCGACGCTGGCCAGGGCAATGCGGCGGACATTGGGGTCATACTCCGGAATGCAGCAGGGGACGTACAGTATCTCGGTCCCCTCGGTGTAGAGCTTGACCCCGGGTCCTTTCGCCCAGTCGGCCCGCTTATCCTCTGGCTCGCCCAGGGGATTACCGACCGCGGAGATGTTTTTCACCGTAATGCGCAGCGAATCGGGCACCTTGGCGATACCCAGTTCGGTCACCGCCCGGCGCAGGGCGCGCATCACATCGATGATTTCCACGCCGCGAGGGCAGCGCTTGACGCAGTTGTTGCAGGTGGCGCACAGCCAGACGTCCTCATCCTCGAAGTCGATCAGTCCCAGTTGGCCCTGGTGCATAATGCGGCGCACCAGGAAGCTCCGTACCTTGTTCCAGGGGCACACCGCGGTGCAGGTGCCGCACTGATAGCATAGCTTGAGGATCTCGCCGCCTTCTTCATTGACAATATCGATTACTTCCTGCATCGGAGTTACTGCTTGCATGGTACTTTCACCTCTCGGCTATTCTCGGCACGGTTAACCCTGGCTTAATTTTGTCTGGATTGGTATTGGCTTCGTGCCCGGTTCGGGATGACTGATGTGGTTAACCAGAGACCCCGTATCTCTCCAGGTTAATTATACACTGAGCGGGCGCTTTATCTCAAGCTGAACATAGCCTCGGCGAGGATTGTGTAAATCACGCTCGGGTGCTATGATGGGATGATTTCTCGGTTCGAGTGACTGCCCTCGTCGTAATCAAGATGAAACTGGTTAACGGAGGCGACTGGCCCCGATGGCACGAAAGGTAGCTATTGTCACGGATAGCAGTGCTTGCATTCCGGATGAGCTGGTGGCGGAGTATGGCATTGAAGAAGTCCCGATGAGCGTTATCCTGGAGGGTAAGACCTATCGGGACGGTATCGACCTCAGCCACGCCGAGTTCTACGCTCGACTCCGGGAGGCTAAGGACCTGCCCACCACGGCGCATTCATCACCGGGGGCTTACCTCGAGGCCTACCAGCGGGCCAGCCACCGGGCGGCCAGCGTGCTGTGTATCACCATTTCTCAGGTGTTCAGCGGGCAGTATAACTCGGCGCGGATCGCCCGTGAGCTGGCCGGGTCAGCATTACCCGGCGTAGCCGTTACCGTGCTCGATTGCGGCACGGCGGCGGCGGCGCAGGGTTTCGTCGTGCTCGCGGCGGCGCGGGCGGCGGCTTCGGGACGCAGCCTGGCCGAGGTAACCGAAGCGGCGCGGGGTTTAGCCCGGCGGGTGCGGTTACTGGCGATGGTGGCCGACCTTAATTACCTGGTGAGGGGAGGTCACGCGCCGAAGATCGCGGCCATGGCGAGCTCGCTGTTTCGGATAAAGCCTCTTTTTACCCTGAGCGACGGCGAGGCCCGTCCCGCGGCGAACGCTCGGACTACGGGCGGTGCCATCAAGCGTCTGCTGACGATCATGAAGCGGCAGTCGGTTAAGGGACAGCCGCTACACGTAGCGGTGATGCACGCCGACGCCCGGAGTGACGCGCTCACGCTCAAGGAACGGATCGCCGCCCAATTTGACTGTGCCGAGCTTTGGACCACCGAGTTTACGCCGGTGATGGGGGCTCACATCGGCCCGGGACTGATTGGAGTTGCTTTCTACAGCGGAGACTAGGTTTGAGGCGACTGGTGAATTTAGCATAAAGGAACTATAATGGGGGCAGTGGAACAAACGGCGCTTCACCCGGACGTCCGGCGATTGTGGGAAGTTCTGGGCGAGTTTCCCGAGCCCGTCGCCGCGCCTTTCCTGGTGGTGGTCAGTGGCTTACCCGGGACCGGTAAGTCCTATTTCTGCCGCCAACTGGCCCGGCGGCTAGCGGCGACGATTCTGGAGAGCGACGTCCTGCGTAAGACCCTCTTCCCGAAGCCGGATTATCGGGCGGCGGAGAGCACCCGTCTCTTCCGGGCGATCCACAGGTTGACTAGGGAACTCTTAGCGCGGGGGATTCCCCTTATCTTCGATGCCACCAATCTCTCGGAGCGGCGTCGGGAGTATCTGTACCAGATTGCCGAGCGGGCCCTGGCCCGGCTGGTGATCGTGCGTACCGAAGCCCCGCCCCGGCTGGTTTACGAGCGCCTTCAGGCAAGGCGGAATGGTACGGAGAAATCGGATGCCGATTGGGCGGTATATCAAAAGATGAAACCCCAGGTCGAGCAAATCCGGCGCCGTCACTACGCCGTGGATACCTCCCGGGATATTACCCCGGTCCTCGATAAAATCGTGCGGGAACTGAGGCGGTAGCGGGCGGGCGCCGCAAAACTGCTTAGGAGCGTTGATCAGATGGAGATTAAGGTTTTAACCGGTAACATCGCTGAGATTAAGGTAGATGCCGTCCTGGTGAGTGTTTTCGAGGGAGCGGAGCGCCTGGAGGGAGATATCGCTGGTATCGACCGGGCTCTGGACGGGGCGGTGGCGCAACTCATTAGCCAGGGGGAAATTAAAGGGAAGCCGAATGAAGTTACCATCATTCACAGCCTGGGCAAGTTGCCGGCAACTCGGGTGGCGGTCCTCGGGCTGGGTAAGCCGGCGGAGCTAGCTCGGCATAAGATCGGTAACGGGATCGCCGAGGCCTGCCGCATGCTGCGGCAGAAGGGCGTGGCCAGTATTGCCACCGTAGCTCACGGCGTGGGTGCGGTGGGTATTAGCCTCGAGGGGTCGGCCCAGGCGATAGCCGAGGGTGCTTGGCTCGGTCTTTACTTATTCCGTCGGCACCTCACCAAGAAGGAGGCCGAGCCGGGCGAAATTAAGGAGTTTTCGGTCTTGGCGGCTGAGAATAGCGAGCTACCGAGCCTGGAAACGGGCTGCCGGCGGGGTCGGGTACTGGCGGAGGCGACCAATCTGGCCCGTGATATGGTCAACGAACCGGCGAACTACATGACGCCGACCGCGATGGCGGAGCAGGCCACGAAGCTGGCGGAGAGCTACGGGCTGGAGATCGACGTGCTGGAGCGAGCGGAGATGGAGAAGCTGGGGATGGGAGGACTATTGGCCGTGGCCCAGGGGAGCGAGCAGCCGCCCAAGTTTATCGTCCTTCGCTATCGGGGAGGTACCGGAGATTTTGAGGTCGCTCTCCTGGGTAAGGGACTGACCTTCGACTCGGGAGGGATCTCGATTAAGCCCTCGGAGAAGATGGACGAGATGAAGGGGGATATGGCGGGCGGGGCCGCGGTCATGGCGGCGCTCGGCGCCATTGCGCAACTGGGGGCGAAAATAAACGTGATGGCGCTGGTGCCGGCCACGGAGAATCTGCCCAGTGGCCGTGCTTTAAAGCCGGGTGACGTGATTACCGCCCTGGACGGAAAGACGATTGAGATCATCTCCACCGATGCCGAGGGGCGGCTTATTCTGGCCGATGCCTTGGGCTACGCCAGGAAGTCGGGAGTGAGCCGCATCATCGACGTGGCCACCCTCACCGGCTCCTGTCGGGTGGCCCTGGGCGATATCTGTACCGGTGCCTTTGCTAACAACCAGGAGTTGGCAGACCGGGTAATCGCGGCCGGGGCTGAGGCGGGTGAGCTGATCTGGCAGATGCCGATGTTTGAGCAGTACCAGGAGCAGAACAAAAGTGATATTGCCGATATCAAGAATTGCGGTAGCCGCTATGGTGGCGCCATTACCGCCGCCCAGTTCCTCGCCGAATTTGCCGGGGATACTCCCTGGGTGCACCTCGATATTGCCGGTACTTTTTTGAGCGAAAAGGAGCGCGGCTTAATGGTCAAGGGGGCAACCGGGGTGCCGGTGCGGACCCTGGTGAACCTGGTTTTGGCGCTGGCTGAATCGTAATTACCGGACGTTACCAAAATACGAACGGTTAAATCAGGCTGAAGGAGGGCTGAAAGCGATGAAGATTAAATGGTTGGGACACGCATCTTTCTTGATTACCTCGGAGTCCGGGTTAAGGATTATCACCGACCCCTACCAGACTGGTGGTGAGCTCAAGTACCGGCCGGTGACGGAGGTGGCCGACATTGTCGCCGTCAGCCACGACCACTTTGACCATAACCAGGTGGCGACGGTTAAGGGTAATCCGGAAGTGGTCAGTGGTGCCGGTATCAAAGAGGTCAAGGGGATCCGGTTCCGGGGCGTGCCCTGCGCCCATGATGAAGAGGGCGGAAAGCTGCGGGGCGAAAACGTTATTTTCTGTTTTGGTGTTGACGGTATCAAGGTCTGTCATCTCGGCGATCTCGGCCACCCGCTCAGCGCTGAGCAGCTTCAGGAGATCGGTACCGTCGATGTCGTGCTGATCCCGGTTGGTGGTTTCTATACCATTGATGCCAAGGTGGCTAGCGACGTCTGCCGTAAGCTTAAGCCGAAGCTGGTGGTCCCGATGCATTTTAAGAATGAAAGATGTGCCTTCCCCATCTCCGGCGTTGACGATTTTCTGCTGGGTAAGGAGGACGTTAGCCGTTTGGACTCAAGCGAGGTGGAGGTAAAGCCGGAGGGACTGCCGCCGCGTACCCGCATTATCGTTCTCAAGCCGGCTCTCTAAGACGATGACTGCTTGACAAACCCTGGGTTCTGTGTAATCCTTAATGGTATCAAGCCGGTTGAAAGTTTGTGGTTACCCAATCAGTGCGGTTCTTCATCAATTTCCAGGCCATGGATGACCAGACTGTAACCGAGTACTAAGGAAAGGAGGTCATCCATGAGCTACGAGGACAAGACTCTCCAGTGTGTGGAGTGTGGCACCAGTTTTACCTTCAGCGCTGCCGAGCAGGAATTCTTCGCGGCCAAGGGGCTGGCCAATGAGCCCAAGCGCTGTCCGGTGTGCCGACAGTCTCGCCGACAGCAGCGTCGTGACTCTGGCTGGGAAGGCTCCGGGCGAGTACGGGAGATGCATCAGATTGTCTGTGCCGAGTGCGGCGCGGAGGCTGAGGTCCCGTTTGAGCCTAGAGAAGGACGTCCGGTCTACTGCGGTGAGTGCTACGCTAAAGTAAGGGCTCGCGATCTTGTTTAGCTGGCTTGGTGGGGAGCGGAGGCGGCATTGTTTCTAGTCCCTTTTCTGATTTGTACCGTGATACCAGGCTCCGCAGCACTTTAGGCGATTTGGTTTAGTCTCCTTAAGCGGCTGGGAGCCTCGGTTCTTTTCTCCCCAGTGGTGCGGCTACCCTCTGACTACTCTATTCTTTATCGGATGAAGACTACCTCAGTCTTCTGAAGATATCTCGTTTACCATTTCCCTGGAGTGAATAAAGTCAGTCTAGCTAATTGTGGCTATTGACTGCCGTGATAAAATATTACAGAGGGGGTTTAGGACTAAGAAGCTTGCTTTGGACATAGATTGTATCGTTCTGGCTGGCGGTCGGGGCTTGCGTTTCGGGCAAGATAAGGCACTGGAACCCATTGGCCAGCGGAGTTTACTGGAGCAGGTAGTATTCCAACTGAGCTCGTTTGAAGGTGAAACCCTTATCGTTACTGCTCAAGGGAAATCTTATCCGCAGCTTGACGGCTATCCGAGGTTAAGGATAGTCAGCGATCTTTATCCCAACAAAGGCCCGCTGGGGGGTATCTATACCGGGTTAAAAATGTCAGGTTCGTGCTATAACCTTGTGGTCGCTTGTGATATGCCCTTTCTCAATCAGGCCCTGCTGCGTTACATGATGGAAGTTGCGGAGGGCTTTGATCTGGTGGTGCCCCGGGTGGGCGAACTGATTGAGCCGCTGCATGCCGTTTACTCCAAGAATTGCCTGGCCCCAATAGAAAGCCTGTTCAAAGAGGATAAGATTAAAGTGAGAGGACTTTTCCCTCTGGTCCGGGTAAGGTATGTGGAGGCTGGCGAAATTGACCGCTTTGACCCCAGACACCTGAGTTTTTTTAATATTAATACCGCCGCCGACTTGGCAAGGGCAAAGGAACTGGCGAAGGAAGTGGTGAGCTGTGATCAGTGTTGAAGAGGCGCTGGACAAAGTTCTGGGCTACGTAACGGCTCTGGATACTGAGGAGACGCCCCTGCTCGACGCTCTGGGGCAGGTGCTGGCGGAGGATGTGTCCTCGGACATTGACGTTCCCCCGCTGGATAACTCGGCGATGGATGGCTATGCAGTCCGGTCGGCGGACACGGCCGGAGCCAGCCCCGAGTCGCCTCGTTTGCTGCGTGTTGTCGATACCGTCGCCGCCGGTTCCGTCAGCGAGTGTGAGGTGGCAGCCGGTACCGCGATTAGAATCATGACCGGCGCTCCCGTCCCCCGCGGTGCCGATAGCGTGGTGCAGTTTGAGGATACCGACGAGGCTTTACGCTCCGGGGTGGCCGGTGAAGTCGGGGTCCTGGCCGAGGTAGCGGTGGGGCTAAACATTCGCCGGGCCGGTGAAGACATTGGCCGGGGGACGACGGTGCTGCCCAAGGGAACGGTGGTTAGCCCTCCGGAGGTCGGCCTGCTGGCTTCTCTGGGGCGAGACCGGGTGCGGGTTATTCGACGTCCGGTAGTGGCGATTCTGGCTACCGGAGACGAGTTGGTTGACCTGGGCGAGCCGTTGGGTGTCGGTAAGATCTATAACAGTAATAGTTACAGCGTGGCGGCGCTGGTGCGGCGCTACGGCGGCATCCCCGAGGTATTGGGGATCGCACGGGACAGCGAGGACTCACTGGTGGCCAGCCTGAAGCGCGGGCTGAAGGCGGATATGCTGGTCACCAGCGGCGGCGTCTCGGTGGGGGATTATGACGTGGTCAAGGAGGTCTTGGCGAAACAGGGGGAGATCGCTTTCTGGTCCGTGCGCATGAAGCCGGGAAAGCCGCTCGCCTTTGGTACGATCCGGGGGGTGAGTGAGACGGGCGAGGTGAGGAACATCCCTCAGGTGGGGCTGCCGGGTAACCCGGTGAGCTCCATGCTTACCTCGGAACTCTTCATCCGTCCCGCGATCCGTAAGATGATGGGTAAGGCGCAGGTAACCAGACCGACGTTCGAGGCCGTGGTCGAGGATACCGTGGTCAATAGTGACTTGCGGCGTATTTATGCCCGGGCGGTAGTCGAAAAGCGTGGCGGTCAGTATTATGCCCGGCTTACCGGCCCGCAGGGCTCGGGTATTTTGACCTCGCTGACCGTAGCCAATGCGCTGGCGATTATTCCCGAGGATAAGGTGGAGGTGGTACCCGGTGATGTTGTGCCGGTGATGATGCTGGACTGGGGGGAGGACTAGGGCGTGATCTTCAAGGACTCCGAGTTTGTTTTTGAGCCCCCGCCGGTAGTATCCCGGGCGCGGCGGGTCTTGATTAAACCCGCCGCCGGTTATCCGCTACCCTATCCGGTGACGACCAGCCGGGAGATGCTGGCGGTAATCATTGACGGTATCCGGCGGG
>Ga0209536_100017739_pt1 | contig 10060 bp, 7 predicted proteins | sample DeeMarSeWOR28_12_FD_187461 | JGI IMG/M metagenome (GOLD analysis project Ga0209536, IMG submission 187461) | Marine sediment microbial communities from White Oak River estuary, North Carolina - WOR-2-8_12 (SPAdes) (version 2) | ecosystem: Environmental > Aquatic > Marine > Intertidal zone >... | reverse complement strand
ACCACTTTAGTCAATATTGAGCTTCTGAAAATCTTTAAAAAGTGGCGAACTTATATTGGTTTCATTGCGATTGGAATTCTTGTTCCTTTGCTTCACCTCGCAATGTATCTTGAAGGTCAGAATTCAATAAACTATCTGACGCGGGGATTGAGGGATTCATTTATTCTTGTTGGCAATTTGCTTAATGGTTACTGGATTTCATACCTTATTTTAAATGCACTTACAATTCATATACCTTTTTTGATTACACTTGTTGCTGGAGATATTTTGGCAGGTGAAGCTACAGCCGGCACTTACAGAATCCTGTTAACGAGACCTGTATCCAGAAGGCAAATTGTTACAGCTAAGTATTTAGCTGGTTTGATATATACCGGTTCACTGATTTTTTGGTTAGCAATTATGAGTCTTGCTGTTGGACTAATCATCTTCGGGGGTGGGGAACTAATTGTTGCTGGTTCCCAGGCAATAATTATTTTTGAGAGGAGTGATATTCTCTGGCGGTTTTTCTTTGCATATGGTTTCGCAATTCTGAGTATGTCCGTTGTCTGCAGCTTGGCAATGCTATTTTCATCGTTAGTCGAAAATGCGATAGGACCAATAGTATCAACGATGGCAGTCATAATTATATTTATTATTCTTTCCGCTTTTGATGTAGCCATTCTTCGGGATATTAAGCCTTATTTGTTCACAAACTACATGCTGAAATGGAGAGAATTTTTTAATGATCCTTTAGATACTTTTGAAATAATAAAATCTGTATTAGTATTAAGTGCACATATTATAGTTTTCAATGTAGCCTCTACATATATTTTCCTGAAGAAAGACATTCTTAGTTAATTTAAGATTTATAATTATGAAAATAGGCACAATATTAATCTTTATTTTCTTTAGTTCGATTGTGCATCTTCAACCGAAGGATCCTGAAACCATACTGGAAGGGGTAAAGAAGGAATTTGAAAAAATAGAAGATTACCAGGTTGATGTAAAAATTAAAATTGATGTAGATTTTCTGAAAATGCCGGATAGAGAAGCAACTATTTATTATAAAAAACCCGACAAATTTTATATTGATTCTGAAAACTTTGCTATGCTGCCAAAATCGGGTTTGAATTTTTCTCCATTTGGATTCTTAAATTATAAGTATACTTCCTTCTATGAGAAAGAAGATACCATTAATGGCAGGCAAACATATGTTATCAAAGTTATACCTCTTGAAGGAGATGCAGATGTCATTATCAGTACTTTGTGGATCGATACGAAAAGAAATATTATTCTTAAAGTTGAATCTAGCAAAAAACCACAGGGCAATTTTACAATAGATCTAAACTATTTAAAAACAAGTGAAGGCTTCTGGCTTCCATATTCGCTGGTTTTTACTTTTACTATTGAAGGCAGTCTGTATCAGGCAATGAGCCGGGAAAGTATTCAGAAGGAAATAGATTCTAAGATAAAATCAGAGGAGAAAAAAACGGGGAAAGTTTATTTGACTTATTCCAATTATAAAGTAAATATTGGATTGCCGGATTCAATATTTGAGAAGAAGGATTCAGAAAAATAAAAATGGGCGGTCGGAAATAATTAATACAATGATAATGAGGGCATAACATTGTGGAAAGTTACCCGACCGCCCGAATCTGATTACTAGGAGGCTACTCTTTAAAAAAGAGGTAATCAGATTTTGGGAGGAGAATCTGCGATTCTTCTAGTACGAAGATTGACTAATTCGCAGAAAAAAAAAAGGCAAAATTTTATCATCCCAATTTAATTCACCAACTGCAATTATTGCTTTTGAAAAATTAGTTAGACAAAACAAGCATACCTTGTTCAGTTACTAAAAACACGCATAAATACATTTTTCATTTCCGCCCAGGACTCTTTGTCTGCTTTTTCGTTATAAGCCAAAGGCATATTAAATTTTTTACCCATACTATCCGCTCCTGGATTTGTAAAACTATGTACAGCACCTGAATAGTTGATAAATTCATACTGAACTTTAGCTGAATCCATTTCTGCTTTGAATGTTTCAATCTGCTTTTCTGTAGTGAATGGATCATCTGCACCATTACAGACAAGAAGGAAGGCTTTTATCACACCTTCTTTTGGTGGAAGTATCGGCTGCAAACTACCGTGAAAACTGGCAACTGCCTTTAAGTCAATGCCAAGACTTGCCATATGAAGAACAACACCACCACCAAAACAATAACCAATTGCGGCAATATTCTCAGGATCAACTGCTTCCTGCTGCTTTAGAAAGTTATAAGCAGCCATAAATCTGTCTTCACCCATTTTTAAATTGGAAAAAATTTCAGAAGCAAATTTCTGTGCATCTTCAGGATGCGATGCAATCTTGCCTTCTCCAAACATATCCAAGGCAAGTGCAGTATATCCAAGTTCAGCTAACATTTTTGCCCTTGTCCTGGCGTAATCATTGAGTCCCCACCATTCGTGCACAATCAGTACACCAGGTCGTTTGCCTTTAACATTATTATCAAAAACCAGGTATCCTTTAAGTGTAGTACTATCTGATGAATAAATAACAGTTTTTTCTACAAGATCTGCAGTTTTTGGTGTTTCAGATTTTGAACAAGAAACTGCGCTTATAATTAAAAATGAAAGTAATGCAAGAGATAACTTTTTCATTTAATCCTCCTTATTTTTTTAGTTTTGATCTCTATGGACAGTCTCCGGTGAAAACGCCGGCAGACACACAGCAACATACTCAGCACCCTCGGGATTTGGGGTGCTGTATTTTATCCACTCACCGGCATAAGTGATAATAGCCTGATCCGCATTCACCTCAAAAATATTTTCTTTGGTTTCAACACGCAACATCCCCTTTAGTACTAAAGTATACTCATCAAAATCAGGTTTTTGTCCCGGTTCTTCCCAGCCTTCAGGACTTGTCATTTTAGCAATACTTATATTTTCTGTGAAGGAATTTACCCTGCCAAAGAATTCCCGAATTATTTTGGGTTTGTTTCCTGCAGCTTTAACAATTGTTGGTGATGATATGAGTTTTGGCATTTGAATATGGCTCCCTAATGTTCGAGTTCCTTAAATTCACCGGCGGTTTTTGTGAATATGTAAATTGAAATTATTCCAAGAATAAAGTTGCCTGCTAGGCAGAACCAAATAAATTCAGGATTACCACTATCTCTGAAATATCCATAAAGTACAGTATAAGTAATACCGCTGAGTGCACCACCCAAACCCTGAGCTAAAAAATTTGTCCCTATATAAAGTCCGGCTTTTTCTTTTGGTGCCAGCCACATAATATATTCCTGAATTCTTGGTGAAGAGATCATTTCACCGACAGCAAAAAGGAAAATTCCGAGGAAGACAAACTCGGGTACAGACAAATAAGCATATCCGATAGTGAACATTCCTGAAGCCGCAACAAGCAATCCAATGTTAAATGACGGTATGGCTTTAAACTTTTCAAATATTCTAGAAATGAATACCTGCACGATCATAATAATATAACCTGTGTGAGCTATTGTCTCGCCTAATAATCTTCTTGTTCCGTTATCATCTTCTGCAGATAAAATGTGTGAGAACCAACTTGGGAAAATATTATCAATAATTAAAAAAAGACGGACAGTATCAAGATTTCTATCAACATAAACGGCAACAAGATTAAAAAATGCCCATAGCGGTAGCCAAAAGGTTAGACCAAGAATAATTAGAAAAATGAGAAATTTAACGTCCGATAAAGCGACATACATATCTTTAAACTTCTGTTTGAGGGTTACATTTGCAATTTCTCTTTTTGGTTCCTTATAAAAAAGTATAGTGATCAACAGCATTAATCCTATTCCAATTGCTGCTGCGATGAAAGCGTGGTTCCATGAGATTGCTCTTAACTTTCCGGCTACAACTGGTCCGAATGATGCACCGATATTTACCATCGCATAAAAGATTCCAAAGCCGAGAGTTTTGTTAGTTGAATCAGTTGTAACTCTGACAGTCCCCGATATCAAAGGTTTAAAAATTCCGGCAGCGAACCCGATTCCCAGCATTGTTAAAGCGATACCGGTAAATGAGTTCGTTACTATTAGTAAGAGTATTGTTGGCAGGTATGCCAGGTATGAAATGATAAGAACTTTTTTAAACCCAAATTTATCTGCAAAAGTCCCCGAGAAAATTGGTGTTGCATATGAAAATAAGAGGAAAAGACTTTGAACAACTCCGAGCTGTCCTTTTGAATAACCAAGATATTCCATATAGATGCCGAACCCAAGATAGATTCCGTAATAAGCGAATCTCTCGAGAACTTCAATGGAGTTTGCTATCCAGAAAACAAAAGGGAAGGGAGTTCTTTTCTTCATTCACACAAAAATTATTTATCAGATGACACTAGTTATTCAGACCTTCAAAGCTGCAGCAGCTTTATCATAATCTTCAGGTCTCACATAAAGCAAATACCCGAAGCTTCCGTTACTATCGGTAACACCATTGGAAGCATAAACATTTACTTTTGCCTGGTAGAGAATTTGGTGTATATCAGCGAGTGCACCTAATTCATCATCTCCCTGAACAAGGATAGCCGGATGCGGGCCATCAAGAATGAATCCCGAGTTCTTGGCTTGAGACGTTAATTTTGATGCAACTTCCGGGAAGAGTGTTAGTTGCGTTCTATCCGGACCTACAGGAATGGCAGTAAAAGCTAGCAAATTGATTCCTCCTTGCTCTAATTGGGACAACATTTTATATGCTTCACCTGGTTGATCTACAACTGAACAATAGAAATATTCCACTTTTCTTATTTTGTACGACATGGCCCCACTCACTTTTTAATTTGAAATAAATATTTTTAATTGATAATAATTAATTTAGTTTGAAAAATCAAAGAAATGTTTCAAAAGCAAACTAACCATTTATAACTCTTTTTTCAATATATGACAAAATAATTCTTTATTCTTCTTTAATGAAGATAAATGTGAATAAAAATTAATGGCAAGAACGAAACAAAAAAAACTTGATACATTACCAGCACTCCCAAATGTTTTTAGTGCAAACAATCAGAATGTGAGGGCGTGTATTAACAAATATTTTAAATCAGCCGGACCATTCACTCTTGAAATTGGTTGTGGTCATGGAGATTATTCAGTTGAATTAGCACAAAAATTTCCCGAAAGAAATTTTGTAGGAATTGATGTAAAAGGTGCAAGAATATATAAAGGATCAACAAAAGTTTTAGAACTGAAGCTGAGCAATGTTGCTTTCGTACAAATAAAAGCTGAAAAATTAAATGAAATATTTCTTTCTAAGTCAATTGAAGAGATATTTATTCCTTTCCCCGAACCTCATCAAAAAAGAGCCAACCACAACAGAAGATTAGTATCATCCTCATTTATAAATCTTTACAAAGAATTATTGATTGATTCAGGTTTGTTGCATTTCAAAACTGATAATTCTGAATTATATGAATGTGCACTTAGAAACATACTTAAAGATGAAGGCAAAATTTTATTCAAGACAGAAGACTTCCATGGTGAGAATGAAATGGAATATAATTACGGCATCTTGACAGGTTTTGAAAAACATTACTTAAAAGAAAATAGAAAAATTAAATATATCTGCTGCAGTTTTAATTGATTCGGGATTACTATAAGTTTAGTGTGAACTACGAAAAAAATTCTGCGCTTTAATAAAATTCAATTCAAATTATGGAGGTTCGTATGAAATCTCTTTTAACCATACTTTTCTTTTTTTTAATAGCAATTTCTTCGATTTTAGATATTACCTCTGAAACATTTGGTCAGACAAAGGATTTTGTCGGAATCAAAAAGGTAATAAAAGATGGTCAGATGGCATTTGAAACTATACCTGATAACGAGGAAGAAGCATCACAGACATTCTATGATCAACAAATCAAAAGCGGTAACCTGATGGCTGACCATTATGTACTGGGCGGTTCTGTTATATGGTCTGCTCAGGATGCCACAGCAATCGCAAATATTGTAGCAATTACTGCTGATGGAAATTTAACTCCGACTGGCTGGGGTTTGAACAATATGCGTGCTTCACTTTACTCTGACGCAAACAACATTCCACTCTGGGATTTTTACACCGGTACTTATGATCCTTATGTGGATATATCTGGAGACGGATCTAAAATTGCCGTTACAGCAGGCACAGAGTTTTACTTACTGAATCCAGCAAACGGGAATATTGATTTTCAGTTTACAATGCCTGATTCATTGTACGCATCAAGAGTCACCTTATCGCGTGATGGTTCAATGGCTGTCGTTCTTGCAAGTGCCTTGGGCAGTTCAACAACATACAGGGCTTATGCATTTAATTTGGATCCAACTCCATCTGTCAGATGGTCATTTGATGTAGATGCAAGCGAAATTACAAATTGGGCTGGTGTAAACTTTTCTGCAGATGGTTCTACTGTTGCGATTGCAGGACGTTACCATTTATATATTTACAAGAGCATTGATGGTTTGCTGATATGGGACCATTTCCTGGATAATACTGAATCAGCTCCCGCAATTAGTGGAAATGGCCATGTAGTAGCAACTGCTGATAACAGTGGTTTTGTACAAACTTGGCAATTTAATTCAGTCAGTAATGAATACTACCTGCTCTGGCAGTATCGTGTACCTATTGTGGTCTCGTCAAGCTGGGCATCTTCTGTAGGGATTTCAGCTGATGGAAATACGATACTTGCTGGTTCCCTTATTTTTCTTTCAGCCGGATATGATGGTTCAGTAATGTGCTTCGATACCTATGGTGATGGAACTCCAAAATGGGTTTACAGTGGTGCCGGTGACTTAGTTGATGATATTAAAGTCTCAGATGATGGAAAAGTTGCAGCGGCTGTTACCTGGGGCGACCTTACACATACCGGACCTGATTTAATGGTATTTGATACGCAGACAGGTGACCTAACTTTTAATGTTGTAACACCTGGCTCATTTTTTACTTGCGATATTACACCTGATGGTCAGCGTGTAATAGCTGGAGGCAAAGCCGTACATGCACGTGAATTTGGGAATGGGGGACGAATATATCTTTGCCAGATTGACCTCGGCGGAGGAAGTATTAGTGGAAATGTTAACCTTACTAATACCGGCGATGATAGTGGTGTATTGGTAACAGCCATTGGTTCTGTCAGAAGCGCAATAACAGATGCAAGCGGAAATTATACGATTGAAAATGTACCTGCAGGTACATATGACGTAAAAGCTGAAAAACCCGGCTATAATTTTGGAACTGTTGGTAATGTGATAGTCACAAATGGGAATACAACATCCGGGATTAATTTTTCTCTCGATCCATTCACTACTACGCCTCCAACGCTTAGTGCCTCAACAAATTTAGTTGGGACTATTCTGCTTAGCTGGAGTTCACTATATAAAAATCCTGAACGTGAAAAAGAGATTGCATTAATGGTTGGTGATGAAACTTCTCCTGAATCGCAGTCATTAAATGAATCCCAGGCTCTTGCAGGTAATAGAAATAAAAATTCGGAACTAATCTTTTCGAATCCCACAATATTGGCTGATAGTATTGCCGTGTACAGAAGTCAGGTGACAGGAGGACCATACGCAAGAATAGCTAGTGTTCCTGCAACTCAATCAAGCTATGCCGATTCAAATGTTTTTGCCTTAAGAGATTACTACTATGTTGTAAATATTTTTAATGAAACAGGACAAAGTATTTACTCTAATGAAGCACTTGGTCAAGTGAGTGATTCTCTTCTGACTTTCAGCCTGGATGTTCCTGAAGCTTCCATTCCAACCATTGATGGAGTATTATCTCCGGGTGAATGGGACGATGCATTCCAGCTTGACATATCCGATATTTTTGGTTACGGCGGTGGTGTTCCGCAGCCGCAGGGATCCGTAATTATGTATTTAAAATTCGATGATACAAAGGATATGCTTTATGTGGCAGGCGAAGATTTTTTAAATCCCACTTTGGATGATGCGGAAGGATTCGGATTATACTTTGATGATAACAACAATAATGTTTTTGATGCCCAGCCTCCATTTATAATTGAAGGAAATTTTTGGGCATATTGGCATGCATCTGGTAGTGATCTGCGATTCAGAACGATTCCAGGATATGTAGTAACTACTCTTGAGGGTGCTGAAGTAAACTTTTCTGATGCAAGCGGACACTTGCAAGGTGAGGTTGCTATTCCTATGGGATTTATGGAAGGATACCAGTTACAAGTATTTGGACCTGATAAAATTGTAGGACTTGGAGCCTTTTTAATTGCGCGACAAAATGGTACAGCGATATTTAACGGTTGGTGGCCGCAGACTATGAATACTGTTTTCAATCCTCAATACTTTGGGGACGTTGGAATTGATGTTTCGTTGGAAGCTCCGCCTCAGGCTCCATCAAATATTTCTGTTACCCGTCAGGGACAGCATCTTCTTCTTACATGGGATGATCCGACTTTAGGATTAAATAATGACCCACTTCCTGTTCCACCTACAATCAGAGTATATAAAAATGGTACGCTCTGGCAAACTTTCCCGGCAGGTGTAGAGTCGATTGTTGATGATGAAGTATATTGTGTAGCCTGGTATGAATATCAGTTTGAAGCCTTCATTGTTGTGGGCTCGGATACTCTTACAGGACCGATTAGTAATCTGGTTGGTGAATATACTTGTGAAGAGCCAAATTTGGTTCCTATAAGCTATGATGATGGAAACTGGAATGGATTTTATGTTGCGGATTTCAATTGGGATGATAATAAATTTGGAGTACGATTTACTCCTTCAACTTATCCTGTTTATGTAAGAAAATTGCAGACAATTGTAAACAGCAATGATGCATTCGACTTTACAATTCATGCTGATAATGGTGGAATCCCGGGGAATAAAATAGCAGGTCCATATAGGGTGAAAGATAACGATCCGGCAACAGTGGGTACAATAATAAAGAATATTCCTGGGTCGGATCCGCCAGAAATTACACAAGGTGATTTTTGGGTAGTAATTAATTGGCTGGAAGCTACACCTGGTTCCCCTGGAATTGGCGGTGATTCTGATCCACCGATTGATAATAGAAGCATGTATTATCTTACGAGTTCAGGTTGGACTCCAATAAACGGTATTGATATTATGGTCACTGCCTACGTTTCTGATCAACCCGTTGGAGTAGAAAATCAGGAATCAACAGAAATACCGTTGACATTTGCACTTGAACAGAATTATCCAAATCCGTTCAATCCATCGACAGTTATTTCTTATCAAATCCCGCAAAATGAATTAGTTTCATTAGAGATTTATAATGCGATTGGAGAAAGAGTAAGTACTCTGGTGAACGAAATGCAAAATTCAGGAAGATATGAAGTAGTATGGGATGGAAAAAATAATTCAGGCAACCAACTTTCAAGCGGCATTTATCTTTATAGATTAACTGCTGGCAACTATGTGAAAGTTATGAAGATGGTTCTTTTGAAATAGTAAATATAATTGCTTCACACAAGGCTCACTTTAATAGTGGGCCTTTTTTTTGAGTATTTCGAAGCAGTATAGAATAATAGTATAAGCAAATTCACATTTTTATTTATGCTAATTTGTTATTTTTGAAACGCGTTAAACAATTTATTCCTCTTCTAAAATTAAAGATTTGGGTTTTCAATCCTTTGAGGGTAATAACATTAAGCTTATTGTAAAATATTTTATTACTGCGGTTTTTATATTCATTGCTATTTCTTGTAAGAAGGAAACCAGAGAATTTCCAGTAACACTGAATGAAAAACTAAAATTCAGTGAATCAGATTATGAAAGAACATTTAAAGATCAATTCTTCTCTACCCAGGAATTAATCATTAAAGGCGACTCAATTATTTATTATTATGATACCTTAAAGTATTTTTATTCACAGAGAGACTTTCAACCTCTTCTGATAACTAGCTTTGATGATGATAAGAATGTTTTTGACGTCATTGCAATTCTCGAAAAAGTTCGTGAACATGGACTAAATCCCGAGCAATATCATTTTAAAGATATTATTAATGAGTTCAATCAGGCAACTGACACAATACCAAATGTGTCAAGATATTATCATTTAGCCATGACTGAACTTC
>Ga0209536_100017738_pt1 | contig 10061 bp, 9 predicted proteins | sample DeeMarSeWOR28_12_FD_187461 | JGI IMG/M metagenome (GOLD analysis project Ga0209536, IMG submission 187461) | Marine sediment microbial communities from White Oak River estuary, North Carolina - WOR-2-8_12 (SPAdes) (version 2) | ecosystem: Environmental > Aquatic > Marine > Intertidal zone >... | reverse complement strand
CTGAACTTGGCTCCGGCGTGCAAGCGAGTCATGACTGCTTCCAGGGCTGTGATCTCTTGTCCCGGGATACTCTCCGTAGGGATACCTCGTCCGTTATCAGTGACCGTTACGCTATTATCTTCATGTATTGTTATTTCAATTCGGTTGCAGCAGCCAGCCATGGCTTCGTCTATGCTGTTATACACTATCTCGTACAGGATTTGGTGTAATCCATGCTTATCGGTGCCGCCGATATACATACCTGGCCGCAGGCGTACGGCTTTTAGTTCGTCTAAAATTTGGATATCTTGTGCGCTATACTCGCGGTTTGCGTGGTTATTCATGTTGTTCGGGGGCATAATGCAAAATTGTTAGAGCTCGCGGAAAACAATTCTGATTTTCATGTATGGTCAATAATAATGACAGTATGTCTCTATTATACCATATTTGACATTGTTTGTGTTAATTTTGACCTTGTTTGAGCATTCCGTCTATTTCGGTTACAGGGACGGTTTTTTGTCCCCCGCTCTTCATATCTCGCAATATTACATTCTGGTTGTGGATCTCTTGCTCGCCTAGGATAAGAGCGTAGGCAGCACCCAGGGAGTTGGCTTGTCGCATCTGCCCTTTCAGGCTCTTGTTACCCGTAGCCGTGATAATTGCAATCCCAACTTTTCGGAGAGCCGACGCAATCTTCATCGATTCAACCTTGGCTTCTTCGCCGAGGTAGGCGATAAAAGCGTCAGGTCTGCGCAATTCTGGAATCTCTGTTTTCTGTTCCTTGAGATTCAATATTATTCTTTCCAGGCCGGTCGCAAATCCCACCGCGGGAATCGGTTTTCCCCCCAATTCCTCAATGAGGTCGTCGTAGCGGCCACCTCCGCCCAGCGTGCTTTGCCCTCCTCTATGCCGAGGTTCAACCTCGAACACTGTTCTGGTGTAGTAATCAAGGCCACGGACCAATCTATGATTTAATTGGAAAGCGATGCCCATTACCCTTAAATAATTTTGAACGCTTTGAAAGTGGAGCTGGCATTCGGTGCATAGATAATCGGTGATTTTCGGTGCGGTTTTCGCTATCTCTTGGCAGTCCTTATTCTTACAATCAAGCAGGCGAAGAGGGTTCTTAACCAGCCTGATTTTGCAGTCAGGGCAAAGACGGTCTGTATAACCAGAATAATGCTTTTTCAGTACTTCTAAATAACCGGGGCGACAAACTCTACAGCCAATACTATTGAGTTGAATAGAAAGTTGGGAAAGCCCCAGCGAATAAAAGAATTGCTGTGCCATTTCAATGACCTCGGCATCAAGGGCGGGATCGGCCTCGCCCAAAGCCTCAAATCCAAATTGGTGATGCTGACGGTACCTCCCAAATTGTGGACGCTCGTACCTGAAGGCTGGTCCAATGTAATAAAGTCTCACAGGTTGAACTAAGTTAAATAATCCGTGCTCTAGATAAGCTCTGCAAACTGGCGCTGTTATCTCTGCCCGTAAAGCCAATTGCTGGCCACTTTTATCTTCGAATATATACATTTCTTTGTCGACGATATCCGTCCCGCCAGCCACGGTTTTAATGAAAAGCTGCGCATCTTCGAATATCGGCGTGTTCAATGGCTGGTAACCATAGAGCTGGCATAATGAAATAGCCTTCTCCTCTACGTATTTCCAGTAGACATGTTCTTGTGGCAGGATGTCGGATGTCCCCCGAGGTGCTTTATACAAAAGAATCCTCCTAGTCTGTCTTGTAGTTTACCATATTGTAACTATTCAGCCTGCCATTGTCATCATGAGGGGAAGCGGAGGGTTTCTGACGTTGGTTGTAATTTGCGTTACTTCTACTGTTGCAGTATTATGAATTAGATGGAAGTCAATAAGCTTATAGAACAGGCTGGCACCTACCTGCCTGATGACAAAGTCGCTCTGGTTAAAACAGCATACGAATTCGCTGCCAAAGCTCATCAAGGGCAAGTGCGTAAAACAGGAGAGCCCTATTTAGAACATCCTTTAACTACAGCAATGACTTTGGCTGAATTCCACCTTGACGCTGAAACATTGGCTGCAGCCTTGTTACACGATGTCTTGGAGGATTGTGGTGTACAGTTAGGTGACATCGAAGCCAACTTTGGTTCCCAGGTGAGTAAACTTGTTGATGGAGTCACCAAGCTGGACAAGCTTACGAGCCGAGCTCGAACGAAAGAAGCAAAGTCGAAGGTTCAGGCTGAGAATTTGAGGAAAATGCTCCTGGCTACAGCTGAAGACCTGCGGGTGGTTCTCATCAAATTGGCAGACAGGTTACATAACATGCGTACACTGGGTGCTTTACCTGCAGAGAAACGGCGTGCTATAGCTCAGGAGACACTGGAGATATATGCCCCCTTAGCGCACCGTTTAGGTGTGAGGGAAACGAAATGGCAGTTAGAGGATTTGGCTTTTCGATATCTAAAGCCACGTTTGTACCATCGCATTGCTCATTTAGTAGCGGGTAAGCGAGCTGAGCGGGAAGGCTTCGTAGATGAGATTAGTCAGATACTCTGTCAGGAGTTGGATAAGGGGGGTATAAAAGCCAAGGTCTATGGCAGGCCAAAACATATTTACAGTATCTATCAAAAGATGGGCAAGTACGATGCGCAGGGTAAGAATTTTGGGGATATTCATGACCTTTTTGCCTTACGTGTGTTGGTAGACTCGGTTTCAGATTGCTACAAAGCATTGGGAGTAATTCATAACCTTTGGCGCCCTATTCCTGAAGAGTTCGACGATTTTATTGCTAATCCCAAGGATAATGGCTATCAAGCTTTGCATACAACAGTAATGTGTCAAGGTACAAGACCATTGGAAATACAAATTCGAACCAATGATATGCATAGAGTGAATGAGTATGGAGTGGCTGCTCACTGGCTCTATAAAGAAGGCAAGGCAGGTGGGCAGTTTAAGGATGAAATAGCTTGGTTGCGGCAGCTTGGTGATTGGCGGGAAGAGCTTGATAGTGAGGAATTTCTGGAGTCTGTTAAAACCGATGTTCTTGTCGCTCGAGTGTTTGTTTATACTCCGAAAGGGGAGATAAAAGAGTTGCCCAAGGGTGCTACACCTCTAGATTTTGCTTTTCGTATTCATACAGATTTGGGCTATAGGTGTATTGGAGCGAAAGTGAATGGCAAGCTTGAGCCCTTGCACTACACCCTTAAGAATGGTGACGTAGTGGAGATTATGGCTAGCAAAGTTGATAAGGGCCCGAGTCTGGATTGGCTTAATACGGAGCTCGGTTATCTCAAGACATCTCACGCGCGCAGCAAGGTCCGGCAATGGTTTAACAAGCAGGAACGAAGTAAATCTATTGAATATGGCAGGCAAATTTGGGATAGGGAGCTGAAGAGGCTGGGCATCGGTTTACCCGGTGCAGACGAAGTAGCGCGTCTACTTGACTATGACGACGCAGACGACCTTTTTGCTGCCTTGGGCAGTGGTAGCATCAATTCCTCACAAATAATGCTTAGGTTAAGTGGAGAATTGGAATCAACGGGAGAGGGGATTGAAGTCCTGCCGCGTCGAAAGGTCAGCCCCGTGAGTATTAATGTGCTGGGTGTTGGAGATTTGCTTACTCGTTTGGCAAATTGCTGCCATCCCTTGCCCGGGGATAAAATTATTGGATATATTACTCAAGGTAGGGGTATTACTGTGCACCGGAGGGATTGCCCCAATATTATAAATGAAAAAGAGAAAGAAAGGCTTGTCAAAGTGGATTGGGGTGATGTGGCACAGGTTTACCCGGTGATGATTCAGGTTGATGCTTGGGATAGAGTTGGCCTTATTCGAGATATTAGTGGTATCATAGCAGGGGAAGGGGTAAACCTTGACGAGGTGAGCATGGGCAATCATAATGATGGTAGTGTCGCGTTGTATTTTAGCCTGGAAGTAAAAGGTGCCGCCCAGCTAAGTAGAATAATGTCCAGAATTTATTCGGTATGGAACGTAGTAAGTGTAACTAGAAAGGGGGAAATAAGTGTCACCTAGCAAGCAGAGTAACAAAGTAGCAAGGACGGCTGAGAGGAAACGACTGCGGAATCGCTTAGTGAGCAGTAGTGTTAGGACTCATATAACTAAGGCGAGAAGTTCAATTGATGCCAGGGAAGAATCGGCACAACAGAAAACCACGCTAGCTATGAGTGGTATCGATAAAGCAGTAAGCAAGGGGATTATTAAGAAGAATAAGGGGGCCAGGCTTAAGTCTCGCTTAATGAAGAAACTAAATAAGAAATAATCCACTGGTAACCGATGGCAATTAAGTCGCTTTCGCCAAAACAGGAACGAATTATCAGCTTTGTCACCGAATTTTTACAGGATAGGGGGTATCCTCCTACTATTAGAGATATCGCTGCCGGGTGTGAGATAAGCTCCACATCTGTGGTGGTTTATAATCTGGACAAATTAGAACAAGCAGGATATATTCGCCGTTACAGTGACATATCTCGTGGAATTAAATTCTTATCTCCACGGGAAAATGGAAGGAAACTAGTCTATATTCCTATAGTAGGCGTCATAGCTGCCGGTGAGCCTATCCCCGTCCCTGACACAGGAACTAGTATTCCCGGTGAGGTACTGGAAGTTAGCGAGGAATTGGTTCGGGGCAAGCAAGATATTTATGCCCTTCGGGTAAAAGGGAATTCCATGTTGGATGCTTTGATAGGGGATGGAGACATAGTATTGATGAACTATGGAAACAGTGCCGGGAATGGCGATATGGTGGCGGTCTGGCTCAAGGAAGAGCAAGAGGTAACACTAAAGAGGTTTTTTCCTGAGCCAAATCGTATTCGCCTGGAGCCAGCAAATAGTCAGATGAAACCTATTTATACTACTCCAGATAATATTGAGATCCAGGGTAAGGTGGTGGCTGTGATACGGCGTATACCATAGGTGTTAAAAAATGCTGTTCCAATTCCAATCGGTGGGACAAGCCCTGTTCACTCAAGGATTGGTTTCTCCCCAGGGTGGTAATCTCAGCGTCAAACTTGGAGAGCATCTAGTTATTACCCATCGGGGCAGTCTGTTGGGTTCAATTCAACAGGGGGATTTGGTGGAAACCGGCATAAGTAAGAACAACCGTGCCACACCCCTGGCTTCAAAGGAACTGGAAGTTCATCGATGTATCTATAAAAATACATCGGCCTTGGCAGTGGTTCATGCTCATCCGCCCTACGCTGTTGCTTTGTCGTTCTTGGAAGAGGAAATTGTACCTCCCGATCTAGAAGGGCAGGCTTTATTGTCTAAGGTGCCTATTTTAAGTACAAAGATGTCAGTAACGGCTGGAGAACTTGCCGATGAGATAGCCGGGTTGATGGGAGAGCACAGGGTGGTTTTAGTGCGGGGACACGGAACTTTTGCTGCCAGCCAGTTATTGGAGGAAGCCTATTACTATACCGCTGTCTTGGAGCATAGTTGCCGCCTACTCTATCTACTCAAGGCTTTACAAGCAGATCCTGGGACAACTCCCTTTTGAGCAATCCTGTCCCGAACTTGTCGAAGTGTATGTTACGTTGTTGCAGTTTTAGGGGAAACCAGGTAATACCAATCACGGTATTTGGGATTTCTTCCCAGTATGACTTCGGCGAAGAGTTTTTGTAATTTAGTAGTTATTTTACCAATCTCGCCTGTGCCTATAGGGCGATGGTCAATTTCCAATATTGGAGCTATGTTTGCTGCCGTCCCCGTAAAGAAGCATTCTTCAGCAATATAAAGTTCGCTTCTATCAACTTGCCTTTCGATCGTATCTATGTCCAGCTCATTTTTAGCCAATTTCATAACTGTGTCCCTCGTGATTCCTATGAGGATATTATCGGAAGATGGGGGAGTCACAAGTTCCCCCCTCAAAACAAGGAAGATATTCTCCCCACTGCCCTCACAGACATGTCCATCTTGAGTAAGCAATATTGCTTCATCAAAGCCACTTTCCTGGGCCTCGGTTTTAGCCAGAGCACTGTTTACATAGATGCCGCAAATCTTACCTCGAGGTGGAATCATGGTATCATCCACACGGCGCCAGGATGACGTGCAGCAACGGACACCATTATCTATATCAAGATAAGTGGGAAGTGTAGTCACGACAATTAGAAAATCATCCTCCAGATTGTGGAGGCGGACTCCTACAGCTTCCGAGCTTTTATAAGCTAGAGGGCGGATGTATACGTCTTCCCGGTAGCCACTTCTTTCCAAAAGCTCCTTGGTCAATTGGCAAAGCTCGTCAACGGAGTAGCGCAGATTGATTTTCAGGAGGCGGCAGCCGTTAAAAATGCGTTTATAGTGGTCTTGCAATCTAAAAATGCAGAATCTTTCCTGCGTGTTATCCCAGTTGCCACGGATACCCTCAAAACAAGCTGTGCCATAGTGGAGGGCATGGGTCAGGATGCCGATTTTGGCTTCAGGTAACGGCATAAATTGTTTTTGGAAAAAGGCATAATCTGCCATGCTATTCCTTACTATTATAGGTAAAGATAATCAATTATACTGTGTGTTGTAAGCTCAGGACAAGCCCGCCGCTCTAAATTCTAAGCACTAAGCCAATTCTAATTTTCAAATTACATGTTCAAAATCGTTTAGTTATTTGGATTTTAGTCATTTGATATTGTTTAGGATTTGGTAATTAGTATTTAGAATTTTTGTCAACTGCCTTCAGGGGCAATGCCGTTTCCTGTTTTTATCGCCGTTAAACCATATTTGCTACGAATTTTGTCTATAGCTTTGTCTAACTGCTCCGGTTTTTCTGTGGCGGCATTAAACATAGGTAGCTGTTTCCCTTCGTTCACCAGGCTTGAGATTCGAATACCTATCAATCGTACTGGTTTTTCTCTTTGTTCCAGAGCTTTACTAAGCAACTGCTGGGCAGTGGTAAAAACAGTCTGGGTAACGTCGCTAGCTTCTTGGAGGGTGACCTGGCGGTTGATTGTCTTAAAGTCGGCATACCTTAGCTTGATAGCTACACATTTTGTTCTTTTGTTCTGGCTGCGTAAATCTTGGCAAACCTCCTGGCATAGATTGTGAAGGTTGGACTCAAGGAAATTACGGTTAAGGGTATCGCTGGAAAAAGTGATCTCTTGGCTGATGGATTTAGCTTCACCCGGCGCTTCTACCTCCCGATCATCTATTGCCCTGGCATAGCTGTGAAGCATTGCTCCGGTCGCTCCGAATTGCCTGTTCATCGTATCCAGAGCAGTATTGGCTAATTCTTCTATTGTAGATACCCCCATCTCTTTTAGGGACTGCTCCGTTTTCTTACCCACCCCGGGTAATTTGGCTATGGGGAGTGGATTAAGGAAAGCCTGCTCCTTATCGGGGGCTATCTCCAACAATCCGTCAGGTTTACAAAGATCGGAGGCTATCTTTGCCACTACCTTACACGTAGCGATGCCCACGGAAGCCGTGATATTGAGTTCCTTGTTTATCCTTCCTTTTATCGCTATCGCTAATTGGCGAGGAGAGCCATGAGGTTCTGTACATCCTGTCGCGTCAAGATATGCTTCGTCCAGCCCTGAAGGTTCGATGTGGGGAGAAAAATCGCCTAGGATATTCATAAACTTAGCTGAAGCAACTTTATATAGAGAGAAGTGGGACCGTATGAAAATAGCCTGAGGACAAAGGCGGCGTGCCGTGGATGATGGCATACCGGCATGTACGCCGAAATACCTTGCTTCGTAGGAAGCCGAGGCAACTACGCCGCGGCGCTCAGGATCACCGCCCACTATCACCGGCTTTCCCTTCAGCTTTGGGTTAAGCACCTGCTCTACAGAAACGAAGAAGGCGTCTAAATCAATATGGAAGATACAACGAGCCATAATATAGTGTATAAACTAGCACACAGAGCTTACAAAACCAACTTTTTAATGTTTTATGGCTCTTTGATTTCTATAACAGGTCTTGTCGCAACGGGGCGAAATTGTACACTTGTTTTCTTTGTTACCTGCCATTTCACTGCAAAGGCTAGGCACTTATCCGATAGCGATAGTAAATGATAAGAGGCAATGAGCTCCTGGAGCCAGCAATCATAGTTCTACTATTTGGGCATGCATTTCCTGCAGGTCAATCAGAGCAACTGTTTGACGTCCGGTGAGGTAGCCACATACTTCCCCTGGGTTAACCACTAAGGTTTTGCCCTCGATAATTTCCGCTTTATGATTATGTCCGCGGACGACCAGGTCATAGCAGCCAGACTCGACTAGCGAATCAACAATTTCCTCATCTATGCCATGGAGCAAAGCAATTTTCTTCCCACCCAGTTGCAGCGTAGCGAAATCACCCAGAGGAGAAACTCCAATATCGGCAAATCTCACTTTAGCGTAATCGTGATCACCTTCATTATTTCCCCAGACGAAGTGTAATTTTGCCTTCAGCTTGGAGAACAGTCGTACCACAAAGGGAGATACAAGGTCGCCGGCATGCAAGACATCGGTTACCTCTTGAGAGTTGAAAAAATTAATCGCTTTCTCAACTGCATCAAGTCTATCATGAGTATCTGACATGGCTCCAATCATCATTTACTGCCCCCATCAATTTTTTAATGATAATCATAACAATAATGTCAGCTAAACAAAAAGCTACATTGTTATGCATCGTGTCAAGATGTGCGTTGTTGATCAAATTAATCGCTAGTATAATGATTTACAGACGGATCTTCTAATCCGTTTAAGGAGGTTCTATGTATGTAATCGGGCTGGATGAAGTCCAAAAGACGATTCCTGCAATGGAAGGCGCTAAAGGTGTGCATAAACAGATCCCTTTATCGAGAAAAGATGGGGTGCCAACATTTTCATTTCGTGTATTTACGATTGAGCCCGGGGGGCATACCCCATTTCACCAGCATGAATTCGAGCACATGAACTATGTCATAAACGGTGAAGGAGTTTTGGTAGCCGAGGAGCGGGAACATGCGTTAAAACAAGGTGATTTCGCCCTTGTTTTGGCTGGAGAGAAACATCAATTCAAGAACTCCTCTGATAGACAGAACCTGGTTATCATCTGTGCTGTCCCGAGAGAATACGAATGAGAATTCACATGGAATCTGTGTTGAATATTCTGACTTTAGCGTAGTTGATTTATTGTTAGTACGTAAGCCGGCACAGCTGAGATGGATACTGGGGTACTCGAATGGACAATAGCAGGAATAACAGGCTGTTGCTGGTAATCACTTGAGGAGGGCACGTAAGTTCCTCGGCAGCACATCCAGATCCATCATATAGCAGCGATTGAGTTTCCCGACCGTTTCAGCTGGGATGCGGTCAATCGGTACTCCATTCAGGATCAACTGGGTCTCGGCTTCATCGAAGTCCTCTCCCTCTTCCACCCACTTGATAAAACGCTTGTTTACCGGGCAGACGAGCTGGCACTTCATGCAGCCTATAAGGCTGTTGTGCCAGGCCGGCTCTATCCATTCAGGAAACTCTGCTGTATCCTCATTGAAGAAGGTAATGCATCTCTCCGCATGAATCAGAAAGCGTTCCGGAACAATCGCTTTGGTAGGACATTCGTTAAGGCATGCCTTACACCTATCACATTCTTTCATTACGTGCGGTTCCAGCCAGTCACTTCTACTGGGTGGCATGTCTGAGAGAAAGGCTTTGAGACGAACAAAACTGCCTAGATTTTCTACGTAAGCGATGTTGTTCTTCCCGTATTTTGCCATTCCGCTGCATACTGCCAGCAACTTCAGCGGCAACGCAACGGGGTGAAAACGGTAGCCACTGGAATTAAGAATGTTCTCAAGTATCTCGCTGATTGCGTTGTCAGTGTCACGATAGTAATGAGGAGGGATTACGACCGGAAAAGTCTGCCCGTTGAAATGAAAGGTGACCCTGCGCTGAGGTTGTGGAGCTGCAGTTATTATGACTGAACAAGCCCCCTGAAGAGTAGCGGCAAAGTCGAATCTAAAATGGGTCAGGTATTCCTGATACAATCCCGCGTCTATTCTTCCCTGGTTGATGTTCTCTTCTATTTCATATTTGAGTTGAGCGACATGCTCGATGGGCACCACTGCACCACGATAACCTCTCTCCTCTAGCTCCGAGCAGATTGATTCTGCTGTTTGATCGGGAGTCATC
>Ga0209536_100017737_pt1 | contig 10061 bp, 14 predicted proteins | sample DeeMarSeWOR28_12_FD_187461 | JGI IMG/M metagenome (GOLD analysis project Ga0209536, IMG submission 187461) | Marine sediment microbial communities from White Oak River estuary, North Carolina - WOR-2-8_12 (SPAdes) (version 2) | ecosystem: Environmental > Aquatic > Marine > Intertidal zone >... | reverse complement strand
CGTTTACGTAAACCATTTTGCCGACTATCTCTATCGTCTGTCCCTCGGTTGCTATTACGCGGCGTACGATTTTTTCCCCCACCTTGAAGGGATGCTCGAACGCGATAAGATCTCCCGGTTTCGGTGTATTTGTTTTGTAGGGAATGCTGGAACAGAGAAGAAAGTCGCCGGAATAGAGGCCCGGCCCCATGCCTTCATCGTCTACTTTGGTGGGGAATAACAGAAATATCCTTAAAGCCACGGCAATTGCGATTGCAAGGAGGAGTCCTATAAGGAGTTCCTTTTTTCGTGAAATCGGACCTTTTTGCTTTTTTGTTTTTTTGGATGACTTTTTAGCCATAATTTGACCTCTTTATAATCTGATTCCTTTAACCCCTAATAGGTTATCGGCAATTATCATGAAAAATTAAAGCAAACATCGACTTTCCGGTTCCTTATTGAAAATGTGGGCGATTGGCCAATTGACACCAGGTTGAATTATGTATATTATGTAAATATGAATTTGAAACTGGCATTTTTCGATGTCGACGGTACGCTTATCTGGCGGAAAAGCGATGACGGGATAAGCCTTAAGTCGGCCTCGTTTAACTATGCCCTGAATAGCGTCTTCGGCCTGGAAAATAAAAGCTATCTCACCATTCTGGGCAAGAGGCTTTACGGCCTCACCGATAGATCCATATTGAAAATGACACTCCTCGAGCTGGGATTCGCCGAAAGCGACTATTATGAAAACGAGGATCGGCTTTTCATGGCCGCGGATGAGTATTTTGAGAGTAACGTTGAAACCCTGAAAGAATTCCAGTATAATTCCAATCCCGGGGCCCGGGAATTTTTGAATCTTCTGAAAAAGCGAAATGTCAGGATGGGCCTGGTTACCGGTAATATCAAGAAGCACTCCGACTGGAAAATGGAGGGGGCCGGTTTCAGCGGCTACTTCACCACCGGCGCCTACGGGGACGACGGAGAGGATAGAGTCGATATTATGTCTACCGCCTTGGAAAGAAACAGGGATATCCCCATTTCATCGATCTGTCATTTCGGAGATTCCCCCCTGGATTTAAGCTCCGCCGCGAAACTGGGCATACGGTGCGTGGCGCTTACGAAAAGCGGAGGCGGCACCCATTCCAGGGAAGAGCTTGAAGCGTCCGGATACGGGCTGGTCATAGACAGCTGGAAAGAAGTAGATAGGATTTCCGAGTACCTGGATTAATCGACAGTCCCCACACAAATCATATAGAGCGGAGTCCTGCCCTGATTCAGTTCCAAAAGCCCGGAAAGCCTTCTCTGCGAAAAAGCCCCCACCGGTACGGAGCCGAGATTCAACGCCGTAGCCGTTAATAATATATTCTGGGCCATATGGCCGCATTCCAGGAGGGCGTAATCCCGCGATTTGTTGCCGTAATCTCTTTCGATTTTCCGGGGATTATAGACTGTAATAAAAACGGCGTTGGATAAAGATACAAACTCCTGATTCCAGGACATCTTCTGTATCTCGGGCAGGAAAATTCCGGGTCTGGATATCTTCAGCTTTTCGCTTCCGGTGTCGTAGATATAAATACCGTCATTATAGCCGTCGACCCTCTCCACGAATACCTGAATCTCGATGGGATAGGTGGCCCCGGCGGATGGGGCGGTACGATACTTATCGCCCCGATCTTTCAGGGTTGTGCCGAAAGCCGACCAGGCGAGTAATTCCAGGTATTCGGCGGGAATATTTTTCCCGGTTATCTCCCTGATAGTCCGCCTGTTTTTGATGGCCTTTTCCAGAGAATATTTTTTAAATTCATCGCTCAAAACAACAGCCTCGCGTTTTTAAAACAAACTCCGCTTCTGTGCAAAACTCAAAGTTATATAAATCTGGATGAAAATAAAAGCAAAATGATATGGCTGGTTTTTAACCGAAGCTAAACGGTCGACCGACCGAAAAGCTAGGCTCACGTGAATCTGCTGTTGGTGCTGCAGGATGAAGAGAGGTTAACTCCGGTTCGCGCGCTGGCGAATCCCGACATCAGCCGTTCGGCATTCTCCGACCCGCATTTCTCACAGATTATTTTTGAATCACTGGAATAGACCAGGACCTCGAATTTCTTCCCGCAATCTTTGCACCTATATTCGTAAATAGGCATTCTACCTCCAGGAAAACAAAAAACCAACGGCTGCGAAATAGGGGACGGCTACTGCTTCATTGCACAGAATCGTGCATTGAGATCCTAGAATTCCCGCCAGATATGAAGCGACGTATCCTGCCACACCGCCTAAAGCGATTCCCATGGCGGCGCGACGAAGGAGATTGGATTTTTTGGTTTTTTTGCCGTTATTTGGCTTCATCGACTATCGACCTCACGATCTTATCGACTTCATTCGCCAGATCTTTTAGTTTAGGATCGTCGAAGAACTCGCTTATCATTTTGGGATTCATGGCGGTTATTACCGTCTCTCCGTTTTTTGTGTAAACGTTAATCTTGCATGGCATAAAGAGGCCGACCTCCGGCGAAACGTTCAAGGCGTTGTGCGCGAATTTGGCGTTACAGACTTCTATGATCTTATAGGGTTCGCGGTCAAGTCCTTTATCCTTTAAGGTCTGCTGGACGTTGTGGACATGAAGAACCCGAAACTGCTTCGAAGCCGTCAGCTCCTCTATTCTGGCCACGACCTCGTCAAATTTTCTTCCGGTTTTTTGTGTGTATCCAAGTTCCATTTTTTACCTCCAGACTCCCAAAACGCCTCGAAGATAATAAAAGTTTCTTAAAATAAAACAAAAAAATGAAATTTATAGCTCAGTTTCGAAAAGCGGTTTATCGGATATAACATGTTGTGGGAAGGGGAATTAACAACCGGGATTCGAAAGCCCCGTTACGACGCCGGTGCCGAATATTTTCGGATTATGATTGTATCAAGCGGCTTTTGCGTTCCTGATTCTGTTTGAAATAATCGATTCTCTGCGATATATTGGGAGCGGAGGACATTCGGCTTTTAGATTCTATGGAGGTTACATGAAATCTCATACCTATTATCACTGGTTCAATACCGGGTCGAAAAGGGAGTTTATAAGGATTACGGATCTGGTAGAGGATCAACTCGCCGAATCGGGCATTAAAGAGGGATTTTGCCTGGTGTCGGCCATGCACATAACCGCGGCGGTCTATGTCAACGATGCCGAATCGGGATTGATAACCGATATCGAGGACTGGCTCCAGAAGCTTGCCCCCGAAGGTCCCGATTATCGTCATCATAGAACCGGCGAGACCAACGGCGACGCTCATCTGAAGAACCTGTTGATCGGGAAAGATGTAGTTTTACCGGTGACCGGGGGGAAGCTGGATCTCGGTCCGTGGCAGCAGGTATACTATGCCGAATTCGACGGCAAACGCAAAAAAAGAATGATTATAAAGATTATAGGAGAATAGGGATATTTTTCAGGAGGCATAATGCGTTGTTTCATTATCATTGTTATAATAACCGCGTTACAAGGTCTAGCTTATAGCGGCGATTACCCTCTGGGGTTCTCGCCGATTTCAAATGAAATCTCGCTGTATCAGAACGCTTCCGATGACGGCGACAATCTCGGGCAGACTTTACAATTGGTTTTCATAAATTCGCTTGATATCGGAACCGAGCTGGGGGTGGAATTTACCGCCGATTTCAACAGGAAGATGACTCCCGCCGAAGATCACGATTACTATCTTGAATTCGGGCTGGTCAAACCGGTCTGGAAAAATCTCTCGGTGAATTACCAGAGGATCCACGGCACCTTCATTGATGATCCCGTAAACCAGTTCGGCATACGGTGGAGGTTTTAGATCGGTCGAAAGTTTTGGATAGACTTGCTCTACCGCCTGGCGCAACAAATCCGTTCAGTCAGTTGTTGACAAAAAAGGATACTAAAAATAAGATCAGGAGAGGAATTCTAGAGAACGGGGATTTGAGAATGAAAAATAGATTTGGCGGCATCTGGAGCTTGATCGTTATCGCGTTAATGGTTTTTCTATTTACCGGCTGTGGAGTGTTTATAAAGAAAAACGTTGAAAAAGAAGAAAAATTGCTAACAATAAACCGCTTATGGCAAATGCACGAGGACGTGAATTATGTTTATTTTTATTATGAAGATGGTTCCGTGGAAAGCGGTTTGATGCTCAAATGGGTTGGGGATAGAATAAAAGTGCAAAAAAAGGATGAAAACATCCCCATATATATACCCTCTGAAGGGATTATATCCATAAAAGCGGTAACAGGTAACCGCATATGGCAATTGCTGGCGGCAGGCTCGGCGTTGGCTGCGGGATATTACTTTCTGGTTGGCGCCGGTGATCTTGGCGGAGAATCGCTGGGAGCCATTGTAATAAAAATGTTTGGCGCTCCCCTGATTGTCATGGCATCCGTTGCTTATGGGGCAAGTAGTGAAAAAACGGAGACTTACAGGATTCCAGAGGATTTCGAGTTTAATTTTGACAGTATTAAAAGAATTCACAATATTACGGAATAGATATTTGTAAACGGGGCAGGTTTATAATTCCGATATTTAGATTCAAAATACCTGCAAAGTTTTCAAGCAATCTATTGACAATCCATTAGGTGTATGCTTATTTTTAATATCGTAAGAGATTTTATGGGCCGGCCTGCAGTATTATGATCTCAATTTCAATCCCGGCACCCAGGGGTTTTTATGCATATTGAAGTTCGGTTGGCGAATCGGAGTGACATTAAGATAATACATAGGATTCTTACAGAGATATTTGAATGTGACATGGATGTAAGAGGTGAACGATTTAAAGAGGCCATTGATTCGCGTTTTTCGAGTTATCTGGTCGCTATTTCTGATGATAAGGTGATAGGCTTTTTAAACTTATGGCATATCCCCGATATAGTGGATGGAGGAGTTATCGGGATTATACTGGACTGCTACGTTTTGGGCGAATTTCGTTCCCGGGGGGTGGGGAAAATGCTCGTGGAGTCGGCAATGGATTTCGGGGCCAAGCGTAAAGTTAATAAGTACTTCTCCTGGGTCGATCCCGGGAACAAGCCCGCTGTTTCGCTTTTAAAGAAGTTCGGTTTTGCCTCCGAAAGCCTCATGTTGGAAAAGAAGGAGTAGCGCTATTTATAGAGCGTTACAGGGGCGTTGCGGTCGTTTTTGCGGGGAATGCGATATATATGTTGCATATTCCACCAGCGATAATAAGACGCTTTCAAAGCTCGCCGGGAAATACTCGGAGGAATCCGGGAGGGAAATCTCCCCTGAGAAATTAAAGTGTGTTGGATGCAAGGGACAGTCCTCCGGATGCTGGTGTTCCGGATGTGAGATTCGTTCCTGCGCGGAGGACAAGGGCCTGGAGTTCTGCTATCAATGTCTAGAGTATCCCTGCGATTCGTTGACGAGTCTGTTCGAAAAATTTCCCGACGCCCGGCAGAACCTTAAAACGATCTCGAAGATCGGACCGGACGCTTGGGTGGCATCCAAGCTGGCCAAGGCTGATCAATAGTTTATTGACATATTGTTTATATTTTCATAGTATCTGGGGGTGGCTGTGAGTGTCGGATGGATTTTTTCATGTAAAATAAGCGGGAGCAGGAGATGGATTATAAGAATATTAAATTCGAAAAGGAAGGCGCCGTAGCGACCATAACTATTGACCGTCCTAAGGTACTGAACGCCCTCAACGACGAGACCGTGACGGAGTTGCACCACTGCGTTGATGAAATCTCAAAAGACCGTGGAATTCGGTGCGTGATCCTTACCGGCGGCGGGGAGAAATCGTTCGTGGCCGGCGCCGATATAGGCGAGCTGGCCAAATGCGACGTTGTTTCCGGTAAGGCCACCTGCGATAAGGGGCAGGACCTGTTTTTCAAAATAGAAAATCTTCCCCAGCCTGTAATAGCTGTCATAAACGGTTTTGCTCTGGGGGGCGGTTGCGAGATAGCCATGGCCTGCGATATCAGGTTGGCATCGGAAAAAGCCAGGATCGGGCAGCCGGAGGTCAATCTCGGGATTATACCGGGGTATGGGGGCACCCAGAGGCTGGCCAAAATAGTCGGCCCGGGGAAGGCGAAACAGATGATTTTCACAGGAGATCATATCGGCGCCGATGAGTCGTATCGCATCGGGCTGGTAGATGAGGTTTTCCCCCCCGAGGAACTTCTGCCGAAGGCGAAGGAGATGGCTCAGAAGATTGCATCCAAGGGGCCGCTGGCCATCAAGGCCGCCAAGGAGGCCATAAATACCGGTCTTTATGTAAACCTCAGAGCCGGTTGTGAGCTGGAGGGCACTCTATTCGCCGGCATATGCGCGTCGGCGGATAAAGAGGAGGGCACCAAGGCGTTCCTCGAAAAACGCAAGCCGGAGTTTAAGGGGAGGTAGGTCACCAAACCGTTATTACAATATGGGAGGGGAAATAATGGTAGACATCGTCGATAACGGCGCGAAGATAAATCCTCTGGCGCCCGGCTCCGCATATGTCGAATACTGCGTCAGGCAGGGATGGCTTACGAAAAGAGGCGAGGGCGAATCGGCAACGTACGAGCTGACTCCCGAGGGCGAAAAAAAGCTGGCGAATGTGTCATTTAATTTCGACCTGTCCAGACTCGATAGGTCAGATAAAGAACCGCCCAGGAAATACAAGCGTCGGAAATGATATTCGCGAATCGCCGGAGTCTTCGTTAACCGCGTAATATTGTGGAATTCGTGTCATAATGAAAGTCGCCGTAACAGGAGCGGGAGGATTTCTGGGGCAGGCCCTGGTGCATGATCTTCTTGAATCCAAGCACGAGCCGCTGGCCATAATTAAAAAGGACTCTGATGCCGACGAATTCGATAACGACAGCCTGAAAATCGTATGTCAGGACTTATCCGATAGAGAAGGATGCGCGGGGATTTTCAAGGGTTGCGACGCCGTGGTTCATTGCGCCGCCTTGAGGCGCGATTTCGGCAGCCGCAGGGAGTTCGAGATGATGAACATTGAAACCACCCGCAATGTCATGGAGAACGCCCTCAAAGACGGGGTATCCCGGGTAATTCATATATCGTCGACCGCTATCTACGGCAACGAACGAAACCACGTGGGCACCGACGAGGAGGCCGATTACGGGGAGAGGATTGTCGATCTCTATACTTTGACAAAGATAGAAGGTGAGAAAATAGTCGTCCGGATGGTTGAGGAGGATAACCTCCCCGCTATCATACTGCGGCCGGGACATATATGGGGGCCGGGAGATAAAAGGATTCTCCCGTTTATCGTAAACGGCCTGAAATCGAGGCGGCTGGTGCTGGTCAATGATGGCGGGAATTTCCTTTCTCTATCGTATATAGACAACGTGATCGATGCCGTCAAACTGGCGCTTGAAAAAGAAGACGCGGTCGGCGAAGTGTACAATATAACCGATGGTTCCAAGGTGACATCCAGACGATTCATTTCCGATATTATCGCGATTTTGGGAATAGATTACAGAATTAAAAACGGTACTTATCCGTTGTTATACGGAGTGGCTTCGTTGATCGAATGGTATTTCAGGATTGTGCGAAGAAGAAGCCGTCCTCCGTTTACCAGGTACATGTCCAGGTTTCTGCGTTATGATGCCTTCTTTGATATAACAAAGGCGATGCATGAATTGGGTTATAAGCCGAGGATATCCTACAGAGAGGGGATAACGCGCGTAACCCCCTATCTTCGCAGTCTTTATTACGGCCAGAAATAGGCCTCAGATCCCCATATCGTCCAGAAACTCCACGGCCCGCCTGAGGTGCGGCACCACGATGGATCCGCCCACGGTATAGGCCACGCTGAAGATCTCGAAAAACTGATCTCTATTTACGCTGTTCTCGCGGCATTTGATAATATGGTATTTGATGCAGTCATCGCAGCGCAGCACCATTGAGGTGGCCAGGCCAAGCATCTCCTTGGTGCGGACGTCCAGCGCGCCGGGCTGATAGGTGAGGGTGTCGACCGAATAGAGTCTTTTTATTACCTTATTATCTTCCGCCAGGATTTTTTCATTCATCCCATCGCGGTAGGTGTTAAATTCGTCTAAAAGTTTACCCATTATTGCCTCGATTCTATTTTCAAGGTAAATATTTTATTGGAATTTTTTATATGATTTGAAGAGATAAAGCAAGGAGGATTTTAAAAGATAGATTTATCGCTGTAGTTTGTAGCCGGGGTCCCGTAAGGACCCCGGAATAAAGCTGGCGCCGAGCGGTCAATGCAAGCAGTGACACGCAAGCGAAGAAACACAACACCAATCCTTAATAGGCGACTCTTACCAGAGTCGCATATTGCTATAACGATATTACTCGATTGGAAAGTCGAGTCTATTAGATTATCCGGGATCTTCCAAGACCCCCGATCGAGTTCGGGATGGCAATAAGCGGTGGCCCGCAGCCTGCTGAGGGATAATTAATATATAAAAAAGAGGGGCGGAGGGACAATCCCTCCGCCCGGGTAAATGGATAAATGGAATCATGGGGATCAGTCCACGCGTCTGGATCGCACCCCGAAGTCGATGTTATCTTTAATCCAGGCGAAAAAGGTTTCCTGATGCTCGATCGGTTTTTCCGGCAGCAGTATCTTGGGATCCTTCCACGATACCAGCACCTCGGCGTCCTGGGTCCAGATCTTTACCCTGCTTCTCGGCACTTTCGTCTGCCAGTTTTTTCCCACCACGGCGTCGGTATAAAGCAGGCGCACGGTCACGCTGCGGGCCAGCTTCTCCAGCGGTTTTACCACCAGGCTGCGGAAATCGGTTTTACCGCCTCTCCTGACGTCCGGGACACCGTCGCTGACCATGACGATGGATATCGGTCGCAAGACCAGGTTTTTGTTTTTCACCGTCAGGGCGACCTGTTCGAAAAAGGCGTTGTAGTCGGTGAGAGGATTGGGATTCTCGCGGGGGAAAATCTCTCTTAGTTGAGCCGCTATCTCCTCCACCGATTTGTTTTCGAAGGACTGTATAGGGTAGAAGGTCTTGGGTTCGCCCTCGTTTGCCCCTCCTATAGAGCTCACGAACAGGACGTTGGGCACTTCCAGGCCGCCAAGGCCGTTTAGATGCGCGTAGATATAATGGGACAGGAAATCTATGGAGTCGTCGAAGTATTCGCCCTGCATAAAGGAGCCGCTGACATCGACGCCCACGAACAAGGACAGCCTGGGCTGGGGCGTGCCCGACCCCAGAGTGCATCCGGCAAGCATAAAAGCCGGAAGCGCCAGCGACAATATCAGGCAGATTAGCTTATACCTGGACATTTTCATACTCCCTTGATTTTTTATTATTATTTTCGACGGTCACCGGCCTGTTATCGTCTATTTTTTTCAACAGGGTCTTGGAGCTGGCGATGGCGGATATGGATTTGAAAGGCAATTCGAACAGGTGCCTGGAGATAAGCAACATGGTACAGAAATTAACCCCGGCCGCAACCACCTGAAGCGGCGGCAGCATTAATGACGAGAGAAGTTCCTCGCCCTTTTCTCTCATCCAGGCAACCTCGGTCTTAATACGCTCCATGAATTCCGGAGAGATACTGCGTAGATTGCTGCTTCTCAATTCGCTCTGGTTGAACACCACGATACCTTTACCCTGGATGAGATATAGAATGGTTGGGGTGCCATGAGCGGCAAACAGGAACCACGACAGACTCCTGATGCCGAACCATACGAAACAGGAAATCGCCAGCGTTCCGATTACGCCCAGTTCGAAATTCTCGGAATATTGCGCGAACCAGGGGACCAGCGAATCGACAAACTCCCTGTATAAAAAGACTACCTCGACAAACAGCACCACCATTTCGATGACGCCGATTCCCAGGATGGAGGAAACGTTTTTCTTTTTAAATGAATCCACAAAAGTCGCCAGCACCGCGTAACTTCCCATTATGATGAAAAGAAGGAACAGGAATAAGGGGATCCGGATCAGATTGATATTGAGATGCTCGCCGGTGATATTCGAAAATACGTCAACCACCAGAGGCGTGGTCACGTAGGTGAAGATGACCGCCTCTATAATACACCAGAATATGGTCATAAATACAGCTATCCAGGGGACAGGCGAACTCAGGACGTTGCGGCTGGCTCCCCGCA
>Ga0209536_100017736_pt1 | contig 10061 bp, 8 predicted proteins | sample DeeMarSeWOR28_12_FD_187461 | JGI IMG/M metagenome (GOLD analysis project Ga0209536, IMG submission 187461) | Marine sediment microbial communities from White Oak River estuary, North Carolina - WOR-2-8_12 (SPAdes) (version 2) | ecosystem: Environmental > Aquatic > Marine > Intertidal zone >... | reverse complement strand
AGAGTTGGAAAAAAGCGAGCTCATGCGGGAAACTTTAGGGGATCATATTTTCAATAAACTGATTCACAACAAGAAGATAGAATGGGACCGCTTCCGCACTCATGTGAGCCTATATGAAATTGATAATTACTTGCCGATTCTATAACTAAGAGGCGTGAGGCTCAAGACACAGGGCGCAAGGTACAAAGCGCAAGGATCAACATCTTTCATTTTTTCCCTGCGCCTAAAGCCTTGCGCCTGATTTGTTTGGAGAGTGGCGATGGCAAAACGGTTTCTCGTATTCCAACACATGGACTGGGAGGGGCCGGGAATTCACCTCATTCGCTCGGCCGAAAAAGTGGGGGTGAAGCTTGAGGTGGTGGAGGTCTGGCACCAGCCAATCCCTGATTTGAGCCCGTATGATGGACTGTTCATCTTGGGCGGAAGCCCAAATGTGGACCAGGAAGAGGAGTACCCTTTCCTACGAGCCGAAAAAACGGCCATCCGTCACATCGTTGAGAACAATAAGTCCTATCTTGGCTTTTGCCTAGGACACCAGCTTCTCGCTGATGTCCTGGGGGCAAAGGTGGGCCCGAATACCTGCCGCAGTGTGGGATTCATCGAAGGTTATCTCACTTCACAGGGACGGGAACACCCGCTCTTTCGAAACCTCCCCAACTCCTTTCCACTTTTTAAATGGCATGGACAGGCGGCATTGCCCCCGGTGCCAAACCATGTGGAGGTCCTGGCCACTTCTCCGGATTGCCAGGTGGAGGCCATTTCTCTGAGAGAGAAGCCCCATGTCATCGGTCTCCAGTTCGACAACCACGCCGGTTCAAAGTTAGATGCCACAACCTGGCTTGAGGGGGACCGTGAATGGTTATCGCAGCCCCCACAGGTGGATCCTGCCGTCGTGATTACCGAAGCCGAGAAGCTCGAGACAGTCATGGGGGAACAGTTTGATATTATTTTCGAGAATTTCATCAGTATAAATGCCTAAAATGAACTAAAATGCCTAGAATGTCTAAAATTTTGAGATCTGCTAGTCAGACCGAAAAGATTCTTGAGACTCTAGCCGCGACCTACGGCACCAACCCCTGGAACTGGCACACCAGACAGACTCCCTTCCAGGTCCTTATAGGTACCGTGCTCTCTCAGAGAACACGGGATGAGAAAACCGACGAGGCAGCTAAGGCCCTGTTTACCCGGTTTCCCTCTCCTGATACCCTGGCCTTCGCACCGGAGGAGGAAATCGCCAATCTTATAAGACCAGCTAACTATTACAATACCAAAGCCGCACGGATAAAAGAGATCAGCAAAATCATCCTGAAAAAATATTCTGGTAATACCCCCGATACCATTGATGAACTGATGCAGTTGCCGGGTGTGGGCAGAAAAACTGCGGCCTGTGTCATGGTCTATGGCTTCAGGAAAAAGGCACTTCCGGTGGACACTCACGTCCACAGAATATCCAACCGCATCGGCCTGATTAAAACCCGAAGCCCCGATGAAAGCGAGAAGGAACTCTGGAAACTGGTGCCTGAAGACTACATCATGCACTACAACGAGCTGATGGTTAAGCACGGTCAGAATATTTGTAGGCCGATCAGTCCACGCTGCCAAAGGTGTCCTATCGTTAAGTACTGTACGTACGGCTCCAAGAGGAAGGCATTGGGTTGAGAGTTGGAGGTTGGAGGAGCGGCCTTCGACATGCTCAGGCCTCGAGGTTGGAGGCAATATCAAGGAGTCAGGAGCCAGGAGTCAGGAGAAAAGAGAGATCCGATTTTGATCTTTTCATTCTGGATTCTGACTTCTGGCTCCTTAATTTCGAAATTCGAAATTCGCAATTACCTCCCTATGCTCTACGCTCCATGCTCTATGCCCTTTGGATACTGGCTACTGACTACAAGGTTTTCACCTTGAGCCTTGAGCCCTGCACCTTGAGCCCTTAACGAAGTACTAATAACAAAGGTTCATTTTTGTTAGCCTAGATGAAGGATTATTTGCAAAATAAAAATATAATTGCAATTTTTATTGCATCTGTATACAATAACAATAATTCTTTTTTGGGCGAAACATCACTCTAACCGTCGTCTGAATCCGTTCCTTGCCGACTAGAAACAGAGAGGACTTTGGCCATAACAAGCTTTGCAATGCCCAAAAAGGGGTCCGGGAGACAATATGCGCATTGTCTTGGTTGACCGTAAAGATCAGAAGTGAAAGGAGGTTGTCATGTCACTCAATTGGGGTCCGCACTTTATTGTGCCCTCAGAAACCTTGAGAGCCTTTTCTGGAAGAGTGCTCCTGAGAGAAAGTTTTGACGAGGAATTATTGAGAACCGAACTGCAAGGGTTGGGACTTGCCGGCTATCCGATTAAGGCCACAAACCCCTGGTACTGCAGAAAAAAAGGGACTGAGACCTGGGTCAAGATCGGTGAATCCTCTGATGAAGAACAAAGCTTCGCGGTTCCCTGGGATACAAAAACCCTGGAAAATGGTGAATATCAAATATTGGGGTTAATGCATGTCTCGGTACAGACAGAAGGCGAGGAGGTCATCGTTGCCAGACAGAATATTGTGGACGTTGTGGTTGAAAACTAGGTTGAACGGAATTTACAAAAGTCTACCTCCCGGACCTCTCAGCCTACTTATCAACTGGTTAAGCGATTTTGGAGTACTGGAGTACTAGAGTCTATGAAATCTCAAATTTTCACCCTGTGGAATCCTCCGGAGGAGGGCCGCCAAGAGGCGGCATCCCACAGGGCAGGTATTAAATGATCAAAACAGGTTTGGAATTTTGAATTTTGGTCATTGTTATTTGTTTGATATTTGCGATTTGTGATTTGGAATTTTTAGTCACTCCAGCATACTCCCGCATGAGAAAAAAACCATCGAAGGCTTCTCTGGAGGTGGCTCAAAGCCCCTCCGGGCGGGGATTCTTTACTTCTATCACTGAATGTGTGCTTCAGGTTAAAACCTGGAATTGGGAAAACTTTGCTGCAAAAAATTCATAACAGGACCTCTCCTCTTTTCTTTCCGCAGGATCCCATCCTCTTCAACAGCATCGAACTCGATCCTGACCGGTCCTATTTCATTTACGTGGGGGAGATAAAAGCTTACGGGCTCAACCCTTTCTTGATCCCTGTACTTCAACAAATCTACGGTCGCCCGGTGGGATGCATCGCCATTGTGCCGGACGTTCTGGCCAGCTATCCGTACTCCAACCTGGCGGTGTTGAACAGCGAATCCTACCAGTATCATTGCAGCAAGGGGTTACTTGTGAATTGCCGCCCCAGCCCCGGTACATTTGCCGATGAAGTTTCCTCTAGCTTCCTCGCTCAAAAACTGCTCGAGAATATCCTCCGTAAGCAAGATTCTATCTACATTCATATGTTCGCCAGCCGGCCTGAGATGAACCTGATAGACGGTGAGAAAGTAAAGCTCCTTGGCCCAGATCCTGCTCTGGCACTCCATTTCAACAACAAAATTATCCAATACCGAATGGCCTGTCATCTGGGGATACCCGTACCCGAAGGTTTCTGTTGTGACTGCCTGGAAGAAGCCCTGGATTCGGCCCAGATCTTCTTCCGATCCGGCGAAGAAGTTTTTGTCAGCGAAGCCTACAGTGCAGCGGGGAGCAACAGCGCTTTCGTTTGCAACTGTGAAGAAATTCAAAAGCGATTTGTTGAGACGGAGCAGCCCTATCTGGTGACCCGGCGTGTCCCGCACAGTCACGACCCAACCGTATTGGCAGTGGTAGCTAACGGTCAGGATGTTTATGTGGCGTCCGTTGCCGACCAAAAAATGGAGGAAAACCAATTCCGGGGATCCACCTTTCCCACTGTGCTGAAGAAGGATGTAGTGGAACAAATCAAAGAATATACCAGGTTGGTGGGAAGATATATGGGCGCACAGGGTTATCGAGGCATCTTTGGTTGTGACTATATCGTTGATGATAATGGCCAGATCTACTTTGTGGAGGTAAATGCTCGCAAGCAAGGAACCACGCTGGAATCGACCCTGACCATGCTCCATCGACTCCCCGGGCACCCCAGTCTTCCTGAAATTGAATTCTGTGCCATCACTCAGGGCAAACTCCCCCAGTCCCTTATTGAAATGGATTCCACCGAGTCTGATCTTTGTTGGGGGACATACAATGTCAAATGCCAGGAAGATGTCCTGGCGATAGGCGATATCCCACGTCTGCAAAATGAGATGGAAGTCTTTCGGAGTGTTGTTGAAACTACAGGAGATCAATCCTTCGCTATTATTGAGGATTATCTGGGCCCTGGAATCTACCAACGGACCGGTGGGTTTGTTGGCAGGTGTATCTCAGTGGGCAAAACATTGTCAGGGGTAAGCCGTTTGCTAAAGAAAAAGGAGCTGGAAGTTAAATCCTGTGTCCGTCCCTGGAGTTTAAACGATGGGGGGATAGCTTCGAGGAGAATACCAATGAAACATTCCGCGGTGAAAAAAGAATCTCCGCCACATGATCCAATGGAAGTACCTTCTGAGGACCGGGAAGTTGCCTTTGCCCGATCGGCAGAAGTAAAAGGACTCATTGCAGACTTCCTGCAAGCTAGGGAAAAAATTCCCACTGGCTTCAAACTCGAAAATGAGTATGCAAAGGCTAAAAAGCGAATACTGAGGGTTTTGGGCGGCAGAGAAAAAGACTGGCAATCATACAAGTGGCATCTGAAAAACCGCATCGAAGACGTGGAGACTCTTGGTAAAATGATCCGGCTCACTCAGAAGGAGATGCGAGAGATCCGCAAGACAAGTCAGCGCTACCGCTGGGGAATCTCCCCCTATTATGCCAGCCTCATTGACCCCGCAGACAAAAAATGTCCGGTGCGGCTGCAGGCTGTTCCCAGTATCAGGGAACGACTGGATATATCTGAGATCAAAGATCCCATGATCATCAAGTATAATTCCCCTGCACCCCTGATCTCCAGACTCTACCCAGACAGGCTGATCATCAATGTCACCAACATGTGTTCCATGTTCTGCCGCCACTGCTTGCGGAGGAAAGACATCGGGCACGATGATTTGATCTACTCCCGTTCTAAGCTCCGTCACGCACTGGAGTACATCCGGCAGAACCAGGAGATCAGGGATGTGCTTCTCACCGGAGGAGACGCTCTGTCCTTGAGCGATGCTCAATTGGACTGGATCCTGACCGAGCTCGATAAGATTCCACATGTGGAAATAAAACGGCTGGGCTCGAGGATGCCCTGCGTCCTCCCACAGAGAATAACGCCTGCACTTTGCCGGATGCTTGAAAAGCACGATCCAGTCTATCTCAATACCCAATACAACCACCCGAAAGAGATTACCAGGGCGGCGCAAAAAGCAGTGGACATGCTCACCAAGGCCGGGGTTGTGGTACGAGATCAGACCGTGCTCATGAAGGAAATCAACAACGACCCACACGTGATGAAGGTGCTTATGCATGAGATGCTCAGGATCAAGGTGGCTCCCTACTACATTTTCAATTGCAAAAAAGTAGAAGGTATCCGCCATTTCCGCACCTCAATTCAAGAAGGCTTGAACATCATGGAACACCTGCGCGGCTATACCTCGGGAATGGCGGTTCCGACTTACATCATCACAGCACCCGAAGGTAGAGGTAAAACTCCAATTGCGCCGCAATATCTTCTGAATACCAAATTCAACGACGACGTGCTCATCCGCACTTGGGGCGGGCATGTCTTACAGTACGAAGATGAAAAAACAGCCTAGCTTGGACGCACAAGAGGTCAAGGCGATCGTCGGCTCTCTCAAGAAAAACCTCCTGGTTCTTCTGGATGAGCTGGTTGCCATAAACAGCTACTCTCACAATACTGAGGGAGTTGCTCAAATGGCTGAGGCAGTGGGCGAAACCCTTCCCTCTCCCCTCAAACTGCAAAGTGTTACGACCCCGAAAAAAGAAACTCTCTGGACCTGCCGTTATGGCCCTTCTGATGAAGATCCCATCCTCCTGGTAGGGCACCTGGATACGGTTTTTCCTCCGGGCACCTTCGACAGTGGTATGATTTCTCAAGATCCCTACCTGTCTGGCCCTGGCGTCGCAGACATGAAGGGAGGTCTTGGGGTGATCGTTGGCGCCCTCTGGGCGCTGGACCGTTTGAAAGTTTTGCCCAAGATACCTCTTTTGCTAGCCTTTAACGGTGACGAAGAAATCGGCTCTCCCGGTTCAGGCCAGAATCTGGAGGAACTTGCTCGTTCCTGTCGGTTAGGTTTTGTCTTTGAGTGCGGTGGATCCGATGGCTCGGTGGTAACCTCTCGGCGAGGCCTGCGCCGCTATTCGTTGAAGATTAAGGGCAAGGCCGGTCACGCCGGCAACCTACAGTCAGCCAAGCAAAGCGCTGTGGTGGAGCTGGCCCACCAAATTTTAAAACTGGAAGCCCTTAATGACCAGGAAGCGGGTCTGAGCGTTAATGTGGGCCGGGTCAAAGGAGGTGCGGCCACCAATATAATACCAGCTGAGGCCGAGGCTGAACTCGAGGTGCGCTTTCTTAATCAGGGGCAAGGAGATGAGGTGGAGGATCACATTCAGAAACTGGCAAACTCCTCGCAAGAGTTCGGCCTTGAAACCAATCTTGTCAGGGGCCATACTCGCCCTCCCATGAAACACACCCCAGGTACTGCTCAGTTATTCCAGCAGGTGGCTCAGGTTGCCGCGAGGAATCAAATTATTTTGTCTGAGGAGGCCCGCTGGGGTGCATCGGACGCCAATCTTTTGGCTGCAGTTGGACTTCCCACCATTGATGGTCTAGGTCCTGTGGGAGAGATGGACCACTCAGAAGATGAAAGAATAGTAAAAGATTCTCTTTTCCAGCGGGTTGAATTGCTTGTCCATCTTCTCTGGGATCTTCGGGACTGGACACAAAAGTGATTAAAAATTCCAAATCACAAATATCAAACAAATAACAATGACCAAAATTCAAAACCTGTTTTGGTCATTTGATATTGGAATTTGAAATTTGTTTGTAATTTGGTGCTTGGAGTTTGGAATTTCATAAGCTCTAGTACTCGAAAACAGCTCGCAATCTTAGCTCTACATTCCTCGTTCCGCCTCCCGAGTTCCTCTTCCATCTCCTTCCTGGTATTGATAGCCGTTCAGCAGCTTTGTGTGTTCAACAGCATCTTTAAGAATGGACAGGAAGTGCTTCAGTTGAAAAGGCTTGCGCAGGTAGGCATAAGCTCCTTCCAATTTCGCCTCCAAAAGTGTATGGGAGGAAGGTGTATCAGTAATTATGATCACCTTTGCGCGCGGCTGGTATCTGCGAGCAGCCCTCAGTACATCCATGCCGCTGGCACCTTTCATCACCAAATCGGTTATAACCAAGTCCAGTGATCTTTTCTCGATCAGTTCCAACCCCCGGTGGCTATCACCGCAGGTATAAACCATGTAGCCTGACACCTGAAGTAGCTTGGCCATCATCAATCGTAGTAGTTTTTCCTTCTCGACAATAAGCACCTCTGGGGCTTTGTTTGTTGGGGCAATAGGTTTTTTACTAACGGCAGGATATTCTGTCTGTGGCATCGTCTCTCCTCTGGCTAAATGTTTATTCAGCAACTGCTGTGCCAATGAGAGAAGAGAGCCGGTGGGACAATTTTAGAAAGAAGAAAGTACTTATATTACGATACAATACAAAGTGATTTTTAAAAGAAAGAAGCTTGTCAGTTCAAGCAAAAATGGTTTTTTCCGTATCCACCAATGTACAAGGGTAAACAAATGTCCAAGAAACTATTGGGGGACATCCCTGACTTTTTAGACTTAACATGAGTCTGCAAAGAGCAAAATGTTAGTGTCGACCCCTTAGACGGTGAGATGGAATTAAGTATAAAAAGTCAAGGACGTCCCCTAAATGATGAGGAAACAAAAAAGCCACCTTACGGTGGCTCGTTCTCTAAATGGTGCCGAAGGCCGGACTCGAACCGGCACGGGTCTCCCCACCACCCCCTCAAGATGGCGTGTCTACCAGATTCCACCACTTCGGCAAGGTTGGCCCTAACGATCCACACCCACACCGGCTAAAATCTCGAGGTTACTCTGTTTTCTCTTCACCGGTAGCCGGGGTGTTCGTCTGTTTCTCCGGCGTCTGTGCGTCCGATGATGGTTCGGCTTGGGTGTTCTTGTCAGCTTCTGGAATTTCGATTGGCGTCACACCTTCAGTGGTGGCCGGTGCCGTGGCCGCAGGTTGGACCCCCTGCATTACCGATTCACTGGTAACTCGGGTGGAGCGGGCGGCCAAAACGAGTGAGGTAATCATGAAAACAATTGCGACAACTGTGGTCAGTTTGCCGAAAAAGGTGCTGCCTCCGCTTGAGCCGAACAGAGTCTGCGAAGAACTGCCAAAAACAGCCCCGATCTCCGATCCTTTGCCTGTCTGGAGAAGCACAATGACGATCAGAGCAACACAACCGGTGATATGTAGTATAACAAGTGCGGTCTGCATATATTTAAAACTTACCCCCTTCATGACTCAGACGGCAGAATATATCCCACTTATTCTTCAAAATCAATAATCCTTATAAAGGAGGCCGCTTTTAAACTTGCCCCCCCTACTAAGGCCCCGTCTAAATCGGGCTGAGCCATCAATTCATCTACGTTTGCCGGTTTGACGCTGCCACCATACAGTATACGTATATCGTTTGCAACCGTATTGTTGAATCGCTTGGCAAGGCTCTCGCGGATAAACGCATGGGCTTCCTGGGCCTGCTCAGGAGTGGCTGTTAGGCCGGTACCAATGGCCCATACCGGTTCGTAGGCCAGGACCAACCGGCTGCCCTGCTCTGTTTCCAGGCTCGCCAGGGCTCCACTGAGCTGATCAGCCAGAATATCCAAGGTCTTTCCGGCCTCCCTCTCTTCCACAGTCTCACCAATGCAAAGGATAGGCTGCAGATCAAGGGGTAGCAGGGCCACAACCTTGCGATTTACAGTCTCATTGGTCTCTCCGAAATACTGGCGCCGCTCTGAATGGCCAACTATTACATAATGGCAGCCGAGATCTCGGAGCATTGGGGGTGAGATTTCACCAGTGTAAGCCCCCTGACTCTCCCAGTAACAATTCTGCGCCGAAAGCCGAATGGGGCTCCCAGCCAGAGCTGAGGCCACTCCAGCCAAGGCCGTAAACGGAGGCGCCACCACCACTTCACGATCACCAAGGCGGGAGCTACCTTTGTTGAGCTCTTCCACTAGGGCCACAGCTTCGGCCACCGTAAAATGCATTTTCCAGTTCGCTGCCATGAGCGGTGTACGGGCACTCATCCTTCAAACCTCCTCAAAAATTGAATGACGCAGAGCGCCAAGCGCAGAGCGTTAGAAGCCAGAAGTTAGAGTCCAGAATTCAGAAAATAAAACCTGGGACAAGTCTTTGTTTTCTCCTGACTCCTGACTCCTGAATTCTTTTTTTACGCTATGCGCTCTGCGCTCTGCGCTTTGCGTCTGTGACAAAGGACTACAACCTCTCCCCTATGTAAAGGGCCAGATCTATCAAGCGGCTAGCGTAACCGAACTCATTGTCATACCAGCTAAGGACCTTCACCAGTCGCCCTTCCATCACGGCGGTACTGTCCGCATCCACGATGGAAGAAAAAGAGCTGGTGTTGAAATCCGCCGATACCAACGGCTCGGTGCTGAAAGAGAGGATCCCCTGCATGCGGCCGTTGGCCGCCTTTTCAAAAGCACCATTTACCTCTGCTGTGGTGACCTCATTACTCAAGCGGCAGACAAAGTCCACCACGGAGACGTTGGGGGTGGGAACTCTGATGGCCATACCGTCCAATTTCCCCTTCAGCTCCGGGATAACCAGGGTGACCGCGGCCGCCGCTCCAGTGGTGGTGGGAACCATGGAAAGAGCAGCGGCCCGTGCCCGCCGCCAATCTTTGTGCAAACCATCCAGTAAATTCTGACCCATGGTATAGGCATGGATGGTGGTCATCAGTCCATGTTCAATACCGAAGCTGTCATGCAAAACCCTAACCACCGGGGCCAGACAGTTGGTGGTGCAAGAGGCATTGGAGACAACAGTATGATTCTTGGGGTCGTACTCTTCCTCGTTGACCCCCAGGAC
>Ga0209536_100017735_pt1 | contig 10061 bp, 8 predicted proteins | sample DeeMarSeWOR28_12_FD_187461 | JGI IMG/M metagenome (GOLD analysis project Ga0209536, IMG submission 187461) | Marine sediment microbial communities from White Oak River estuary, North Carolina - WOR-2-8_12 (SPAdes) (version 2) | ecosystem: Environmental > Aquatic > Marine > Intertidal zone >... | reverse complement strand
CTCGTGCCCAACTCCGGCTGCTCAACAGACCTGACCGATGGCAATACGCATGTGCAGGACATCAAGGGCTATCCATTTGGCAGCCCATTCACTGATGGTTCTACTATTATTGAAACGGGTTTGGGTGTATTGGTGGGGACGGGAGAGGCCGGGCCAGTGGTGCCTTATGGTACAGTCCAGCTACATATTGAGAGAGACGGAAATAATGTGAGACTGACCTGGGATTATACTGGCGAGATAGATCTATATGTTTTGACTGGGGATGGTTCAGGCAGTTACTCAAACGATACTGGCTGGACGATCCTGTCAACTGAGGATGGAGATGGCGAATATATAGATCCTGACCAGGTCGGGGAAGTCTCAGCCAATGCAGAAAGATATTATAAAGGCATTTATGCCGGCTTTTCGTCTGATACCTATATCCCGCAAGCCTGGCCAGTGGGCAAGATCGATGTGCCGGTCGCCTCAGGCGGCGGCATGCAGCTGGTCGGCTTGCCGCTTGATGCCGGCACAGCAACAACCTCTTTTTATGGCCAGCTTTCCTCTGAACAGGAGATCGTTCTGCTGCCGCAAGCAGGCTCAGGCCTTGATTATGTAACAGTTTATAATGACAGCATTACCGGCGTGGATTATTATGTTAATCCAACGACCGGTTTCTGGCTGAGAAACCCCAACAGCGACAATGTGGTGATCACTTTTGTTGGCCCATTGCCGCCAGAAACATTCACTGCGGATTTGCTGAACTTTGACCTGACAGCTAACCCGATCGCCAAAGCAATTTCTACAGACAACTTAGGCGTTGACGGCGACGTTGTTCTGCCGCAATCAGGCAGCGGCCTTGATTATTATGTCAAAGATGGCGGCAGCTGGGGCCCGAGCTTCCCGACCCTGAACATGAACGCAGGTTTCTGGTATAAGTACTCAGTTAATAATCGCAGATGGAATGTGGATCCAACAATTCCTGATGCGACCATTGAACAATATTGATCAGGAGGTAATAAAGATGAGATTTAATATTAATTTGATAAGGAGGGCACTGCTGGTCCTGGCTGCGTTCGCTTTTGCCCTGGCCATTCCGGCAAACGCAGTCTTAGAGCTGACTTTTAATCAAAGCTTGCCGATCAACAGGATCCAGTATTACTGGAGCGGCGACGCTAGCGGAGCCAACCAAACAGGACGGATCATCAACTCGAACAAGGATATCTCTTTTAACTTGGCCGACCCTGATTACCAGGCCAAACCCAAGACCGATCCGCCGACTGCTGTTTATATATTTGGCGCTGATGAGGCATTTCCAAATAGTACAACCACCAAGGTCCGAGTGTGGGATGTTGCCACTCAAACCGAAGGCGGCAAATACACAAATTTAGTTTCTTACTCCAATCCTGCAGGGACCGGCGCTTTTATGAACTTTAATATTAACTACAGCTTTATCTACGCGGATCCGACAAAACCGAACCTGACCAAGGTGGATGAGACCACCTCCAAGCCGTTACCCAGCGGAGACACCACCGGATCATTAAAGATCTATTCAGCAGCTTCGGCCCATAGCAGCGGGCTGGCGATCGAAATCGCCGCCTGTGAATGGCTTGTTAATTCAGAAATTGCCACCGGCCAAACAAGCCAGACCTTAACGCTATCGACGCCAACCTGGGACCTTTCTGCCGGCACTTCATATACCGTGCAGGTGCGCTATAAGAACTTGTGGGGTGATTGGGGGCCGTACAGCGATCCATATACACATACGATCGCGGGGACGGGCGGCGCGGCCGATTCGTTGTCCATTGGCTTGATCAAATATCCTGACGGCTTCGGCATCAACAGCTTTGGGGTCCCGTTCTCCACCGTCTATGACAATGGCAACAACCCGGTCACCAACCTCAGGCAGCTCATCGACGCCATCAACGACGCCGGCGAAGGCTATGCCACCACCATCGGATTCTGGCAGGGCCAGCAGGAAGTCGGCTTCACGCTCAATGAGTCGGGCGAGGTCGTCAACAGGATCAATACCGAACAAAATCCCGAGGATATCAGCATCGTAAGAGGGCTTGGTTATCAAGTCTCGGTCACCGCGGACAAGACCCTGGTCCTGAAGAATTATCAGTAAAAAATGAGCATGAAGCGCCTAGTAATAATTGGATTGGTCATCCTGGGCCTGGGCCTGGCCGCACAGGCACAGATGGACGCCCCGCCCGTGAGGGTCGGCGCCTTCTTCCCTGTCTACTGGGTGCTGGGCAGCGCGGGGTCCGGCGATACCGGTATTTCGGTGGAGGACCGCCTGGTCGTCCTGTACGACGCGGATGAGGCCGGCGCGCTCAAGTCCATCTACGGTTACGGTTACATCAAGGGCGGCTCTTTCTATCTCAATCCCTTCCTGAGCGGGATCGCCGCCGCAGGCACCACCTATAAGGTGGCCATTGCCCAGGGCCCTGACGGCTACGGCTCCATGCCGCAGAGTGTCACGATCTCCGGCTACGGCTACGACGTGGTTGGTGAAGCCCTGGTCCTGTGCTATGGCTGCGGGCCCTCCACCGGAGAGCTTCCCCCCAACATCAAGCTCTGGATCGGCAACCGGCTCTACCAGACCGCCATTTACCACGAGGGCAACCGCTTCATCATCTCGGAACAGCCCGAGATCAAGGCCAGTATGGATATCGATCCGCCCTACGCGCTCTCGACCGACATCAACGATTACTCCATCACCATCACGGCGGAGGAGCCGCTGACCATCCCGCCCATGCCGCTCTCGCTCACTTCCTCTAACATGACCGCGCAAAGTGTCGGCGCGGCCGGGCTGTCCGCCTTTACCCTTACCTACGAGATCCAGCCGTCGGAAAAGCTTGAATCCGGCAAATATACCATCTATGTCTCCGCCAAGAGCGCGGGCACGCTGGGGGCGCCGGTTACCTCAAGCCTCACGGCCTATGTAGAGGTCTTGGGCGGGCCGCTGCGCATGGTGGGCACCCCCATTACCTATCCAAGCCCCTTCAGCCCGAGCAAACAGAAAGAGGTCAGCATCCAGTACACGCTTTCCACCGACGCCAACATCGATATCTATGTCACGGGTGTGGGCGGCCAGCGGGTCAAGCGTTTTCTTATCAACGCGGGCGAGGAGGGCGGCTCCGCAGGCGTTAACAAAGTGATCTGGGACGGCCGCTCCGACCAGGGGTTCATCCTGGGCAACGCCATTTACGTGGGCACCATCGTGGCGCGGGATGAAGGTAAGCTCCTGGGCAGGTTCAAGCTGACCGTGGTGGATTAGGAAAGGATCGCCTTTGCCGCGCGGCTGATCACGCCGGGCTCACCAAGCTTCCCCCTTAACCTTTCAAAGGCCTCTTTGATGCTTTTTTGCCTGTCTGCCTGATTGATGATGGCCAGCGCCTCTTCCGCAATGGCCTTGGGGGTAGCGTCCTTCATCACCAGCTCGGGCACGATCCTTTCCTCAAGTAAAAGATTGGGCATGCTGAAGAAGGGAAGCTTGTCCCCGATCTTCAGGACATATTTTCCCAGCAAAAAGGTCAGCAGGGAAAGCTTGTAGGTCATGATGTTGGGGATTCCCAGGATGGAGGCCTCAAGGTTGATGGTCCCTGACGTGCAGACCGCCACATCCGAGGCCGCCAGGATGTCATAGGTGCGGCCCACCACCGCGCGGGGCCGGAAATCGTCGCTGGTGCGCTCATGGACCCGCTGGATCATGGAGGTGGACGGGGCGGGGATCACGAACTTTGCCTCGGGCAGGTACTTCTTGATAAGCTTGCCCGCCTCAAGCAGAATGGGCAGCAGCTTTTTTATCTCCTGGGTGCGGCTTCCTGGGCAGAGGCTGATGACCGGTCCCTCTTCGCTGCCAAAGAGGTTTCTGCGGGTCTCTTCCCGGACCTGGGCGGGCTTGACGATGTCCAGCAGGGGGTGGCCGAAATACACGGATTTTCCGCCTGCCTGCTGGTAGGTCTTGTGCTCCTCCTCAAAGATGGAAATGATTAGATCGATGTTCTCGACCACCCTTTTTACCCCGGCCGGGGTTCCCCAGAGCCATTCCTGGGGGGCGATGTAATAGACGGTCTTGATCCCCAGCTTCTTGGCGGCGCGGGCCAGGGGCATGTTGACCCCCTGGGAGTCCACCAGGATGAGCAGGTCGGGCTTTTCCTTTTTCATGATGTCGACCAGGTTAATGTAGGTTAGGTAGATGGGGACGGCGTTGGGCAGGGCCTCAAAGATGCCGATGGTGCCGCGGCGGGAGATATCGAACTTGACGTTCACCCCCTCGGCCAGGAGGTTTTCCGAGCCCATCCCGAAAAAGTAAATATCGGGATCAAGCTTCTTGAGCTCCCGCACCAGATGGGTGCCGTGGATATCGCCGGAGACCTCTCCGGCCGAGATCATTACTTTTCTCATATGCCCAGTTCGGGGATCTCGGGAAGCACGAGCTCCTCGGCTTCCATCTCAATGGCGGTCTTCTTGCTGATGCCGCGCTTGCTCTCCTTTTCCAGGAAATCCACGATCTGCTCGATCTCGGGCAGCTGGCGCAGCCGCTTCTTTATCTCGGCGGCGGCCTTTCCGGTGTTGTTGCCGGAATCATAGATGAGCTTGAAGGCCTTTCTGACCTCGGCGATGGCTTCGTTGGAAACGCCGCGGCGCTGCAGCCCGATGGTGTTTACGCTGCGCACCTGGGCGGGGTTGCCCTCGGCCAGCATGAAGGGCGGGATATCGCGCAGGATCTTGGACTGGGCGCCCACCATGGCCAGCCTGCCCACCCGCACGAACTGGTGGATGCCGGCCAGGCCGCCGATGGTGACCTGGTCCTCGATCTCGGTGTAGCCGGCCAGGCCCACGTAGCCGCCCACCACCACCTGGTTGCCGATGCGGCAGTTATGCGGGATGTGGGCGTGGACCATGATGAAATTATCGTCGCCGATCCGGGTCTGGTTGCCATCGCCCGAGGCAAGGTGGATGGTGACGAACTCGCGGATAATATTGCGGTCCCCGATCACGATATCGCTCTTCTCGCCTTTGTACTTGATGTCCTGGGGGGACGCGCCGATGGATACCCCCTGGTAAATATGGTTGTGCTTGCCGATGGTGGCCCAGCGCGCGATCAGGCAGTGGCCCGCGATCTGGGTGCCTTCGCCGATCTTCACCTCGGGGCCGATCACGGTGTAGGGGCCCACTTCCACGCCCTTTTCCAGGACCGCGGTGCGGTGTACGGTGGCAGTGGGATGGACGCTGGCGCCGCCCCGGTCCCGGTCCGCCAGCGAGAACATGAACTCGCCTTCCACCGCGACATCTCCGTTGACCGTGGCCTTTCCCTTCATTTTGCCCATGCCTCTCTTGATCCAGATGGTCTCCACTTCCACGCGCAGCTGGTCGCCGGGCAGGACCGGCCTTCTGAAGCGCACGCTGTCAATGCCCGCGAAATAGACGAGCTTTCCTTCATTGGCAGGCGCGCGCAGGGCCATGACCACGCCCACCTGGGCGATGGCTTCGCAGATCAGCACGCCGGGCATGATGGGATGACCCGGAAAGTGGCCCTGGAAATAGGGCTCGTTCATGGTAACGTTCTTGATGGCGACCGCGCGCTTGCCCTCTTCAAGCTCGACCACCCGGTCGATGAGCAGAAAGGGAAAGCGGTGGGGAACGATCTGCATGATTTCCTTGATGTCCAGTTCAGCCATTTCTGCGGGATCCTCCTTTTTGCGCCGCGCGGATGCGGCGGCAAAGCTCGATGTTAAGCTCGTGGCCCGAGCGGCTGGCCCGGACCTCCGCGCGAAGCATCTTGCCCAGCAGGGCCAGGTCGCCGATAAGGTCCAGGGCCTTGTGCCGGACCGGCTCGTCTTCGAAGCGGGGAGGGTTCACGTACCCGTCCTTTCCCAGCACCAGCGCATTCTCAAATGAGGCGCCCTGGCCCAGGCCCCGCTCCTTCAGGAGCTCGTATTCCTCAATATAACCAAAGGTGCGGGCAGGCGCGACCTCCTTCTTAAAGTCCCCCTTTTCGAGGTCAAAAGAGAAGCGCTGCTCGCCGACACCAGGAAAGTTTACCATAAAATCGACCTTAAATCCATCGTGGGGCAGGGCGGTTAATGATGCTTCTTGGGTGGTTAGGTGGATGGGTTGTTGGAGAGCTATGTATTCCTTTTCCGCCGCCTGCTCGGTGATCCCTGCCTGTGCCAGGGCCTCCACATAAGGCAGGGCGCTGCCGTCCAGCGCTGGCAGCTCTTCTCCCCGCACCTCGACGTAGATGTTATCTATGCCCAGGGCGAATAGAGCGGCAAGCAGGTGCTCGGTCACCGCGATCCCGTGAAGGGAGGTGCCGCGGCGGGTATCTTTGACGTTCTCAAGGAGGGCAGGGACGGCCGCCCCTTCTTTGATGAAAACAACTCCGCTTTTGGCCGGAGCAGGAGAAAAGGCAAGGTGCACTGCCTGGCTGGCATGGATGCCAACGCCCTCAAGCTCAAAGGCCCGGCCGATGGTCCTCTGCTTCATCGCGGTTCCGGCCTCCGGATGGGAACGCTTTCCTTGTCGCCGTAGAGCTTGTAGCGGCTTAGGATGGCGTCCTGCTTGAGGATGCGGTTGCGGTAAAAGACCGTGCGCAGGACCTTGGTCCGGAAGGGAATATCATGCTCGATGACCGCCTCAAGCGACATAGGGGTGAAATTGCCGTCAACCCCCTTGCCAAAGACCTCGGTCTTGGAGAACCGCACCCTCTTGCCTGACGGGCTGCCGTAGATCCGGAAGGTGAGGCTGCGGCCGGTCGCCGCGGACCTCAGGAGCAGGGGGTAGGGAGTGTCGTTCTCAAACTTGAAATCGATCTGGCCGGGATAGACCGCGGCGTCCCTTCCCAGCGGGTAAATATTGAAATAAAAGGAATGGTTGCGTCGCTCCACCACTTTCAGGTCCGCCAGGGACACCGCGTTATAAAGGGTGGTGGCGATCTGGCAGGAGCCGCCCCCCAGATGGGGGACCAGCTCCCCTTGGATAATGACAAAGGCCTCCTTGAAGCCCTGGTCCGGGGTGACCTCCCCCAGGATCTCCGCCACCGAGAAGACATCGCCGGGCATGAGCAGGGTGCCGTCCACCCAGGAGGAGACCAGCTTTATGTTATGGATGCGGTTGGGGGAATCATGCTTGCCGTAGTAGGTGGTATAGGTGGAGAGGCGGTAGACAGGCGGGTTCGCCCGCAGCGCTTCTTCTGAGACATGGGGGTGGGAATACTCGATCTCAAGGGGAATCTCCCTCTGCCGGGCCGCCAGGTAGGCGCCGATGCGCTCAACGCTTTGGCGCACCTTAAGCTCCCTTCCCACCACCTCCGGCTCGATATGGTAGCCGCCGGTCTTTACGTCTAGGTCGATGGAGGCATCCAGGGGATCGGTATCGACGTCTTCTGCGATGAGCCCGAGCACGGACCGAAGCTGCTCTGGGCGGATGCCCAGGATGAGCGGCGCGTGGATCGCTTCCTGGGTCAGCCTTTCGGAAAGGGACTGGAAATAGTTCCATTTGTGCGTCAGGCCGAAGGCCCGGTCCACGGTCTTGTCGGCCAGGATATGGATGCCCAGGATGTCGGGGGGGAAGGAATAAAAGAAGACCCCCGCTTCCAGGGTGATCAAGGGCGAAAAAAGGTCCGCGGCCGTGTACTGCGCCACCTTGTTGACCGCTTCCCGGTAAGTGAGATGGGAGACATCCACGCCCGCGATAAAAGTGCTGGTGGGGAAGGCGCGGCGCGTCTTCACGAAATCATAGGTCACCAGCGAGACCGCGGTCAGCGCGGATATGATCGCGAAGATGGTCAGGAGCTTAAGGTAGTTCCGCATGCGCGCGCCTATATGAAAGAAGTCCCGGCGGAGCGGGACTTCTTTGCTTATTTATTGGGACCGGGCCAGCTTATGCAAGGATCTTGGAAACGGCTCCGGCGCCGACGGTGCGGCCGCCTTCGCGAATGGCGAAGCGCAGGCCCTCTTCCACCGCTACGTCCGTGATCAAGGATACGGTCATGGTGATGTTGTCCCCGGGCATCACCATTTCCACCTTGTCCGGGAGCTTGATCTCGCCGGTCACGTCGGTGGTGCCGATGAAGAACTGGGGCTTATAGCCGGTGAAGAAGGGCGTGTGCCGGCCACCCTCTTCCTTGGTCAGCACGTAGACCTGGGCGTCGAACTTCTTATGGGGCTTGATGGAGCCGGGCTTGGCCAGGACCATGCCGCGCTTGAGCTCGTCCTTTTCCATGCCGCGCAGCAGCAGCCCGACGTTATCCCCGGCCATGCCTTCGTCCAGGGTCTTCCGGAACATCTCGACCCCGGTGACGGTGGATTTCTTGTGGGCGCCGTGGCCGAGGACCTCGATCTCCTCGCCGACCTTGACCTTGCCGCGCTCGATCCGGCCGGTGCCCACGGTGCCGCGGCCGGTGATGGAGAAAACGTCCTCCACCGCCATCAGGAAGGGTTTATCCAGCGGGCGCTGCGGTTCCGGGATGTGGCTGTCAATGGCGTCCAGCAGCTCCTGGATGCACTTGCCGTCCTCGCTGCCGGGGTTTTCCATGGCCTTGAGCGCGGAACCCTTGATAATGGGCAGGTCGTCGCCCGGGAACTCGTATTTCTTGAGCAGGTCGCGGGTCTCGACCTCCACCAGGTCGATGAGCTCCTTGTCGTCGACCATATCGCACTTGTTGAGGAAGACGACGATGGCCGGCACGTTGACCTGGCGGGCAAGCAGGATGTGCTCGCGGGTCTGGGGCATGGGGCCGTCCGCCGCGGAAACGACCAGGATAGCTCCGTCCATCTGGGCGGCGCCGATAACCATGTTCTTGACGTAGTCAGCGTGGCCCGGGCAGTCGATGTGCGCGTAATGCCTCTTATCGGTTTCATACTCGACGTGGGCAATAGCGATGGTAATACCGCGCGCCTTTTCTTCCGGAGCGGAATCGATCTCCTCAAACGCCTTGGCCTTGGCATGTCCCTTGGCGGACAGATATTTGGTGATGGCGGACGTGAGCGTGGTCTTTCCGTGGTCCACGTGTCCGATCGTGCCCACGTTCAAATGCGGTTTCTTTCTCTCAAACTTTTCCCTTGCCATGTGTGCTACCTCCTTAAATTAGTCGACCTTTTGCCTTTTTATGACAACGGCTTATTATACTAAAAAGGCTCTCGGCTTGTCAACCGGAAAAGGAAATAAGCCCGCGGCCGGAATCGAACCGGCGACCTCATCCTTACCATGGATGCGCTCTACCAACTGAGCTACACGGGCTTGTCGGAATATCAGTATATCAGAATATCGGGATATCAGACAAGTCTCTCGACTCAGCTCGAGACGAGTTCCGATCTGGTCAAGACCGGGTCAAAATCGTAGGCTTTCAGGGCCTGGGCGGCCCCTTCTTCGCGGTCGACCACTGAAATGACTTTTACCACCTTGGCCCCGGCGGCTTCCGCGGCCTCGATGGCCTGGAGGGCGGAGGCGCCGGTGGTAGCCACGTCCTCAACGATCAGGACATTCCAGCCCTTTTGGATCAAGCCCTCGATCTTTTGGCCGGTGCCGTGTTCTTTAGCTTTCTTGCGCACGATAAAGCCAGGAATATCGCTTAAGGTCACGACCGCGCCGATAATGGGGTCGGCCCCCAGGGTCAGTCCGCCCACCGCGTCGACCTTAAGGCCCTTGATCTTTTCCAGGATTATCTTCCCGATGAGCTTGGCGCCCCTGGGGTGAAGCGTGACCTTGCGGCAGTCAACGTAGAGGTCACTTTTTTTGCCGGAGGAAAGGGTAAATTCGCCGGTCTTGACCGCGCCTGTTTCTTTTAGCAGTTTTTTAAGCTCTTGTTCCAAGGCAGGAGCATTCTAGCACGAAGGGCGAGCCCGGGGCAATACGCGGCCGGTGCTATTTAGCGCCGATGCGCTCCAGCGCCCGCAGGACTTCCAGGGGCACGGCAAAAATGACCGTATTGGACTGGTCCGAGCTCAGGTCGTTAATGGACTGCAGGGTGCGCAGGTGCAGGGCGCCGTCCGCCGCGGACAGGGTCCTGGCGGCCTTGGCCATGTTATCTGCGGCAACGACCTCGCCCTCGGCCTTGATGATGACGGCTC
>Ga0209536_100017734_pt1 | contig 10062 bp, 8 predicted proteins | sample DeeMarSeWOR28_12_FD_187461 | JGI IMG/M metagenome (GOLD analysis project Ga0209536, IMG submission 187461) | Marine sediment microbial communities from White Oak River estuary, North Carolina - WOR-2-8_12 (SPAdes) (version 2) | ecosystem: Environmental > Aquatic > Marine > Intertidal zone >... | reverse complement strand
CAAGGATGTACGATCCTGCGCGCAAGAAGGCTTATGTTGATTTCGCGCGCCGATGGTATCTGGTTGCGGTACTGATCACCGGTGCAGGCTGGGGAGTAACATCGACCCTGATGTTCCCCTATGACCGTCTCGAGCAAATTGTGCTTGCGTTCATACTTGCAGGTGTCGCGGCCAGCGGCGTGACACTGTCCAATGTAGCATGGGTGTATTCCGGCTTTGTTGGTCTTGCTCTGGTGCCGTTAATGGTGCGCCTGTTCTATATTGGCGGCGAAGTCTATTATGCGCTTTCGGCCATGACCGGCCTGTTCATGGTCGTGATGATACTGGCGGTGTACCGCATGTATCTTGCCTCTTCCGATGCACTCAGACTGGAATATACCAACGAGGAGCTGATCCAGAATTTGACGCAGGCGGGTGTCGAACTGGAAAATATGAACAGCGAACTCACGGATGAAATTGAATATGTAAAACGCATGGAGAACGAGCTCAAGCAGGCGAAGGACAAGGCCGAAGAAATGAGCCAGGCAAAAGGCGAATTTCTGGCAAACATGAGCCATGAAATTCGTACACCCATGAACGGTGTTATCGGTACCCTGCAGCTGTTGTCTGATACCCGGCTAGAAGCGACACAGAAAGAATACGTCAATACCGCATGCAAGTCGGCAAACTCGCTGTTAACCATTCTTAACGACATCCTCGATCTGTCCAAGATCGAAGCGGGCAAGTTGAATATCGAGCTGATACCGCTGGATCTGCGCGAGATCGTTGATGACCTGATTACTCTGCACACCATGACAGCAGAAGAAAAATGCATCGAGTTTTGTGCGGATATCGATGAGCAGTTACCACAGGTATTGATTGGCGACCCGACGCGTATTCGACAGATACTGGCCAACCTGATATCCAATGCACTCAAGTTCACCGATAAAGGACATGTTCAGGTAAAAGTCAGAGTGGTCGCCGCAGATGACAAACGAGCTGATGTCAGAATGGAGGTTGAAGATACCGGTGTGGGTATCGCCGCGGACATCAAAGACGAATTGTTCAATGAATTTACCCAGGCGGATGGGTCCACGACACGCAAATACGGTGGTACCGGTTTGGGGCTGGCGATTGTCAAGCAACTGGTTGAAATGATGCACGGCCAGTTTGGCGTTGACAGTGTGCCCGGAGAAGGTTCGATATTCTGGCTCAGCATCCCGCTCCAGGTCGCCGATGAACAGGCTCTACAACAATCCGGGGACGATGATTTTGATCTGAAAGCTGAACTCAAGGGACGTGTGCTGCTGGTAGAAGACAACCCGATCAACCAGATGATCGCACAGAAGATGCTGGAAAAAATCGGGGTTGAATCAACACTTGCGGGCGACGGTCAACAGGCCCTGGCTGTGCTCGAGCAGAGCACATTTGATGCAGTGTTAATGGATTGCCAGATGCCGGTGATGGATGGATTCGAAGCAACGCAGCGCATCAGGGAGCAGGGTGCGTTGCACAAGCTGCCGGTGATCGCGATGACGGCGAATGTTATGGAAGGCGACCGTGAGAAATGTATCGAAGCAGGCATGAATGACTACATTGGCAAACCCGTCATCGAAGCAGACCTGAAGAGAACGCTTGCGCGCTGGTTGAGCGGATAACGCGCGGTTTATCATCGTCTTCGCATCCGCGGCAGATAAGCGGTATCATGCACCGATTTGGTTTCACTGGCGATTATTTGGCTGCTAATGAGCGGATTATTTCTTCAACCGCGCTGGTATTTACGGCGACAATTGTTTTCCCGGCACTTACCTGCAGATATTCAGTCGTGGCTGTTCGATCCTGCTTCACTGACAACTCGCCTGCAACAGAAATGTAGTGCCGGATTTCGTGTCGAAGTGCTTTCCCAGACAATTCAAAAGCCACGGCTTGACGAGCACAAGGTTCTGGGGATGACAACTGGCAGCTATGCGTTGATAAGGCAGGTCAGACTGTGTTGTGCCGCTTCATGCTGGGTTTATGCGCGCACGGTGATACCGTTCTCGACCCTGAAAGGCAAACAGCGTATTTATGCCAATCTCGGCACACGCCCGCTGGGCGCAATGCTGTTTGCTGACCGTACCATGGACCGTGAAGAGGTCATGGTGACTTCATTGAGTGAACGCGAATTGCCGCATGCGCTGGAGGTGCCCACAGACAGTACTGTCTGGGGTCGGCGTTCGGTTTTCAAGGTCGGCGGCAAGCCATTACTGGTGAGTGAATATTTTTTACCCGCTTTGTTCGAAGACTAAAACGAAACTTTTGTGTTGCTTCCGGTATGCGGGCTGATCTTCCGGATTTCGGGTAAGAGTTACCAAACCAAGGCTTCAGTTGCGAAACCGGTTACAGAAATCATCTGCCGTGTTGTACGCGTGAAGCCCGGATATGATTAGCTGCTCCCGGTTCTGTCGGCGCTGGCCGATAGTGGCGTTATGTTGATTCCAGCCTGGCTTGATGCAGCTACTACGGCTTTTCTGCAGATTCGATCACGCTCGCTTTCTGGATAATAACGTCCGTTTTCGGCACGTCTTTCGGGAACGGGGCCCTTGCGCCGGTTGGTAATTTGGCAACACGGTCCATCACATCCATGCCGTCAATGACCGTGCCGAACACACAATAGCCCCAGCCGCGAGGCGTTTTGGCGGTGTGGTCCAGGAAGGCATTATCAACGGTATTGACGAAGAACTGGTTGGTGGCTGAGTGAGGCTCACCGGTCCTTGCCATGGCGATGGTACCGCGCTTGTTTTTCAGACCATTGTCAGCTTCGTTCTTGATCGGCGCATGGGTTTCGACTTTTTTCAATTCCGGTGTAAATCCGCCGCCCTGATTCATGAAGCCCTTGATTACGCGGTGAAATATGGTGCCGTCGTACTTGCCTTCGTTGACATAGCGCAGGAAATTTTTCACAGTGTTTGGCGCTTTATCGGGGTAGAGTTCGATAACAAGCGTTCCCTGTGAGGTTTCCATCTGCACCCTGGGGTTGGCGGCGAAAACGCTGCTGTTTGCTATCAGCAGCAGGGCAAGAGTACATGCGCTAAACAGTTTTTTCATAATGACCTCAGACTGAAATTTGAGCGTAAATCTACCCTATTTCACGGTCGGTGTCATGTTGGTGTGGTGGCGTTCATCACCGCAGAGACACAAAGAACGCAAAGCAAATTCATTGTCTTGACCGCAGAGGCGGAGAGGCGCTGTGTTCAGCGGCTGCTTTCATTCGATCAGGACTATTGCGAGGTCAGATTCGCTGTAGGACGGGCATAGCCCGCCCTGCGTGCGCTTGACTTGAAGAACCTCTGCGCCTCTGCGGTAAATAGAACAGATTGAATGATTTCTTTGCGGCCTTTGCGGTGATAAAGGAGTGGTCTACAAGTCACCCACTGATCACAGCCTTGCGCGAGAGATGGGATTTCTCGATACCGACTGCACGCAGGAACAGGCGAACCAGTTCGTGGCTGAGTTCATGCAGGCTGACGTCGACCAGGCGATCTTCCGGTTGCAGGTGTTTCTGTATCAAGGCTTCGCGCAGCATGCCCTGGAACATCAGCCCGGCTGTCAGGATGGTGATTTCCCGGTTGGGTCTGTCATAGGGCAGGCGTTCGTTGAGGCTGAATTCGATATAGTCGGTAAAGCTTTTCCAGCGATTTTTGAAGAAATCGCTGGTTGCAGCATTGCGGTCGAGCATGCTTTGCAATTCGATCCGCAGCAGATCGGGATTTTCGCGAATGCTGTTGATGTAGACCTGGGTCATGCCGGTGAGTACATCTTCGAAGCTGGTGCCGCTGTTGATGACAGTCTGTACATAACTTTCACGCTGGGCGGACATATCCTGCAGCACGGCATCGTACAGCATCTGTTTGGACTTGAAGTGGCGGTACAGTATGGAGGGGCTGACATTGACTGCGCGCGCGATTTCGTCGATTGAAACCCCGTGGTAGCCCTTTTCTGCAAACAGCCGTTGCGCCGCTTTGAGGATGGATTCCCTGCGCTCAGGACCTGGTAGACGAACGCTCACACAATATCTCCCAGGTCCTGAAGTCTCCTTGCTTGATTATGGATCAGGCGGCCTTCTTGATCAGGAAGGTGAACTTACCTTCTTCTTCGCCACTGGAAAGCAATTCGTTGCCTGTTTGCTTGCAGAAGGCTTCGAAATCTTTAACTGAACCCGGGTCTGTCGCGATGATTCTGAGGGTCTGGCCATTATCCATGGCTGAAATGGCTTTTTTGGCCCTCAAGATGGGTAATGGGCAGTTCAGGCCTGTGGCGTCGAGTTCGCTATCAAAGTCGCTCATGGTTAATCCTCTCAAAAGATATATATTTATGTGAACGCTCACTAACTTAAGTGAACGTTCGCTAACTTACGCTGATGGGGTCAGAATGTCAAGCCTGTTCGCGTCGCTTTGACCAGAACCCGGCCAGGATAGAGCCGGAAAGATTATGCCAGATGCTGAAAATCGCCCCTGGGAGTGCAGCTGAGGCGGTAAAGTACTTGATTGCCAGCGCAACTGCAAGACCTGAATTCTGCATGCCCACCTCGATTGCCAGCGTACGGCATTCAGCAGACGGGTAACCGAGCAGGCGGCTGGCAGCGTAGCCAAAAAACAGGCCGGCGCCATTATGCAGTACGACTGCCAGCAATAAGCCAGGAGCAATCTGGCCAATATTGTCGGCATTGAGTGAAACGATGATGGCAATGATGAATACAATGGCTATGACCGAGATCAGGGGGAAGATGTGGTTTACGGGTTCAAGCCATTTGCCGGCATATTGATGTAGCATCACGCCCAGGCTCACCGGAATGATCACCATATAGAAAATGCTGATCAACATCCTGCCTGCCGGAACCTGAATGCTGGTATCGATCAGCAGCAACGCGAGCAAGGGTGTCAGTATGACTGCGAGCATGGTTGAGGTGGCGGTTAAGGTGATTGACAGTGCGACATTGCCACGAGCCAGGTAGCAAATGACATTGGACGCCGTTCCGCCCGGACTGGCACCCACCAGCACCATGCCGGCTGTCAACGCAGGATCGAGACCGAATGCCGCGGAGATGACTGCAGCACTCAGCGGCATTACGCTGTACTGTAACGCAACGCCGCTTGCTATCAGTTTCGGCATTTTCAATGCGCGCTTGAAATCGGCCACACGCAGGGTCAGGCCCATGCCGAACATGACAACCGACAATAACGGGACGATCCAGGATCTGAATGAATCGAACAGACCCGGGTATCGCCAGGCCATGAGCGAAAAAATGATGGCCCAAAACGGAAATAACTGTGTAATCCTGGTCAAACTCATTACCTGACTGTCGGCTGGTTGAGCATCTTACTCTCTCTGATAGGTGGATAGTCATTAACGCAAAGGCATAGAGAACGCAAAGAGACAATTCGGTCAGTTTTATTCGCCGCAGAGGCGCGGAGACGAAGAGGAAATCTTTTTGTGCAGGAGCGACTCTAGTCGCGAATTGATGGAGTTAGCGACCAAGTCGTTCTTACAAAACCAGTGGATTTCTCTGCGTCTCTGCGGTTAACACAATCAGCCTGCTTTGCGTTCTTTGCGCCTTTGGGGTGAAAAATACCTTATCTGTATAGGAGCCATCAAAACTGGGCGGATATCTGCCCGGCCTCAATGATCAGGTCGACCGCCTGCAGTCTGTCGCCGATACACGGCCCTGCGATACATGCGCCGGTATCGATTTCAAACAATGCATCATGCGTGGAGCATTGTATGAACATATTGTCCATGTCCAGAAACTGGTCTTCCTGCCACTCAAGGTTGGCACCGGTGTGCGGGCAACTGTTTATATAGGCCCTGAATAGGCCATCCTTGTGCACAACAAAAAGGGCAATGTCCTTCCGGCCGTGTCTGATTTCAAATGATTTTGAGCCGGGATCGCTGATTTCATCAGTTTTGCAGAGTAAGAAAACCAAGATCGTTCCTGTGATACCAGTTGGTTGTAGGATAAGATCGGCAAATTCGATCAACAATGCATTATAACGCAGTGCAGCTGTATACATGGTATAACCCCGCTGATGAATGAGATTATTATCTGGGTGATTCTGGTGCTGGTCGCAGCAGCAGTCATGGGTCTGTTCATGATTGGTACGCGCCTGATGCGTATGCAGGGCCAGGCCGATTTCCAGACCGGCCAGTTCGAAAATATCAAGGATCAGCAGTCACAATCACGTGAAATGCAATTAAAAAGCCTGGCTGAAATGCAGGCAAAACTGGAACAGCGTTTTGGCGATATGCAGCAGGGCATAGAAAAACGCCTTGGAGAGATGTCGCAAAGCAGTATAGAACGACTGGCTAAATCCAATGACCAGATACAGGAGACGCTGCACAAGCGTTTGACTGAAATCAGCGGCCAGGTAGAAACACGACTCAATAAAGGTTTTGAAAAAACCAACGAGACCTTTACCGATGTGGTCAAGCGGCTGGCACTGATTGATGAAGCCCAGAAAAAGATCACTGAACTGTCATCCAGTGTCGTCAGTCTACAGGAGGTATTGAATGACAAGCGTTCGCGCGGGGCATTCGGTGAAGCACAGATGATGCTGCAGGTACGCAATGCCTTGCCCGAAAACAGTTTTGAGGAGCAATACAAGCTGTCGAATGGAACACGTGTCGACTGTATGCTTTTTCTTCCCGAGCCCACGGGTCATCTTGCCATCGATGCCAAGTTTCCACTGGATTCCTATAAAACCATGATGAATCCGGACGCACCACAATCCGATCGTGTGACTGCCGAGAGGCAGTTCAAGCAGGACATCAAGAAACACATCAATGATATCGCCGACAAGTACATTATTCCGGGCGAGACATCCGATGGTGCCTTGATGTTTATCCCGGCTGAAGCCGTGTTTGCGGAGATCCATGCCCATCAGGCAGAGCTGGTAGAAGAGGCCCAGCGACGCCGGGTCTGGATGGTTTCACCAACAACAATGATGGCGGTACTGACAACTGCGCGGGCGGTATTGAAGGACTCCGCCACGAGGAAGCAGGTGCATCTGATACAGGAGCACCTGATCAGATTATCCAGTGATTTTGATCGTTTCAGAAAGCGTATGGACAATCTTTCCAAGCACATTCAACAGGCCAACAAAGACGTTGAGGAAGTAAATACCTCTGCACGCAAGATCAGCAGCCGCTTCGACAAAATCGAGAAGGTTGAACTGCACGATGAAGACGATATTGAAATGCTCGAGTAATGAATCCAGGCCGCTGACATGATACGGAAACAGGCTCTCGCAAAGATGCAGTGAGCGCAAAGGAGATCAATGTGGTTGTCACTGTTTTCAGGCAATAAAATTCCGCACTTACCTGCGATCTCTACGTCTGTACGATAACAAGATCTGCTGCATTGTTTCGGGGATCTTTCAGGCAACTTGGTTGCGACCGCGAAGACTCCGACTACAGCACATGGTTTAGCCCGCATTTCTCACCTTCTGCTTAGAGATACGGGTTAGCGCTCTTCGCGTCCTTTGTGTCTTTCGAGGACAGATAACGTGTGTAATACCTGCGCTTATCTGCGGTTCACCTGTGGACTATAGATAAGCAGTGAATAGTTGTAGGGTGGGCATCGCCCGCCCTACGGTATTAGGGAATAAGCCGTTGCGCTCGCTGCGCCTTCGTGTTGCAGAGAGTCTGTACCAGTAATGCGCCTTCGTGGAACAAGAACGTCGAAATCCTGCTGACTAAAACTCGGTCATTTCGATAAAGCAGATTCCGAAGCCATCATCGGCTTTATGCACAATAATCGCATCCTTGAATGTGTCTGCATCGTCATTGAGCGGGTCGAGGTAATGCACGCTGACCATTTCGCCAATGGGAAAGTTTTGTGCAGAGTTGACCTCGATAAACATACCGCCTTCGCTGATATTGCGCGTGTTCACGACCGCGTAGGGTTGATCAAGGAAAGTGAGCTCGACACTGACCTTCATTTGCTTGCGAGGATGTTTGCGCAGGTTTTTACTCATGCAGATGCAACCGTATTGAATTTATTAGCGTTATGTTTTAGATAATAGACTGCTTTGGCTAAAAAAACAGCGCTTCAGGCAACAAATAAGGTATATCGAGCCAGCGGCTAATCCGCGTTTCTAGCCCGCAGATTCATAGCCTTGGCTATGGATCAAGGGGGATCGTTCAAGATGCGACGCCAACCTGGTCGTAAAACCAAATAGGACGGACTGCAGCAATCAAGAAACCCGTTGAAAAACTAGTAACTGATTCATAATGCGATAGATTCACAGCACTCGACATCCGCCGTCGTGCAACATGCGGGCGAGCCGCCTGGTTAGATACGCCGGCTAGTCGTTGCTGTCTCTCTTCGAAGCCGGCGCGAATCCACGGCGCAAGGTGTTTTCGGTAACGCAGTATGATTCCATGAACTGCTGCAAATAGTTTTCTCCACCGGCCTTGTAACCGGTACCGCTCATATTGAAACCGCCAAATGGCTGCCTTGCGACCAGGGCACCGGTTATCTTGCGGTTCAGATACAGATTGCCGACGCTGAACCTGGCGGCTGCCTGTTCCAGGTGCTGCGGGTTTCTGGAATAGACGCCACCGGTTAACGCGTAGCGGGTACTGTTGGCCATGTCTATTGCCTGTGAAAAATCACTGGCGCGCATCACCGATAACACCGGGCCGAATATTTCCTCCTGCGCCAACGGCATATCCGTGCTGACATCGGTGAATATGACCGGAGAAATAAAATAACCACTGGCATTTTTATCGATGGTGTTGTCCAGCAGCAGCGTGGCGCATTCTTTGCCTGTAGCTATTGCCTGATGGATGCGTTCAAAGGCCTGCTGGCTGATGACCGGCCCGATCAGGTTGCCTGCCTGCTGAGGGGGGCCTATCTTAAGGCTTTCGGCGGTTGCGAGCAGTCGTTCGATGAACAGGTCATACGCCTTGTCCAGCACAATGACGCGTGAACAGGCGCTGCATTTCTGTCCCTGGAACCCGAACGCAGAGGCGATGGTGCCGGTAACGGCAACATCGAGGTCGGCGTCATCATCGATAATGATCGCATTCTTGCCGCCCATTTCGGCAATGACGCACTTTATATGGTGCTGTTGCGGTTGTAATTGTGCACCGGTCTGTATCAGCCGTGTTCCAACCGCTTCGGATCCGGTGAACGCTATCAGGTGAATGTCGGGACTCCGGGCAAGATATTCGCCGATTACTTCGCCACTGCCGGGCACCAGATTGATCACACCGGGTGGCAGTCCTGCTTCATGCACCAGCTGGATAAAACGTGCAGCGATCACCGGTGTTTGCGATGAGGGTTTCAGGATAGCCGTGTTGCCGCTGACAATGGTCGCCGACAACATGCCGGTGAGTATCGCAAGCGGAAAGTTCCATGGCGGAATCACGAGGCCAATGCCGCGCGCCCGATAGGCGAGTACGTTGTGCTCTCCGGCAATGTCGTTGATGACAGCCTTGCCCAGTCGCTCGGCCTGGTCTGCATAATAGTTCAGAAAGTCGATGGCCTCGCAAACATCGGCATCAGCCTCTGTCCAGTTTTTGCCGGCTTCCAGTACCTGCCATGCTGCAAAGTCGAAACGCTGGTCTGTCAGGCGCGCGGCTATATTGCGCAGCCAACCGGCGCGTTCTGTTGCGGTCATTTTGCTCCAGCTGCCGCTGGCCTGTTGTGCTGCAGCCAGAGCCCGGTCGGCCAATGCCTGGTCAGCTGCGCTGACGGTACCAATGATCTGCTCCGGTTGCGCCGGATTCACTGAAATTATGGTTTCCGTGCTGTCCAGGTACTCCCCGTTGATGATCGTCGGATGGTGATTGCCAAGCTGCGATTGCACCCGTTCGAGAGCCTGGAGAAACTGTTCGTGCTCTGATGTGTCGGTGAACCTGAGCAGAGGGGTGTTCTGGAACCTGTGCGTAGGCCTGCTATTGCGGTTCTCTTCGAGGAAAACCGGTGGCTGCAGATCGATTTTATCGAGTTGCGCCTGCAAACCAATATCCAGCACACTTTCGCCCGAACTGTTTTCCAGTAGCCTGCGTACCAGGTATGACATACCGGGCAAAGTCTTG
>Ga0209536_100017733_pt1 | contig 10062 bp, 10 predicted proteins | sample DeeMarSeWOR28_12_FD_187461 | JGI IMG/M metagenome (GOLD analysis project Ga0209536, IMG submission 187461) | Marine sediment microbial communities from White Oak River estuary, North Carolina - WOR-2-8_12 (SPAdes) (version 2) | ecosystem: Environmental > Aquatic > Marine > Intertidal zone >... | reverse complement strand
AAAAGGAAACGGGGTGAGGCGGACACTGACACTTAGGCCAACCCTGCCCTAGACTTCGCCGGTGACCCCAGCCTACATCATCCGCACACTCAAGCTTTGCCCCCACCCCGAGGGCGGCCACTATGCAGAAACCTGGCGGCACGACGGCGGCGCCACGCGCGGCGGCGGAACCTCCATCTACTATCTTCTCCAAGCCGGTGAGCGCTCCCATTGGCATCGGGTCGACGCCACGGAGATCTGGCACTTCTACGGCGGCGCGCCGCTCGAGCTGTCGACCTCAGTGGACGGCGGAACGGTGCAGCGCCGAATTCTGGGCGCGGACCTCGTGGCTGGCCAGCGTCCGCAACTCATCGTGGAGCCGTTCACGTGGCAAGCAGGCCGTTCTCTCGGTGACTGGACTCTCGTCGGTTGCACCGTCTCACCCGCTTTCGACTTCGAGCACTTCGAGCTTGCGCCTGCGGACTGGAGCCCATAGACGCGTCCAAGACGAGCGACGCGTTTTGGGGTGGCGTTGCCTCCCAGCAATCGCCAGAATCCCGGCGGCATGGAGATCTGGAGAGAGTTCAGGTTCGAGGCGGCCCACTTGCTTCCGAACGTGCCGGATGGTCACAAGTGCAAACGTTTGCACGGCCACTCGTATCGCATTCGGATCTGTGTGGAAGGCGAGCTCGATCCGGAGCGTGGCTGGGTCATTGACTTTGCCGAGATCAGAGAGGCATGCGAGCCGATTCGGCAACGTTTGGACCACTACTACCTAAACGACATCGAAGGCCTCGAGAACCCGACCAGCGAGGTCCTTGCCCGTTGGATCTGGCGGCGACTCAAGCCGGAGTTGCCCGTCCTGAGCCGGATTGAGGTGAGCGAGACCTGCACCTCGGGATGTGCGTACCGAGGCGGCGACTGAGCCGGGCGTTTACTGCCTGCGACAGGCCCCGAACGCCCGCGGATCGTCATATTGCGAGCTTCCGTTGGTCTCCCCGTGCTCGGTCATGCCCGGCCCGACACTCAGCATGACTGGCGGTTGCGGATCGACGTCGGTCCACAGGGAGCACTGGAGCCAGTAGTCGCAGTCGTTTTCGACATAGACGGTGTGACGATAGGAGGAACCCATCCTGTCGGCCTCGGCCCAGATGCGGTAGCAGCTTCGCGCTTCCAGTTCCGTAGGCACGAGCTGCTGGCCGAGGCCCACGAGGAGCGCCACTGCAAGCGCTGCAGTGGAGAGTGCTTTGATCATCGGGTTCATTTCGAGACGCATTGTGGGTTAGCGCCAGTCTTCGCGCCAGTGAGCGCGCCGCCTCTAGCGGTCACTTTTCGGCACTTCGCGATTCAGCACGCCCAGGACCGCCTGCAAGTCCTCCCAAACCGGTTTCTTGAACTGAGGGCTCCGAAGAAGGAAGGCCGGGTGATAGGTGGGCATGACGGGTATGCCTCGCCACTCTCCCCAGATGCCTCGCCAGCGGCCCGCGGGCGGAACGCATTGCAGGTTCTCCGCTGCGCAGCGACCGAGCGCCACGATCACTTTCGGCTGCACGAGCTCGAGTTGAGGGACCAGGAACTGGGCGCATGCAGCAGCTTCGCTGGGGAGCGGTGTGCGGTTTTCCGGCGGCCGGCACTTCACCACGTTGCAGATGTAGACTCCGTCGCGCGGGTACCCCATGGCGCTGATCATCCGGTCCAGCAGCTGGCCGGCTCGCCCGACGAACGGTAGGCCTTCCTGGTCCTCGTGATAGCCCGGGGCCTCCCCGACGAAGACCAGATCGGTATCCGGCGTCCCTCGTGCGAACACGCTCTTGGTTCGTCCTTTGCTCAGCTCGCAACGCGAGCAATTGGCCGCTTCGTCGGCGAGGACCTGGAGACGCGCCTGGCAGTCTTGAATGGCGTCCGAAACCGTGGGGTCGCCTCCCGGCCCCTTCGATGCAACGGCGAGCTCCGACCTTGGGATTCCGTCGCCACCGAGGCTTTTCTCCCAACGGAGAAGCTCCTGCGCGCCAGCGATGACCGAGGCGAGCTCGTTTTCATGTTCGCTTGGCACCTCGGGTCGAGTATAGGCCGGTTTCGTTGACTTGGCCGTCACCGGGTCGCTAATCTCATAATCCAGGGGGATTCGAAGGGGAAGATGTCACGGGCTCGGGTCTTAGCCATTGGGGACACCCATGTGGGGATGAAGCGCACCCACAACGAGGACAGCTTCATGCTGGCAGAGGAGGATAACCTCTATGTCGTGGCCGACGGCATGGGCGGGCACGCTTCGGGTGAAGTGGCGAGCGGCATGGCCATCGATACCCTCCGCGAGTTCTTCCGCGCCACCAGCGCCGACGCCGAGGCCACCTGGCCGTACAAGATGGACAAGGCACGCGGCTATGAAGAGAACCGCCTGATCACCGGAATCAAGCTCGCCAATCTTCGCATTCACGAGGCGGCACAGAAGAATCCGCGGATGCACAGCATGGGCACGACCGTATGCAGCATCCTCGTCGTGGAGGACGGCGTACTGATCGGACACGTTGGAGATAGTCGCGTGTACCGAATCCGCGACGGCAAGATGGAGCAGCTCACGAGCGACCACTCGCTGCTGAACGACTACATCAAGATGAAGCGACTCTCCGAAGAAGAGATCGAAAACTTCCCGCTGAAGAACGTGATCGTTCGAGCGCTCGGCATGAAGTCCACCGTCAAGGTCGACACGGTGCTCGATCGCCCGGAGATCGGCGACATCTACGTCCTTTGCAGCGACGGCTTGTGCGGCCCAGTCACCGACGCCGAGATTCAGCGCATCGTAGGGTCGCACCAAGATCTGCAAACCGCAGCGAACAAGCTCATCGAGAGCGCCAACGAAGCTGGCGGCCCGGACAACATCACCGTGGTGCTGGCCAAGGTGATGGGACTCAGCTGAATCGTCCGATCAGCAGGTCCAACGCGACCATTCCGCACGAGCGCCTCAAGCCGCCCGCGCTGGAGGGTCCGGTTTCGCGTGTGGGTCCGGCGGACTCGCGTGATCGGGATCGGGCACCGGAGCCTCGGTGACCAAGCTCAAGCGCGGAATCCTCCCGGAATCGCGCCAGGTTCGCCACGCGATTCCCAGGATTTGAGGATCGCGCACGAGATAACGGTAGGCCAAGGCGCGCGGTTGGCGTATGAGCCGATAGAGCCACTCGAGCCCGTTGCGGGACATCCATGGAGGAGCTCGCTTCACGTTTCCAGCGATGAAATCGAGCGCCGCACCGCTGCCGATCGCGATTGCGGGCGCAAGCGCGGTTTTCCATCGATGCATGAGCAGCTCTTGCTTGGGACAGCCGAGCGCCACCACGACGATGTCCGCCCGAGCCTCGGCTATGCTCTGCAGAATGCGCTCACAGTACTGAGGGTCGTGCTCGAATCCAAAGGCCGGAGATTCGATGCCGACGATACGGAGGTCGGGGTGCTTGCTGCACAATACCTTCGCCGCGTCTGCACCGACGCCCTCCTGAGCGCCGAGGAGGAATACGCGCCATCTTTCGCTTGCCGCCCTCTCGATGAGCAACGGAACGAAGTCGCTTCCCGAGATCTTTTCTGGAAACGGGTCGTTGATGATCCTCGAGAGCCAGACCAGTGGCTGCCCGTCGACCAGCGATAGGTCAGCCATTTGGTACGCAGCGACCAGCGCATCGGAATGCTCCGCCTGGACCACATGATCCACATTGGGCGTCACGATGTACCCGCCATTGCCATCCGCAATCAAACGTTTGACCTGTTCCAGCGCTTCGGCAGAAGTGACGGAATGGGCGTATACGCGGCCCAGAGGAACTCGCTTCATCATGTGAACACCCGAAGTCTAGCCAGTTTTCGAGATGCTAATTCAAATCCACAAAAAGCGGACAAGACTCTCGTAAATTTGTGTAAGCGCCTGTAATCGCTATTGTATTGAAGCTCACTTCTGGGCCGCTCTGCCTGGATGAACTTCGGGGGCTCGAGGTCGGCGGCACTCGTCGATGGGCGCCCGGAACCCGATCGGGCCGAACCTGTTCGGTGTCGGTGACCTCCGCTCAGCCTAGCTCGATTCGGTGTCGCGGCGTGAGGATCGCGTTCGTGGCCGAATCGCTGACCTGAGTGGCGGGCCAAACCACGCATCGGTCGAGGCTCACCCCTTCCGCGATCTCGACGTCAGCGCCAATCACGCTGCGACGAATCCGTGCGGAGGCGTTGAACGCGCCTGCTAGGATGCATCCGTTTCGCGGCGCGATCCCGGGCCAGGCAAACGAACCTGCGGCGAGCTGGAGATTCAGCCGATGGTACTCCGATACGGTTCCCAGATCGGCCCACGGCGACTCGTCGATGACCCCGAGCACTGGCGTCCCGCTATCGACCCAGTGCCGGTAGGCACTCCGGATGACGCAACCGGATTCCGGCATCGCTGAAAAGGCTTCCGGCGCGAGGATGTGAACACCGGTGAACATCAGCGTTCCCCGGACGCGCTCGTCCTCCGGGACCGCAAGCAGGCTTCGTACCCAGCCCTCCCGATCGATTCCGATCGCCCCGAAGGGCTCGGGATCCTCACAACGGCGCAGTATCATCGTGGCTACTGCGCCGCGGGCAAGGTGCTCAGCGCAGGCCTTGCGCAGGTCGGGCGAGAAGAGCGTGTCTGCATTCATGACAATCACGGAGCTTTGTGGGTCATCGAACAAATCGCGCGCTTTTCGGAGACCGCCGCCCGTCCCGAGAAGGGTCGTTTCGCGCGAAAACCGGAGCTCTACCCCTTCGGGACGAGCTGTTTTCAAGGTTCGCTCCACAAGCTCGGGGGCTTGGTGAGTGTTGGCGACTATCTTCCGCACCCCGCTTCGAGCCAAGTGTTCCATGGCAAACGCGGCAAGGGGCCGATTCGCGACTGGGACGATCGGCTTAGGGAGGAGGTCGGTGAGCGGCCGCAGGCGCGTCCCGAGTCCGGCTGCTAAGAGCATGGCTTGCACGGGGATATGGTATTCCCGACTCTGCAATCGGACCAAGCAACTTGGGACGACAGGGACCTCGTTGTGATCTGCAAGAGGGGGAGATGAAGAAGATCCTGCTGACCGGCGCCGCCGGGTTCATTGGGAGCAATACCGCGACTGCGTTGCTGCGCCGTGGGGATACCGTCGTAGGGGTCGACAACCTCAACGACTACTACGAGCCGGCTCGCAAGCTGGCGAACTTAGAGGAAGTTCGGTCCACGGCACCGGAGCCGGACAAGTTCATTTTTCATCACACCGACATCCGTGATCAGGCAGCGATCGACACCCTGTGCGAGGAACACGAATTCGACGTGATCGTCCACCTCGCTGCGATGGCAGGCGTCCGCGCTTCGATCGAAGACCCTAAGCTCTATTTCGACGTGAATCTAGGAGGCACGCTCAACCTGCTGGAGGCGGCGCGGCGGCATGGGCAGCCCTCGTTCGTGTTCGCTTCGACCTCGTCGGTCTACGGCCGCACCAAGGTCATCCCCTTCATCGAAAGCGACCGCGCCGACCGACCGCTGGCGCCCTACGCGGCGAGCAAACGGGCTGCTGAGCTCCTTGGCTATTCTTATTTTCATCTGTTCGGGCAGAACTTCACCGCGCTTCGGTTCTTCACCGTCTACGGTCGCCGCGGCCGTCCCGACATGATGGCTTACAAGGTGCTGGACAATATCTTCGAAGGTGTCGAAGTCCCCCTGTACAATAGCGGCCAGATGCACCGCGATTGGACCTACGTCGACGACATCGTTCGAGGCGTCCTCGCAGCGGCGGATCGGCCGCTCGGCTACGAGGTGATCAACCTCGGTCGAGGGAAGCCAACGCTTCTCGCGGATTTCGTACGGCTCATCGAGGAACAGGCGGGCAAGCGCTCGACTCTGATCGACAAGCCAATGCCCGCGGCGGACATCGAATATACCTACGCCAGCATCGACCGCGCGAAGGAGCTCCTCGACTACGAGCCCACGGTGACCGTCGAGCAGGGCGTGAAGCGGTTCTGGCATTGGTACCGGGACGCCGTCTTGGGAGCTCGGGCACCATGAGCCGGCTTCGGACACGCAGTTCGCAGTTCTTGATCGACGTTGCTGTCTTAATGCTCGCATTCTTGCTTGCGATGCTCGTCCGCTTCGATTGGAGCGTCCCGAGCAGTATGTTCCGGCAGCTGATGATCGTGATGCCTTACGTGGTGCTGTTGCAGTACTCGTTCCTCTCCGGTTTCGGGATCACTCGGTTTTCCTGGCGCTACATAAGCCTGCGTGACTCTGTACGAATTTTCGCTGCGATCGCCTCCGCCTCCGCCTCGCTTGTGGCCCTTCGGCTCGCGAGCCCAATTCTGGCCGACCGCTTACCGCTTGCGCGCTACGGCGTGGTACCGCTCGGGGTCTTGCTCGGCGACTTCGTCTTGGCGTTCATTGGGCTCACCGGCGTGAGAGCTCTTCGACGCATGCTCGGCGAGCGCACCGCCTCCAAACAACACCAGCGCTGGGAAAAACCTCAAGTGCCGACCTTGCTCGTTGGCGCCGGTCAGGGAGGAGTCCTTATCGCGCAGGAGATTTCGCGCCGCCCTGATCTTGGCATACTTCCGGTCGGGTTCGTCGATGACGATCCGGTCAAGCAAGGCGCCGTCATTCATGGGATCAAGGTTCAGGGGACCAGCAAGGACCTCTTGCGGATCGCCGAACGGCACGGCGCGACGCAAGCGCTCATCACGATTTCGAGCGCGTCCGGGTCTGCGATCCGACGCATCACCGAGCGCTGCAAGGAGGCGGGCCTCGATGTGAAGATTGTGCCGGGCGCCTACGAAATCGTGGGTGGGCGCGTGAACCTGTCCCGCATCCGGGAGGTGGCCATTGAGGACCTTCTGCGCCGCGAGCCGGTGAAGCTTCAGTCCGAAATGGTCAGCGAGATCGTTCGAAGGCAGCCGGTACTGGTCACCGGAGCCGGTGGCAGCATCGGTTCGGAGCTCTGCCGTCAGCTAGCCGCCTGCCGCCCTTCCAGCCTCGTGCTCGTCGAGCAGTCGGAGAACGCCCTGTTCGAAATCCACTCCGAGCTTTGCAAGCGCTTTCCGGCGCTGGAGATCGTCCCTTGCGTCGCCGATATCACCGACATGCCGCGTGTGACGCAGGTCTTCCGAGAGTACCGGCCGATGATCGTATTCCACGCGGCGGCCCACAAGCACGTGCCGATGATGGAATGGAATCCAATCGAAGCCGTGAAGAACAACGTGATTGGTACCCAGATTGTCGCCGACCTCGCCGACAAACTGGCGGTCGAGCGCTTCGTCATGATCTCGACCGACAAGGCAGTAAACCCGACCTCGGTGATGGGCGCGACCAAGCGGGCAGCGGAGCTCTACATACAAGCGCTCTCGACGAACAGCGCGACCCACTTCGCGACGGTGCGCTTCGGTAACGTGCTCGGTTCGGCGGGGAGCGTGATACCAATCTTCCGACGCCAGATTCAAGATGGTGGTCCGGTGACGGTGACGCATCCCGAGATGACGCGCTACTTCATGACCATTCCGGAAGCCGTGCAGCTGGTCACGCAGGCGGCCGCGCTGAGCCAAGGAGGCGAAACGTTCATCCTGGACATGGGGCAGCCGGTTCGCATCATCGACCTCGCCTATGATTTGATCAGGCTGAGCGGTCTCGAACCGGAGAAGGACATCGAGGTTCGCTTCACGGGCATCCGACCTGGCGAAAAGCTGTTCGAGGAGCTGTCGAACACGAGCGAAGGCATCGAACGAACGATACACCCAAAGATTTTCATTGGAACCTACGATTCGCCGCACCTGCCGTCGCTTCGAGCTCAGTTCGACACGCTCAGCGGGCTTTGCAGGACTGCCAATCCAGCCTTGATTCGCCAAGCCCTCGCGCAGCTCGTGCCCGAGTACGGAGACGAAAGTCTCGAAAGCGAGCCCCCCGCCCGGGCCAGCGAATCGTTCAGAGATTCCAAGCGCGTGGAGAGAGCGTGAAAATTCTAGTGACTGGCGGCGCCGGCTTCATCGGAAGTCATGTGGCAGAAGCAGCCCTCGAAGCAGGCCATGAGGTGCTCGTGGTCGATGACCTGAGCTCCGGTCGGAGGGACAACCTTCCGCCGCGCGCCGACTTCAGGCAGATCGACATTCGAAATCGCGATGCCTTTCGCAAGGCTGCGCTTCAGTTCGTACCTGACGCAATCAGTCACCACGCCGCGCAGGCGAGTGTAGCGATCAGCGTGAGAGAGCCTGTCTTGGATGCCGATGTGAACATTCTGGGGTCGCTGAACGTTGCCGAGGTCGCGCTCGAGTCCGAGAGCCGACTGGTTTTCTCGAGCACCGGCGGGGCGCTCTACGGGGAGGTTCCCGAGGGGCAAGTTGCGGCAGAGGGCTGGCCCGCGGTGCCATTGAGCCCCTACGCCTGCAGCAAGGCGAGCTTCGAGCTCTACCTCCAGGCCTACGGGCGGGCATCGGGATTGCCATACACCATCCTTCGCTACGGGAACGTGTACGGGCCCCGGCAAGACCCTCATGGGGAGGCGGGTGTCGTCGCGATTTTCTTGCGAAGACTGCTTCAGAAAGAGCCGATTCAGATCAACGCACGCAAGAAAGAAGGAGACGATGGCTGTGTTCGCGACTACGTGTACGTCCGAGATTCGGTTCGGGCGAACCTCGCGGCATTCGATGGCGCGCTCGACCGCCGCACCATCAACATAGCCACTGGAGTGGGGACTTCGACGCGCACGCTTGCCGAACGCCTGGTGGGCTTCGTCGGCGAGCCTGCTGTCGTCAACGATGGCGCATTTCGTCCGGGCGACTTGGAGCGATCGGTGCTCGATCCGTCGGTCATGATCTCGGTGCTCGGAGAACCGACCCCTCTGGAAAGCGGTCTGTCGGACACGGCGGAGTGGTTCCGCGAGGAGCTTCAATCGCGATGACTGAACGGATTGCGGTCATCGGTCTGGGCTACGTCGGGCTCCCCGTAGCCCTGGCGTTTGCCCGAAAGTTCGAGGACACGGTCGGGTTCGACCTGTCCGAGGCCAGGGTGAGCGCGCTCGCCCGGGGTGAGGACTGGACTGGCGAGGTGACCGAAGCCGAGTTACGCGAAAGCAGCCTGAAGCTCACCAGTGACCCGGCGGAGCTCCGCGGTTGTACTTTCTTCATCGTCGCCGTTCCGACGCCCATCGACTCGGACCGCCGCCCGGATCTCGGGCCGCTTCGCTCTGCAACTCGAATCGTAGGAAGCGCGATCGCACCAGGAGCCATCGTCGTATACGAGTCGACCGTCTATCCGGGGGTGACTGAGGAGCAATGCGGCCCGCTCCTCGCCGAAGCTTCCGGCTTGCAACAATCGCGAGATTTCAAGCTTGGCTATTCGCCGGAGCGCATCAACCCGGGCGATAAGCTTCACACATTCGAGAAGATCATCAAAGTGGTTTCGGGTGAGGACGCGGAGAGCTTGGAGCGAGTCGCGCGCGTGTACGAAGCCGTCGTAGACGCGGGCGTTCATCGCGCCTCTTCGATCAAAGTCGCCGAGGCCGCCAAGGTGATCGAAAACACCCAGCGTGACGTCAATATTGCGCTGATGAACGAGCTGGCGTTGATTTTCGATCGCCTGGACATCCCGACCCGGGACGTCCTCGAAGCTGCCGGCACCAAGTGGAACTTCTTGCGTTTCACGCCGGGTCTTGTCGGAGGGCATTGCATCGGCGTCGACCCTTACTATCTGACCGCCAAAGCAGAGGCCCTTGGCTATCATCCCGAGGTCATTCTGGCCGGCCGTCGTATCAACGACGACATGGGCAAGTACGTGGCCCAGCGAACCGTCAAGTTGCTTCGCAAGCAAGACCACCCGATCAAGGGCGCGCGCATTGGCGTGCTAGGGCTGACCTTCAAAGAGGATGTGCCGGACTTAAGGAACAGCCGGGTGCCGGACATCCTCGAGGAGCTCCGTGAGTACGGGATCGAACCCGTCGTCCACGATCCGATGGCATCCGCCGAAGAAGCGCTCCGAGAGTATGGCGTTGAGCTTCGGCCCTTCGATGCGCTCAGCGATCTCGATGGATTGATTCTCGCGGTGCCCCATCGGCAGTACCTGGACGAGCTCGACCGAATCGTCGC
>Ga0209536_100017732_pt1 | contig 10062 bp, 10 predicted proteins | sample DeeMarSeWOR28_12_FD_187461 | JGI IMG/M metagenome (GOLD analysis project Ga0209536, IMG submission 187461) | Marine sediment microbial communities from White Oak River estuary, North Carolina - WOR-2-8_12 (SPAdes) (version 2) | ecosystem: Environmental > Aquatic > Marine > Intertidal zone >... | reverse complement strand
AGAAACTCACCGCAACGATCTGCGTCTGGTAAAACAGCCAGAGCTCCCGGCCGTGGCTGAGACCGAGCCGCGAAATCGCCAGGGTAAGATGCCGCGGCCACAGCGGAATCTCGAGGATCCATCCCGCCAGGCCCTTGCCGCCACCCTTCAGCATCAGCAGTATGCTGAGCAGCAACCCCAGCACCGGCAAAAAGGCGAACAGCAGCAGCAGGAACAGCAGGTTCACCCGGCCGTTGGCATCGCCGGTCAAAACGCCGTAAGCCGCGAGGCAGCCGAGGCACAAACCGAGCATGCCGAGACCCAGGCTCAATTGCTTCAGCGCCGGCTGGTCCGTGTCCTGTTTCACCCGCTGCATGGCCCCCGATCAAAAGCGGGCATTATAGCGGACTAGAGGGCGAATGAGAGTAACGGCGGAGAGTCGGGAAATTATGGTGACAGTTAACTCAACCGGGGATGAGTTAACTGTCACAGTGACTCAGGCGCGCGCATCGGCGGTTTTCTGGCCGACGCGGAAGATGACGAACTCGGCGGGTTTGAGGAAGGCGACACCGATCAGGCAGACGAGCCGGCCGTTGTCGAGATCGTTCTGCGTCATCGTGCTGCGGTCGCAGCGCACGAAGTAAGCCTCCCTCGGCGTGGCGCCTTGCAGCGCGCCCTTGCGCCACTCGCTGTAGAGGAAATCCGAGACCGCCTGGCGAACGTTGGCCCAGAGCCGTTCGCCGTTGGGCTCGAACACGGCCCACTGCGTGCCACACTCGATCGACGACTCGAGGTAGTTGAAGTAGCGGCGAACGCTGACGTACCTCCATTCCGGGTCGGAGGTGGCGGTGCGCGCGCCCCAGACGCGGTAGCCGCGGCCGGGCAGATAGCGCAGGCAGTTCACGCCGACCGGGTTCAGCAGCTGCTGCTGCGCGGAGTTGATGTCGATCTCGAAACGCAGCGCGCCGCGCACGACCAGGTTAGCCGGCGCCTTCCACACGCCGCGCAGGGCATCGTTGCGCGCATAGATGCCGCAGATGAAGCCCGAAGGAGGCAGCGTGAGTTCGCGCGGAATGCCCCTGCGGCGCGGGCCGGCGAGCGGATTGGCGACAACCACCCAGGGGTAGTAGAGCGCGGCATACGAGGAATCGATGAGGCCGCCCAGCCGGCGCGCCTGGTTGATGCTCTGCCCCCGCGGCAGGTCGAGCACGGCGATGCGGTAAGCGCCCGGCGCCTCGGCATGCGCGATCAGCAAATCGTTGATCGCCTTTGCGTCGGCGTAGGCGGCCGCGCCCGGCGCGGCGACGATCGATACGTCTTGCATGCCCGCGAGCACGGCCAGCGCGCGCGCATAGTCGGCCTTTGCCGGCGCGGCGCCGTCCAGGCCGCCGGTAAGCTTGACGCGCCGCTCGAGTTCGCCGGCCGCATTCGGCCGCGCAGCGGCGAACAGGGCGTCGCGCAGCTCGAGCGCGCTCACGCTCTCGCCCACGCTGATGGCGAAAAGGTTGTGCAAATGATCGCTGCGCCGATCGGGCGCCAAAGCCATCGCATGCCCGATCCAGGCCGGATGACTGCGGTCGAAGCCGAGGCCGTCGTAGCGCGTTTCCTCGCCATCGGCATCGATGGCAGTGACGGACGCGGTGACAACGCGCGCGCTGTCAGCGGCCAGCATCGCGGCGTCTTCGGCGGGGCCGGCGGGCGCAGCCGCCGAATGCCAGGAATCACCGACCTTGAGATGATAGACCGCCGCGCCGGCCGCGCCCGTCAACAGCAAGCTGCCGTCCGGGGCCTTCGCCATCGCTGCGGCCGTTGCCGGGGCCAGCGTCTCGCGCACGTCGATCCGGCCATTGCCGAGCGTTCCGGGAAATCTCGACAGGAAGCGCACCGCCTTTTCGGCCGCGCTGCCAGCGGCGGTAACATTCCCGGCAGCGGTGCCGGCACCATTGCCGACCACCCGCGAGACATACAGGCGCGAACCGCCCTCGTCGAAGAATGCCCGCACGGCGTGCGCGAGGTAATTCGTGTTCGATACGCCGGTCGTCGTCGGGGCGAGGTCGGTGAGGCCGCCGTAAATGCGCTCGAAGTCGTTGAAACTGGTCAGCAGCTCGGGCAGCTCCCGGTCGCCAGCACCGCTGCTGAATGGCCCCTTGCGCGCCAGCCCGACAAAAGCCGTCGTGCTGGTGCCGACGCCCTCGATCGGTTTGGCCCGATAGCTCGTCTCCTCGACGTACACCCCGGGTGCAAGGTACTCAGGCATGGCTATTCTCCTCTTCGACTCGCAACTCGATCGCGACGATCAAGCTAGCAGTTAACTTACCCGGAGATAAGTAAACTGTCACCCTATCTCGCGACAAGCACCCTCGCGGGAAATAGATGACCGGCAGCGGCAGTCGCTGCCGGTTCGGTCCGGCCGATAATGAAGGCCGGTCATATACGGGGAGACAAGCTATGACAATGAAAAAACTGACGGCAATCGTCGTGACTACCGCGATCTGCGGCCTGGCGCACGCCGGCACCGACGTGATCCACTACGACAACTTCCAGCGCCCGGGCGGGTACACGCTCGAAGACTATCAGCAAAAACGGGGGAACTCTTACGGTTAATCACCCGCCTGGATTGCCTGCATAGCCGGGACTTCTACTCGATTTCGCGGGCCGCCGGAAGAGCCCTCAAAGCCGCTGGTTGCGCCTATACTCACTGTCATGCGCGTGCTATCGCTAATCGTTACGGTTTTCATACTTCTGTCTTTTTCAGGGCCAGGGTTCACCATGCCGCTTTTCAAGAAAAAATGTCTGTTCTCCCAGGTTAGCGGGGTCGTTTTGTCTGGCGGGCAACCGGTGGCCGGGGCCAGGATCGAGCACTACTACTGGTGGGATGGACCGGAAAAATCCAGGCGTATCACTGTCAATACCGATTCTGATGGCCGGTTCTCGGCGGATGCAGTCTACGATGATGCATGGATGACGTATTTCCTGCCGACCAGCCCTTCTATTCAGCAGCAACTCACCATCCACCACGAAGACAAGGAATACGAAGCCTACCTGGTGTTCAAAGACAACTACGACGAAAACGGCGAGCTGGGTGGAAAACCCCTGTCGCTGGTCTGCGAACTGGGCGATGAGCCCAGCAATGACGATGGCTTTTACGGTATATGCACGCTAGCAGAATAATCCGGGCCCTGATCAGGATAAGTAAACGGCCAGCACAGTTCGTAAGCCCTAAACCTCAAGAAAAGTCATGGTGTCAAAGCCCTTTGACAGCAGGTGATCTTTCACTTTCTTATGTACCAAAATGGTGCTCAGGCTTTCCGCAAGCCGGAACAAGAGCAAACCCCCGGTCTTGTCTTCATCGACCACAAGCTTGTCAAAAAAAGTATCCACCCTGGCGTCACCGTCGTAACTTTCCCAGTCCGACCGGTCAAGGTCCGCTGCCGCGCGCGCACCAATAATGTTCACCGCCTGGTAGTCATATTGCTCACCGGTTTCGGCATGGGTGAGGATGGCCGGGTAACAATCCAGGTTATCAACACCCGCTTCTTTAAGCGCATCTGTGAGCCGGGTAGTCATCAACAACGTCTCCCCAAAAAACATTTCAGCGGGCAGGCCCTCGTAATCATCTTCCGGCTCAACGCTAAACTGCAGAGGCGTGTCAATCGTCGCGCTGAAACGTTCGCCTGAAATCCAGCTTTCCGCACCCTCTACGTAGTGATCGACGATATCGGCAAAACCACCCTCGTCATCCTCCGGCGTATTGCAGATCAATTTGTAATAAGTCATGTGTTGTCCCTGCAACTGGGAATCATCAATACCGACCGTACTTATAGGTCAGGTTTGACCGGAGTGACAGAGTTTCAAACCGCTCCACGAGGCTCAATATTCGCTCACGCCGGCGCCAGCAGCGGCGATTCCAGCAGCCGCTCACGCAGGTTGTTTCTGAAAATGCTCTCGAGGTTGGCGAGGGTTTGCCGACAATACTCGGCCTCGGCGGGCGCTCCGAGTTTGCCGCTGCCGCGGGAATCGATGCAGCAGTTCAGCTGCTGCCAAAGCTCGCTGAGTTCCTGCCGGTAGGCGCTTCGCATCCAGCCTGACACCTCCCTCTGGAACTGGAAATCGATCAGCCGGCTGAGCGGCTGCGAGCTTTTCTCCATCCTGTTGACCAGGGCGATCAGGCTTTTTTCGGTTTGCCGATAAAGCTGCGGCATCTCTCGCTCGACCTCTTCGATACCCTTTCGTTCGACGTCGAGACCGAACCTGTCCATGAACGCCGCTACGTTGTTGGAAAAATGACGCGGCTCGAAATAATCTGGCGCGGTAATCCAGAGTTCACCCAGCATCCGGCTCGAAAGCGCCAGCGGGTCCGCTGTATTTTGCTCCGGGCTCGATGCCAGCAATGGGCTGTTGGCCGGCAGGTAGCGCTGGCTCCACTCGAGCCCGGCTGCAAACTGCATGAAGTCCAGGCTGTAGTGCAGCCCGGCATGGCCGGCCAGGGGTTTCGGGGCAACCGGCTTGCGAAACGAGCGCCCGGGCAGAATACTGCCGGCGCTGGCGATAAAAGCAATCATGTCGTCGTAAGGAAACAGGCGGAATTTTTTCGGCGGCTCCAGTAACAGTGATTTGCCCGCGTCCAGGTCGCAGGACAAGGTCAGGCGTCGATTGAACAAACTGAACGGATTTAGTTCGTGAAACTGCAGGATGATGGCCATCTGCTCAACAAAGCTCGCCGGCGAGACAATCACGATATTGGCGTTGAACAATGCGGCGTAGTCGCTCGGTGACAGCAAGGGCTCGGGGCAGACAAAAATGCGAAGCCCCAACAATCGCATCAATTCCCTGATTTTCGGCTTCAGTTTTTTGTACGGGCGCGGGTCGTCAGTGCAATGTACATGTCCCCATTCACGCGCGTGTCCAGCGGCGAACAATACGGGCGCCTGCAACTGACTGACCGCAGTCCTGGCGATAAAGGCCTGTAACCTGGTTTCCGGATCTTCGGCAAGGTAGTCAGGCTCCTCGTGCACTCCCTTCAAACCCGAGCCGAGGTAGCCGAGAATGAGCGATATTGCCTGTTTTCGGTCGATTGCCTCGGGCGCGCTACTCGCCAGTTTTTCCAGTTCTGCCTGCATTCGCCCCTGTTTCCGATTCATTGCGGTTCGACTGCACTGGGCGAAACGACCGGTGTCGCCCGATAATGGGCCTTTTCGATTATAGAGCAATATCGTGCAGGTCAACAACGCAGTTCTAGCGCGGTACTTCCCGGACGGGACGATGGGAAAACCAAAGTGTGAACCGGTTCCGGCCTGAAAATTTCTGCGCGCCCTTTTTCCTTAGTTTATCCATTGGCCAGCGTACAAACGCCGTAAAAGCCACCCTCGCGCGAAGGTCTATTATCCAATTCGCAAACGAGATCAAGCGGCCTTCCATCCAGCTCGCCGTTGATGTCGTAGTTTTTCTTCATGAACAGATAGGCTTCATACTCCTTTCCGTCATAGCGAATGAATATCTTCTGTTGAATCACGGGATTGCCAGGCAATATGGTAGTGAACACGGAGTTGTCTAGAATGGCATCAAACCTGAAGCGACCATTGCTGTCGGTCTCGATCGACTTTTCTGACGATTTGTTTGAGTTCTCCCACTTATAAAATTGTTCGACTTCAGCACCGGCTACAGGCACCCCACCGGCAAAAACTGCGCCATTAACCTCGGAAAACAGACATTTCTTATCAAAAAGAGCCATAGCGTTTCCATCCACTGTTGATAAGGTCAGCACCAGTGCAACCAGGCTGATGTAAAAATGCCGGCCACCGTGAAACATTGATCTCTGAGAGGGTCTCATCAGTGGTTTCTCCGACAGGCTTTTGAATTCATAAAACTATAATAGGTAAATTCTCCTGGTTTTGCGTATAAGAAGCACAACCCACCTATTCGCGCCAGGGCCAGCCGACCTGTCTCGATAAATGGGGCCTGGTGCTCGTTGGTTTTTCTATGTGATTCGGTTTTGGCAGTAGAAATCTGGCGATGCCGAGTGATTTCGGATGCTTTTCCAGGCAGATCTCTGCCGGTGTAAAACAGGCGGCCTGGCTGCCCTGATTAGGCTGCCTGGAAATGTGACTTTGAACTCGCGCTGATTAGAATAGCTGAACTGCAGGAGGCCCGGTGCCCTCAGGAATCAGACTCATGGGTGATTGCAATCCATTGTTGCGGTTGGTAGTCGCTTTTTATTCCTTCCGGTGAAACATAAATCATTCCTTTCATGACCTTGCCCGTGAAATTCATTTCACGAGCGTAATCCCGATTTAAGGATCTTTCAAAAAAAGGGATCAGGATGACAGCTAATTTACGCAATAAATAAGTTAACTGTCCAAGATAGCGGCAACGAGTTAGACGAGTTACCTGTCGCCATGATCACGACGGGGCGATGCCGCTTACCAGCTTTGCGGCACCTTCTGCACTTTGGCAACGTCGTAGCCGACCTCGTCCAAAAGCCGCAGCATCGCGTCGTACTCTTCGGCGTCGATCTGCGGGCTGCGCGCCATGATCCAGACGTAGTCGCGCGCGCTGCGGCCGATGATCGTGTACGTATAGTCGTCACTCAGGTAGATAATCCGGTACTCGGCCTTGAACGGCCAGATGAATTGCATGCCCCAGACCGCCTGCGACGGGTCGTCGCGCACGAAACCGCGCGGCTCGTAACGCTGCAGTTCGCCGTCGAAGCCGTCCTCGCGAAAGGTGAACGTGGTTGCAATGGTGCCATCGTCGTCGAGGCGATAGGATTCGACCGCGTTATGAGCGCCCTTTTCGATGAAGGTCGGGATATTCGCGATCACGTACCAGTCGCCCATGAAACGCTCGAGATCGACGTAGTCGACCGTACGAATCGGCGACGTCGATGCGCAAGCGCCAAGCGTCAAAAGAGAAGCCACAACCAGGATTAATCGGTTCAGGTGTTTCAAATCAGGGCCTGGTGCCGCTGTCCGCGGGCACTTTCGTCGCCACGGCCTGGCCGAGCCGCGCGATGCTTTGCACGCCTTCCGGCAGGTAACTGATGACCCGGCCGTCGACGCGCGATTCGAGGGCGAGCCAGCCGCCCGATTGCTGCTCGTACCAGACCGTGATATCGATGTCGCGCTCGCCGTTTCTGAGCCGGTAGCGCTCGGCCGCCACCTCGCGCTCGTCCAGGCGCAGCTGCTCGACGCCGCCGCTTTCGATGTCGACTTCGAGGAATTCCCCGTTTTGCGCATTCAACAGGCGCGGCTGGCGCAGATAATCCTGTTTCCAGTAAGCGAAAGTCATGACGCAGTCGGCCGCGAGGTCACGCTCGCCATCCTGCGTGGCAAGCTGAAAGCTGCCGCCCTCGTCCCTGCCGTCCACTTTGAATTTATCGCCGCCGTCGACGGTGCTGGACTCGATGCGCTCGAGGCAGCCGTTGCGCCAGAGCTCGCGGTTTTCGTGCTCGTAGGAGTAGACCGTGATACCGATGAATTTCACCTTGAAGCGGGCGTCGATCTCGACCGTTTCCCGGTCGGCCTCGCGGCTGACGCGAAAGCTGTGGGTGCCGATATCGTCGCCATCGAGCAACACGCGGAAGCGGAATTCCTGCTCGCCGCCCGTTGCGGCAGCGGCCGGGCCGGCGAGCAACATCGCCAGGGCGATAAGCCCGGCAAAGATGCCCCTGGAAAACGATTGTGGAAATTTCATGCTGTTATCCTCTTTGTGCCGCAGCCCCGCCTGTTACCGGCGGCGATGGCAAGCTATACCGGCACGCTCAATATATTCGACATTGGTGGACTTGCTCATCCACGCGATGCCAATAATACGTAAGCCGCGTATACCTGGATCATCCCGGCGATCCATCAATTTCCGACATCAAGATGACAGCTTACGCTTCTGACGGGCGAGATCAAACCCGGTAAACCGTCACCTCGATCCCGTGAACCCGGGATATCGGTTAACGAGCGCTGCCGGATTTGAGCCTGTGCTCCCGGTGGAAAATGTACAGGCCGCTGCCGATAATCAGGGCCGCACCGGCCAGGGTCCAGCCATCCGGTAAATTGCCGAACAAGACGAAGCCGAACAGCGTTGCCCACAGCAGCGAGCTGTAGCTGAACGGCGCAACCACCGAGGCGGGCGCCGCGCGGAACGCCCGTATCAGGCAAAGGTGGCCGATACATCCCGCAAGGCCGGCAAACACGAACAACAACCAGTCGGTTGCCGCCACCGGTTGCCAGTAAAACGGCGCAATCGCCGAAGCAACCACGGCGCCGACCACGGCGGTGTAAAACAGGGTGGTAATCGGCTCGTCCCGGCTGCGTAACTTGCGGGTAAACACCTGGTAGAGCGCGTGGGTAAACGCCGCCGCGAGCACCACCAGGATGCTTAACTGCAGGCTGTCGCTACCCGGGCGCATCACCACCAGCGCACCGGCAAAACCGATCGCGATACCGATCCAGCGGCGCAAACCGACCTTCTCTCCAAGCAGCGGAATGGAAAGCATGGTGACGATAATCGGCGACAGGAACATGATCGTCGCGGCGGTTGTCAGCGGCAGAATATGGATACCGACAAAAAACAATACCGTCGTCGCGAACATGAACAGCGAGCGCAGGTACTGATGGCTCGGCCACTGGCTCCTGATCTGCAGGGGCAGCTGCCGGCCCATCAGCAGGGCGACAAACACCAGGTGGAAAAAGAAACGCGCCCAGATGACCTGCACCACCGGGTAGCTTTGCATCAGGTATTTCGCGGTGGAGTCGAGCGTTACGAACCAGAACATGGTCAGCAGCATCCAGGCGATGCCGACCAGGGGTCTGTCCGCGGGTTCTGCCGGGGCGTTTGGCGTGGTCAAGGTTTAATCGATCCGTTTGGGTGCCGGGTTGCCATCGGCTGGCCGTGCATGATGCAGTCGTATATTGAGGCAAGGCCCCGCGACATACAATGGTTGATGAAGATGACTCGATCGAGGTCGCGGTTTACCTGCCGTCTCTTAGAATCGAGTTAACCCTCACTACAATTCCGGCGGTTATCTTTCTAGTTGATCGCGCGATTGAAGCGCTCGCAGGCAGCCTCGCAGAGTTCCCGGCTGTGGGACTCCGCGAGATCGAATGCTTCACCCCGGGGGCCGCGAATCCGCGCGTAGAAGTACGGGTCGCCGTCGCTGTCCCTGGACTCGACGACCTCGGCGGGAGACGCCTCGCCGGCGGCGATCTGCCAGCGCTCCGCGCGAAAGGGGTACCGGCGGGTGAACCGTACCGTCCCGCCGGGGCTAACCGACACGAAGCTGCAGGGTCTGGCGCTGGCCCAGCCCACCAGGCCAAGCCAACCGAGCCAGAACAGCAACAAAGCGCCATGCTCGAGCAGGCCCCGGGTGGATTCTGCGTCTCCATCGGCAAAATACAACCAGGTGAACACGGCGAGTATCCCCATCCAGACGAGGGTAAACCCCCACAGGAAGGCATTTACGCGATTGCGGAATATGACGGCGTGCGTGGCCATGCCAGGATTATCGCCCATTTCGCAGGACCTGCCTCGAATCGATAAAAGAAAAAAAGGTGCAAAAAAGGTGACGGAGGGATTATTTTTTAATCCCTCCGTCACCTTTATTCCCGTCACCTTTATTCCCGTCACCTTTATTCCCGTCACCTTTATTCCCGTCACCTTTATTCCCCGTCACCTTTATTCCCCAGCGGCACAAGTACCGCCTCGACACCGAGGCCAGGGCCCCATTCAATCCGCCGCTGCTTTATTTAGGTGATATAGATCAATGGCGCCATGAGCCGGGCCAATATACTGAAAAGTTCCCGGGGGAAATCAAATGCAATCATCAAGCACACTCGCCGGGTGCAGTCCCGGTCGATGCGTTGCATGACAAATCGAGTGAACAGCCAAGGAGAACGACCCATGAGAAAGATGATGAAAACACGGCTCCTTAGCCTACTGGTCACTGCCATTACCATCGTCCCCTGTTCCCCGGTGTTGGCCGCAACCAGCGTCGATGAGAAACTCACGCCCGCCGAGGCGAAGGAAATCGCCAGGGAAGCGTTCCTCTGGGGCATGCACCCCGTGGCCATCTACCACCTGCGCTTCAACTTC
>Ga0209536_100017731_pt1 | contig 10062 bp, 4 predicted proteins | sample DeeMarSeWOR28_12_FD_187461 | JGI IMG/M metagenome (GOLD analysis project Ga0209536, IMG submission 187461) | Marine sediment microbial communities from White Oak River estuary, North Carolina - WOR-2-8_12 (SPAdes) (version 2) | ecosystem: Environmental > Aquatic > Marine > Intertidal zone >... | reverse complement strand
TGTACCGTTATTTTTTACATGCAAGCGCACTCACTGTGCTTGGAATAAGTTGTTTAACACAGGCCCAAGCTGCTACGGTTGAATCACCAGCCCCCAATGAGACCTTCCAGTATGAACATGATGGTGCAACCAGCAAGTTGCGTATGTTACGAGGCCGAGCTGGCCCGCTATCGTTAATTGATAGCAGTCAACGTCCACTGCATGAGAAAGTCGCCAACCAGTTTGCCCCACAGTTTGGTATTCATAACCCCGGTCAGCAATTACGCGTCAATAAACTAGAAACCGAAAATGCCCGCACGCATATACGTTATCAACAGCTGCACATGGGCCTGCCAGTGATTGGTGCTGAGTTAGTTGCAAATTTAAATGAACAAAATCAATTGCTATCTATGTCTGGTGAAACATCCAGTACCCGGCTTAGTGATACGACTCCAACAGTGAGCGCCGAACAGGCCAGTGAAGTAGCCATCCAGGCAGTCTCAAAATGGTATCAATTGCAGGCCGATCAACTGATAGCCTCGACACCGGTTTTATCAGTCTATGACCCAAGCCTGATAATTAGAACCTCTTCTTCTTCCAGCCTGGTCTGGCAAGTGAATGTTGCCCCTAATACCGTGGCACCAATAAACGAATACTTACTCATCGATGCCAAAACCGGTGGGATTATTTTTCATTTTAACGAAGTAGATACCGTTCTTAACCGTTCAGTTTATACCGCAAATAACACTCCTGCATTGCCTGGTGCACCTGTATGTGACGAAAATACACCTGGTAACTGTGCCGGTGATTCAGATGCACAAGCTGCATTTGATTTTTCCGGCGATACTTATGATTTTTATTTCAATACGCATGGTCGAGATGGTATCGATGGTTCCGGTTCTACCATTGTATCTACAGTTGACTGGAATGATGGCCTCAACTGCCCAAATGCATTCTGGGATGGTTCGCAAATGGTCTACTGCGATACGTTTGCCCAGGCCGATGATGTGGTTGCTCATGAATTAACCCATGGTGTCACCGAGAATACATCGAATCTGATTTATTATTCAGAATCCGGTGCCATCAATGAATCCCTGTCAGACGCATGGGGTGAGTTTGTCGATCAGACTAATGGTGCAGGAATTAATGATGGACCTAGTTATAACTGGGAGATGGGAGAAGACTTACCTATATCAAGTGTGCGAGACATGGCAAACCCCGGCACATTTGGTGACCCTGATCGCATGACCAGCAATAACTTTTACACGGGCAGAGAAGACAACGGTGGTGTTCATATCAATAGTGGTGTGAACAACAAAGCTGTCTATTTAATGGTAGAAGGCAGCTCCTCTGAACCTGGTGGTCGATTCAACGGCCAGACTGTGACAGGCATGGGCATTACTAAAACAGCGACACTCTATTACCGTGTACAAACTAGTTACCTGACTACCGGCTCAGATTATCTCGATCTGTATAACGCTTTAATTACTGAATGTGCTGTCCTGGCGACAGCGGGTACCGCTGGGTTTGTAAATGCTGATTGTACAGGCACGGTACAACCCGCTCTTACTGCGGTTGAAATGAATCAGGCACCTGCTGCCTACACCACGCCGGCACAAATCTGTACGGTAGGTACTGAATACGACCTGTTGTACGATAACTTTGAATCTAACAACTTAAATAACTGGACCATAGTCAATACAGAAGGCAATAGTGTCTGGGCTGTGGGCACAGATAATATCAGTGCTACTACGACAGGTGCATACTCGGCACTTGGGCGTGGTAACAATACAGGCAACGTGAATGACAGTTCATTGCAACTATCTAGTGCAATACGTTCTCCTACCAGCACCACCGCCTACATCCATTTTGATCAGGCGTTTTACTTCGAATACATGGACATACTTGGCCAAGGATACAATTTTGATGGTGGCGTGATCGAGTACAGTATTGATAACGGAAGTACCTGGAACGATGCCAGCGGTATGATCGAGGCGGGTCTTACCTACAATGGTCAGCTAGCTGACAACAACCCGCAAGGTGGTCGCAGCGCTTATACTGCCTACAGCCATGGTTTTAACTCTACCCGTTTGAACCTCAGCACACTCGCAGGTCAATGGGTGAAGTTACGTTTCAGAAGCCTTGCTGATCAGTTCCTGGCATCGGGACCCTGGACTATCGATAACTTCCGTGTTTATTTGTGCGCAACAAATGCACCACCGATACCTAATGCAGGGCCTGATCAGAATGTGCGCGGTGAAGATCTGGTGACATTGAATGGTTCCGTAACCGATCCTGATAGTGATCCCATTACATACAGCTGGACACAAACTAGTGGTCCCACAGTAACATTGAACAATCCGAATTCTCTAACTCCCAGTTTCACTGCGCCAGCAAGTACCGGGGATCTGGTATTTGAATTGAGTGCAACCAGTAATGGTGTGACTGAAACAGACTCTACCCAGGTTACCGTTAACTTCTTCCTTAGCGGTAATGTCACAGGTGGAGGGAGTGGCTGTACCGTCAGTGAAAGTGGTCGATTTGACCCTGTCTGGTTATTTATACTTTTACTTCTCGCTGGAATACACATAAGAAACCGCAAGAGAATCGAAGTTAGAAAGTAAAAAGGACGCAAGACTCTAATGCTAGTACAAAATTTTCAAACGTCGGGAAAGCTAACCCGCTTTGTTTTAGTAATTTTGTCTGCGATATATCTGCTTGCTGCATGCAGTCCAACAGCACCCGGCAGCAATCCAGACAGCCATAGTACAGAAGTTAGCTGGTCAATCACCCTGAATATCTCTGGCGGTTTTGCAGGAATAATGCAAACCATCAGTCTTGATCAGACCGGCAAAGCGCTACTTGTCGATAATAAATTAAAATCAAAAGTTGAGAAGCAAGTCACGAAGCAAGAGTTACAGACTTATGTAAAATTGGTGAAAAATTTGCCAGACATACCTGACACTAAAGCAAAACCTGGCCAATGCCGTGACTGTTTCAACTACTCGCTTGTCGCCATCTACGCTGAGACCCAAAAGCGTAGAGTTGTTGACAGTATGGCAATAACTGAATCCGATGCCAAAGAATTAATAACAAAACTAACAATGCTGGCTAAGGAAATGAAAAATAGTAATTAATATTAAATAGACATAGGGGGCCTATATGCCTTTTAAGAAAACAGGGATATCGTTGGCCTTCAGTTTGTTGTTATTAACCCCATTTGCGACCCTTCTCTCTGCCAAAGATTCTTCAAGTCACCCGCAATTTACTTTTAAAACAGACCCTGTAACACAACATGTTCGTATGTTGAAAGGAAAGTCAGGCGCGATAACGTTTACCCGACAAACAGGTGAAAGCAACGCAGATGCAATAAAACGTCAGTTTGCCCCTTACTTTGGCATCAGAAACCCTGATAGTGAACTTGTCGTTAAAAGTGAATTCTCATCTTCGCCCAATCGCCAAAATATCCGCTACCAACAATTGCACAATGGCATCCCGGTTATTGGTGGAGAACTGGTTGCCAATCTAAAAGCCCAGCAACTTACATCACTCTCAGGTGAAACATCACAGGTTAATATTGATAGCCTTGTTACCAGAGTAAATGCTGAGCAGGCACAGGCAACAGCTATTGCCGCAGTAAGTAAGTGGTATACCTATCCATCCGCACAATTAACCACGAGTAAGCCACAACTTGAAATTTATGACCCGAAACTGATTGGACCAGGCACAGGACCACAGCACCTGGTATGGCAGTTGAACGTCACGCCTAATCAAATAGCTCCTATAAATGAATATATACTTATCGATGCACAAACTAATGCCATCGTTCTACACTTTAATACCGTTCACACAGCAAGAAACCGCGAAACATACACGGCAAATGGGACACCTTTTTTACCTGGGACACTGGTCTGCAACGAAAGCCAGACCAACTGCACTAATAATGCAGATCCTGATGCAGATGCGGCACATTTTTATGCTGGTGACACCTATGATTTTTATAGCCAGCAACATGGGCGTGACGGTATCGATGGTACGGGCGCTACCATTATTTCGACTGTACACTGGAATGATGGACTGAACTGCCCGAATGCCTTCTGGGATGGCTCGCAGATGGTTTATTGCGATACCTTTTCTCAGGCTGATGACGTGGTCTCCCATGAATTAACCCATGGTGTAACCAATAGCACATCCAATCTTTTTTATTATTACCAATCCGGTGCGATTAACGAATCACTCTCTGATGTCTGGGGCGAATTTGTAGACTTGACTAATGGCAGCGGCAACGATAGTTCCAATGTGCGCTGGTTATTAGGTGAAGATTTACCTGGCATTGGCGCAGTCAGGGATATGGCCAATCCGACCAGTTTTGGTGATCCTGACAGGATGACCAGTCCAAACTATTACACCGGTTCTCTAGATTTCGGTGGCGTACACAGTAACAGTGGCGTCAATAACAAGGCCGTTAGCCTGATAGTCGATGGTGGCAACTTCAATGGCCAGGTTATTACCGGAATCGGTATCAGTAAAACTGCCGCAATTTATTATGACGTACAAACCAACTACCTGATTTCAGGTTCAGATTATTTAGACCTATATAATGCACTTAACCAAAGTTGCCAGGACTTGCTGGGTTTTAATGGCATCACCGGCGCTGACTGCACACAGGTTAACAATGCCTTGCTTGCGGTTGAAATGAACCAGCAACCCATTACCGACTTTAATCCTGACGCAGAAATATGTCCGGCAGGTAGCATTATTGCAACTACCTTATTCTACGATGATTTTGAAAATAACTTTGCTAACTGGAATTCAACTAACCTGGTTGGAAATAATCCGTGGGCCATTTTAATCGATTATGCAACGAGTGGATCAAGAGCAGCGTTCGCACCGGGAATCGATTCAAGCACAGATAGCGTATTAACGCAGAGCGTTGCTGTTTCTATACCAGCAACAGGCACTTACTATTTGCATTTTAACCATATTTTCAGCTTCGAATCAGCCTTAACCTCTCGCTATGACGGTGGCGTGATTGAATATAGTGTCGATAACGGCGCAAACTGGACTGATGCAGGTTCAATTATAGATAATGGTCGTAATTACAATGGAACACTCTCAGATGCAACTAATCCTCTCTTCAACCGAGATGCATTTACCTCAACAAGTCATGGTTATAATTCAACGAGACTCAATCTAACTAGTCTGGCAGAGCAAAGTGTCCGTTTTAGATTCAGAAATGCCACTGACGGAACAATTTCTTCGCTCGGTTGGGCTATTGACGATGTGCGTATTTATTCCTGTATGACCAATTCTCCGCCGACCTCTAATGCAGGTATTGATCAGGATGTGAATGCCAATGTAAATGTTACCCTCAGTGGCTCGGGTAATGATCCGGATACAGATGCTATTAGTTATTTATGGAGACAAACATCAGGAACAATCGTGACGTTAAACGGCGCAACCACAACTACGCCCTCATTTACCTCACCAGCATCTGGTGGTGCTTTAGTATTTCAACTACGTGTCACTGATGCATTTGGACAGTATGCCAATGACATCGTCACCGTTAACGTCAATGGCCTGCCAATCGCTAACGCGGGTAGCGATCAAACAGTAAATCTGGATGCTGGAGTAACTCTGAATGGTAGTAACAGTACTGACCCGGAAGGTAATGCGCTTACTTATAGCTGGGTTCAGACAGGTGGTACAAGCGTCAATCTATCAAGCGCTAATGTTGCGTCCCCTACCTTCACTGCGCCATCAGCTGCAACTACATTGATGTTCCAGCTGACGGTCACCGATGATCACAATCAAACAGATGTCGACAGTGTGACTATCACTGTACAAGAACCAGCTCCACCCAGCGGTGGCAGCGGCTGTACGGTAAGTCCGAATGGTCGCTTTGATCCAATATGGTTATTGTTACTGGTGTTGTTTGCAACACTACATATTGTTCACAAACGAAAGATGAAAAACCAAAGTTAAGCTATCATTCTTTTCTGACTCAATAAAAAAAGCGCGCCCAGTTTGGACGCGCTTTTTATTTTAGCGACCTCGCTGTTTAAGGCGCTGTCATGATTACCAGGTTCTGATCTCCCGCTATAAATATCTGGCCACCGTCATGACTTATGGTCATCACCGGATTGTTACCTGGATCAGCAGCCAATGCAGTCCCCGCGCCAATCTCCGCAAACTGCTGCGCAGTCACGCTGGTCAAATCAAACTTGCGTAGTGTGCCTGCTGAATCAACTGTGTATGCAACTGTTCCATCATGACTCATGATGCTTACTAGTGTTGTTGCAGGTAATATACCTAAAAGCACAAACTGATCAGTATAAACGTCAGTATTGTTAAGTATCCAGCCTGTACCCGTTCTATCAGAGCTAATCGATGTGGCATTACGCGTAAGACCAGTAGTAACCATATCTATTGGATTCATCGTTGGTCCCGAGGCAGAATCATGGTAATAGACGTTTACCGCTGGACTTGAATCCTTGCTTGCAATTACTGCACGTCTTCCATCGCGTGTTGCACCGATGACAGCGTTTTGCATTGATGGATTTAATAAGCCTCCTGCCGCATTTCGTTTCGTACGACGAGGACTTTCAGGTGCATTCGCTGAACCCATGAATGTTCCTATCGACTCGCCTCCACTCATGAAGACGATATTATTGTACTGACGGAAACCACCCCAGCTTATTCTCAGATCAAGATTAAGATCATCCGGGTTTATCTCGTTTCGATAACCACCGGTCGTCGACTCAATGGCATCTATATAAGTGCCATCTGTTGATAGAGCAATATCGACAATGTTCGTTACCGATACATTATCGATTAACCATGGGCTGCCAACCAGAATCGTATCGTCAAAGACAAGACGGTCCAGCGTGCCATTACCATTATTTGCCACATAAATGGACTTTCTGACCGCATCATAAATAATGCGTGTCTTTGTACCCGTGCTAGCAATGACTTCCTGTGAATAAGCAGTCGCATCCTCAACATAGAGTGAAGCGTTATTGCGATCCATTCCTATTGAATTTACGAACTCAAGCTCGTATGACCCAACAACTGATGTTGGACAAACTGCTCTAATTTCAACATCGCTTAACACCGTATATGAAGTTGCTGGTTGAGCACCACAATTCAATGTCTGGTTAGTTAATGCAGCAACCCCCCAGCCACGTAAAATAATTTCTTCAGTGGAGCCAGTGGCAGCTACATTAGGAGAAACTGTCAGCACATGCGGAGTGTCAAGATTCAGAGTGACAGTTATTGTCGTTGCCTGAACATTGGGTGTTGTACTTGTTAACGTTATATCGGCAGTGTGATTTATCAGATTGCCATCATTATGATAACGATTAAGTAAATCACCTATTTGTGTGACATCAATCGTAACAGCAAGTGTATTCGCGGTAACTGTATCACCACTGGCAGGTGAAACCATTACCCAGGGTTTACCAGCCTCAACTGCCGCACTCCAATCTACCGCGCCGGCGGGTGTGAAGTTTGTGCCGATGGTAACGTTTTGCGTTAAATCCGGAGTCGTAGTCGAAAGATCAATCAAAAATGATGGATTAGTTGATACGCTTAATGATTGTGATGCCACATCTAGTACCAATGATACATTTGTAAAACCACCTGTGTGGAATATTCGCAATGTTCCGAAATATCGACCAGAAGTTAGGCTCAACGCCGCATTGGTTAGAGAAACATCTACCTGGCCACCAGAAATTGATGCCTGGAAATTCGCTCCTCCGGTAATCATAGAAATGCTTGTTGGAGTAACCGGGTTACCGGCTTTGCTCAGTGTGACACTCTGTGCCGGAGGTGTAGCCTCACCTTCAACTAAATTAAATGTCAGATTGGTTGTACTCGGCAGCGTCGCTTCAGTAACAGTAAAGGAGACTGGTACATCCTTGATATCAATAACGCTATCGTCAATACGGGCGGTAACTAATCTTATAGTTGTATTGTAGGTGCCTGGTGAATAACTTGTTGATTGAATGCTAACGCGGAGCTGATTAGAACCACTCACAAAGTTCATCGAAATGTAGCTGGGCAGCGAGCCTCCCGCTGGTGCGCCCGCATAAATCGCGTACGTCGCCGGGTTTGAAGAATTGTAGGATATAACCTGGCTGGCGGGTGTTGCACCATTTTGCTCTGCTTCAAATGACAGTGAAGCTGGAGTCAAGGACAGAGTACCATCACCAGATGGTGCACCATCACCCCCACCGCCGCCTCCACAGGCAACAATAAATAATGATAACAATACAAACGTAATGGCTGTGCGCACAGCAGTGAGTGATTTCATGGATTCTTCCCCCGAAGAATTGTTGTTAGCTTTTGACCCGTTAACGATAACTATCCAGCAGTGGGCCTAATTTATTTTCCAGCTTTTTAAGCAGGTTGCTGCCGACGATATTAGCCTTTTTATCCCTACTAAATCTAGCCTCTATATCGCCAAATTGAGTAGGACAAGCTTGAAATCTATACCCTCATAAATTTCCCTATTATTCAGTCGGAATAGAGTGTTGTATAGTTGGCGGCCATTTTAGGGTGCCCTGTGGGGCCTGAACGTAAGCTGAACAACATACAGCTAAAAAACGTTCCAGATTTCAGATAATTACGTGCCCACGGGCGCATAACGTTGAGGGATAAAAGATGATTAAACCAGTAGGCTCCGATGAGCTAAATCCATTGTTCGTCTATGACGATGCAGAACACGACAAATTAAGTAAAGAAGCGGAGTCTCTACCTTCAGTAGTGATTAGCTCACAAGCCGCAGGTAATGCAGTCATGATGGGTGGTGGTTACTTTAACCCATTGAAAGGCTTCATGAATGTAGCCGATGCCATGGGTGCAGCTGAAAAAATGACCCTGACAGACGGTTCTTTCTTCCCCGTGCCTGTTATGTGTCTGCTGGAAGATGTCAGCGCTATCAAAGATGCCAAACGCATTGCCCTGCGTGACCCTAACGTAGATGGTAATCCTGTCCTGGCGGTGATGGATGTTGAAAACATTGAAGAAGTCTCTGACGAGCAAATGAAAATCATGACCGACAAGGTCTATCGTACAGATGATATGGAGCACCCTGGTGTAAACGCATTCAATACTCAGGGGCGTATGGCTGTATCAGGCCCTATCCAGGTCCTGAACTTCAGTTACTTCATTGAAGAATTCCCAGATACGTTCCGTACTGCAGTTGAGATTCGTAACGAAATCATGGAACGCGGCTGGAAGAAAATCGTTGCCTTCCAGACCCGTAACCCAATGCATCTGGCGCACGAAGAACTTTGCCACATGGCTATGGACCGCCTGGGTTGTGATGGCCTGGTCATCCACATGTTGCTGGGTAAACTGAAGCCGGGTGATATCCCTGCACCGGTTCGTGACGCGGCGATTCGCAAGATGGTTGAATTGTATTTCCCACCTAACAGTGCCATGGTGACTGGTTATGGTTTCGACATGCTGTATGCCGGTCCACGCGAAGCAGTATTGCATGCTTACTTCCGTCAGAACATGGGTGCGACCCACTTCATAATTGGTCGTGACCATGCGGGTGTAGGCGATTACTACGGTGCCTTCGATGCACAAACCATTTTCCACGATGAAGTACCTAAGGGTGCACTAGACATCGAGATCTTTGAGGCTGACCATACTGCCTGGTCAAAGAAACTAAACAAGGTTGTGATGATGCGTGAAGCGCCAGATCACGAAAAAGATGACTTTGTATTGCTTTCAGGCACCAAGGTTCGTGAAATGCTGGGCAATGGTATTGCTCCACCGAAGGAATTCTCACGTCCTGAAGTAGCACAGATCCTGATCAATTATTATCAGAGTCTATAACAACTAATCATAACGTTGTTTAAAGGGCCCCGCTTAATGCGGGGCCTTTTCATTTTGATATAGTGTTTTTTGCTACTTGAAAAACAAACTGATCACGATATCAATCACAATCAGAATCACGATGTACCATTCAACCCGCAAACTGCTACGCGTCTGTAACAGACTCAGTTGCGTTTCTGCCGTGCGTGTTATCAAGCCCAGTTTGCGCTCCAGCGCCTCATAACGTTCACTAAG
>Ga0209536_100017730_pt1 | contig 10062 bp, 9 predicted proteins | sample DeeMarSeWOR28_12_FD_187461 | JGI IMG/M metagenome (GOLD analysis project Ga0209536, IMG submission 187461) | Marine sediment microbial communities from White Oak River estuary, North Carolina - WOR-2-8_12 (SPAdes) (version 2) | ecosystem: Environmental > Aquatic > Marine > Intertidal zone >... | reverse complement strand
CTCGCTCCATGTCGCGCGCTTGGGGCAAGCGTTGGTGACGGGCCGCGGCGCTCCAAATTACGCTCGGACGACCTACCCCCACGTCTCTCCGTCACGATCCAGCACTCGACAACGCCATCCCTCTCTCCCACGGGTGATGTTACCGAATAGCGAGGGCACGGCAGGAGACTCGCAGCGTACGTTGGAGCGCCGTGGCCCGTCCGCGATCCTGGCCTGTAACGGCGCGAGCGGGAGCGGGAGGCTCCTGCCGTGCCCGAGCGCCCCGACCGGGAGCGATAAGCCTTAGCGTGCCCGAGCCGGCATGCGTCCCAGCTCCCAACGCAGAACGGATTCGAGTTCGGCGTGCAGGTAGTGGAAGCCCGCATCTGCCAGCACGCTCGGCCTCACCCGGGCGCCCTCCAGGAACAGAGCTTGGCCCATCTCACCGAACAGCGCGCGCAGTGCGACCGCTGGCACGTGCAGGAAGGTGGGTCGCCGGAGCACGTCTCCCAGCGTCCGCGTGAAGTCGGCGTTCGTGACGGGCTGAGGGGACACAGCGTTGATGGGACCGATCGCGTCGTCTGAGTGGAGCGCGTGAAGTATCGTGCCGAGCAGATCGTCCAGGCTGATCCAGCTCATGTACTGCCTCCCGCCGCCCAGCTTGCCGCCCAGTCCCAACCTGAAGGGAACGATCATCCGCTGAAGCACTCCGCCGGAGCCCGAGAGCACGAGCCCGATCCGCAAGTTGACCACGCGGACCCCGGCGTCGCGTGCCGCTACGCTCGCTTCCTCCCATCGCTCGCACAGATCGGCCAGGAAGCCGGTCCCCGGTGCGCTGCCTTCGTCCACGGTCTCGTCGCCCCGATCGCCGTAGTAGCCGATGGCCGATGCGCAGATGAGCGTGGGTGGCGGCTGGCCCATTCCGGCGAGGGTCTCGGCGAGCAGATGCGTGCTGGCGATGCGACTGTATTCGATCGATCGTTTGACTGCAGGCGTCCACCGCCAGCTGCCGATGCTGCGGCCCGACAGATGCACCAACGCGTCGAGACCCATCAAGTCCGCAGGGTCGAGGTCGCCGCGGCTCGGGTCCCAAAAGATTTCGTCCGCGCCCGGGATGGGTGACCTGCGTACCAGTCGATACACCCGGTGACCGCCGGTCTTCAAGAAGGCCGACAAATGTGTGCCGACCAGGCCCGACGCCCCTGCGATGGCGATCTTGAGGCGTGGTCGCTCGCGATAGAGGGAGTGTCGTGCCAGATCGTCAGCCACACGGCGGTGCCGGAAAGGAAACGACCGTTCCAGGTCGCGCCGCACCGAGCCACCCATCAGCCAGTCGCCCAATGCACCGTAGGGAAGGACATAGTCGATCTCGTCCTCAATCACGCAGGCGTCCTCACCCTCCGGCAGGAATCGGTGGGCATGGACCCAGCGCGCGAAAGGGCCTTCAACTTGCTCGTCGACAAACTGCCGACCCGCTACATAGTCACGATGTTCGGCCGTCCAGCGAATGCGGAGCGGACCCTTTCGCAAACCGATGACCGTGCGCGAGCCATCTTCGAGGCCGCCTCGACGCTCGATGACGCGTACGTTTTCCCACGGCGGAATTAGGCGTTCGAGAGCACCGGCGCGCCCATGCCAATCGAAGACCTCCCCGATGGGGGCATCGATCCTCGACCGATGGTGAAATATTGGCATGGCCCTCTCGCAGTCGGGTCGTCGTTCCGGTAGAGAGTCGGGGTCAGAGTCCCATCTTGCCCAGAAAATCGAGGAATCGGGAGTCCGAGCGCAGCCCTTCGTAGACGCTCAGCCCATTCGCCATAGGAAGATAGGGCTGCCGCTCTCGGTAGGCTTCCTCGAGCACGGCGACCGTCTCTTCCACCAAACCCATCGTTGCCAGGTAGCCCGAGCCCTCGATGAAATGGAAGACTTCACCGCTTGTCAGCAGCGGTAGTGCCGAGTCCATCCTCTGCGGATCCGCGAGTGCCGCGATGTAGGCCCGGTAGGGCGCCGCATCGCTGCCACTTCTCTGTGCCAGCTCTCGAAAGGTGGAATCGGCCCGAGCGATGTCGCCCTGTTGCACATAGGCCATCGCCAGGAAGTATCGGGCGAGGGTGAAATCGGGCGCCAGCTCGAGCGTCGCCTTGTAGCGGGCGATCGCCTCATCTGCGCGTCCCGCGACCTCCAGGTTCATGGCCAGGACCAGGTTTCCCGCGGGTGCCAGCGGGTCCAGCGCGAAGGCTGCGCGGCTCTCGGCCAGCGCCTCCTCAAAACGTCGAAGCGTCAGCAACAACTCGGCGTACCACTGACGGGCCGTGGCATATTCGGGATCCAGCGTGATGGCCCGCTGGAAATCCGCCTCAGCCCCCACCCAATCCCACTCGAACTGGTATTTGCGGTACCCGGAGGCGGCATAGGCCTCGGCCAGGTTGGGGTCGAGGGCCAGGGCTTTCTCGGTCGCGGCCCGCGCGTCGGGCAGGACCTCAGAAACGGTGGGACCGCCGTACTCGGGGAGCAGGACGTAGGTCTCCGCCAGACCCGCGTAGGCGCGAGCGTAATCCGGATCGAGAGCTATGGCCTGGTTGAACTCATCGATCGCCTCGTAGAAGGCGTATAGTGTGCGCTGATTCCAGAAATGGCGTCCCCGCAAATAGTGGTTGTACGCCTCGAAGTTCTGCGTCAGGCTCGGAACCAGCGAGCCCGGCTCCCCGGTCAGGGCAACGCGCATCTCCGTGACGATCGCCTGCGCGATCTCGTCCTGGATGACGAAGATGTCGGTGAGCTCGCGGTCGTAGCTTTCCGCCCACAAACGGAATCCATCCGTCACGTTGATCAATTGCGCCCGGATGCGCACCCGGTCACCGGAGCGGCGGACGCTCCCCTCCAACACCGTCGCCACGCCCAGTTCCTCGCCGATTTGGCGCACGTCCACATTTTGCCCTTTGAAGGCGAACGCGGACGTCCGCGCCGCGACCCGAAGGTCCGGAATGCGGCCCAGTGCATTCATCAGTTCTTCGGCCAGACCGTCGCTGAAGTATTCGTCCTGTGGGTCACCGCTCAGGTTTACGAATGGCAGCACAGCGATCGATGGCGCGACGCCACCGCTGGGCTGTGATCCGTTGTCGGGCTTGTCGCGGATGACCCACCAGCCGCCGATGATGAAGACGATGGTTGCCGTGAGCGCAATGATGCCGGCGCCCCAACGCCGCGAGCGGGATTCGGCGACAATCGCCTCCAACTCCTCGCTGCTGGCCGGATCCGTCCGCTTGACACCCTGAGGTGTCAGGTCGAACACCCAGGCCAGGGCTACGGCGAAAGGGAAACCGACGATTGCCGTGAAGGCTACGGCCGTCGCGAACACCTCTGGGAGTCGCAACGCCGGGACGAGGAAATCCGCCGCCTGCATCACGGCAAACGCCGCCGCAGCGTAGACCGCCACGACCTTCAGCACATGACGGCGTTTCAGCTCCGCCATGAACCTCTGATACGCCGTGCTGTGCGTCATTCGTCTAACGGATTCCTCTCAGGGTGATCGAGGCGAGAAGGTCCTGCGATAAGATGTTGGGGGTGCAGGGGAGATGGCAAGAAAGCGGGCTGTCGAGCTCGAAGCGCTGGCTAATCGTGAGCCTCGGTCCGCGAGTTCTTCGCTTCTTCGTCGTGAGTGGCGCCCCACAATAGTATCGCAACCGCCGCGATGCACAGCGATGTCACCAGACAGCCAAACAGAAAGATCACCAGATCCTCAGACATGCTCCCCTCCACTCATGGTTGCGTGCCTCACCCGACGGAACGACGAAGGCTCGGGATTCACCCTACTCGCGCCCTGCGAGCATGAGGGCGCCCAGCGACAGGATCGATGGAACCCATAGACCCACGAAGATCCCCGTCTCGCGCTGCCCTTTGAACCAAAGAACCACCGACAACACGAAGGAGATGAACGCCGCCGCTCCGAACAGCAACTTGGCTCGTCCTGACTTGGACATCGATTGTCGCCTCCATCTAGGGCGGTAAAGCTTAGAGATCCGTGATTTAGTGTCGTGTTGAAGTAGTATACGTGAAACCCGGCGTTATGTCAAGCACATGTCAACCTTTTTATGGGACAATATATTGACACTCGGGTGCGAGATCTGCTCGTGTCGCTCTGAGCCCTCGAACAAAAAGACTTGACGTGTAACAGAGGTTATTGTACTATAACACTAGAACACTAGAGTACTAGCACAACAGGTCACTGGGAAACAGCGCGAGAACTGGGTTTTGGCCATTCAGATCGACTCCAAGAGCGGGGTGCCGTTCTACCGGCAGATCATCGAGCAGGTGAAATTCGCCATCTCCCTGGGCGACCTGGCGCCGGGGGATCGGCTGCCCACGGTCCGGCAGCTGGCCGTGGATCTTTCCATCAATCCCAACACCGTCATCCGCGCTTACCGGCAGCTCGAGATCGAAGGGGTGCTCGAGACCCATCAAGGGTCGGGGACCTTCGTGGGCACGCAGAAGCCCGGGGTCGACGAGTTGGAGCGGGAGCGGATGATGGACCAGATACTAACGGAGCTATTGGCGCGCGCCTCGGGCTATGGCTTCACGCTCGACGACGTGCTCGAGGGAATGCGCCAAAGGAAGGAGGGAGCATCATGAGTCCGCAGTTCCGAAAAACCGGGTCGCGAGGAGGGGGACTTCCGGGCCTGTCGCTCGAGAGGTTCGCAACGTCGCACCGCGCCGACTTTCGCTTCGCTCCGGTGAACGTGTTGATCCTGGTGGCGATCTTCGTGGCTGGCTTGATCGTGCACCTCAACCTCTACCCGTTCTCGGTCATCTCCGTCGAGTTGGCGCTGGGATCGGCACTCGTCCTGGCCATCGGGCTGAGGCTGACCCAGGTCTGGGAAGCGGTGGTGGTGATGGGGACGGCCGACGCGCTGTTGATCTTCTTGCAGCTGCGACCGGAGAGCGAGGTGTTGCTCATCACCGCGGTCGTGGCCTTGATCGTCGCGCCCTCGGTTCAGATCGCGTTTCAGTGGGAGAAGGCGGTGGTGCTTCGCTTCGGCCGCTTCCTTGGGCTGAGAAAGTCGGGTCCCTTCGTCATCCTTCCCGTCGCCGACAAGGTCGCCCAGTACGTCGATCAGCGGGTGCGGGTCACGGACTTCAGCGCCGAGACGACGCTGACCGCCGATACAGTACCGGTTAACGTCGACGCCATCGCGTTTTGGATGGTCTGGGACGCGGAGAAAGCGGTGCTCGAGGTCGAGCAGTTCCAGGACGCGGTGATCATGTCGGCGCAGACGGCTCTGCGTGACGCCATCGGGAAAAACGACCTCGCCGTTTTGCTGTCGGAACGCGATCGACTCGGCCACGAAATCCAGATGCTGCTGGACGAGAAGACGACCAGCTGGGGAGTCACGACTCAGGCCGTCGAGATTCGGGACATCATCATCCCGAAGGGTCTCGAAGACGCCATGTCACGACAGGCCCAGGCCGAGCGGGAACGGCAAAGCCGCATCATACTCGGCACGGCGGAGACCGAGATCGCCGAGAAGTTCGCTCGCGCTTCGGAACACTATCGTGAGAACCCCGTCGCGCTGCACCTGCGGGCGATGAACATGGTTTACGAGGGGCTGAGGCAGAAAGGCTCGATGATCATCGTACCGTCCACCGCGGTGGAGACCATGGGGCTGGGAGCGCTGGGCGGTCTTACCGCGTTTGACAGGGGTTCCGACGCCCAGACGAGCGAGGGAGCTTAGAGGAGGATGTTGTTCCTACTCGTACTCGCTATCCTGCTCGTTATCCTACTCCGTGGAGTCGAGTACGAGTACGATCACGAGTACGATTACGAGTACGATTACGAGTACGATTACGAGTACGAGTAGGAGTAAGAGGGGAGGGGAGTGGGAAAGGGTCACAAGATTGACTGAAGGAATAGACCGATGAAGAGAATCACAACCCTTTTGACGATAGCAGTGCTCGGTGTTGGCGTTTCATGTGAAGAGTCGCACGACACCGGGCCGGCGTCACCGCAGTACCAAGCGACGGCCGAGCAGCTCGTCGACTTGCTGCCCGGCTCGACCCTGGCCGCCTTAGAGGTCATCGGCCTGGCCAGCCGTCATGAAGAGTTGCGGGCGAATTCTCGATTCGCCCAACTGCAGGATCGCGTGCTCGAGTTCGTGGGCCTTGGAGCGGAAGATCTCCCGGAGATCACAGGGGACCAGGCGGTCTTCGCACTCATATCGAGCCAGTCTTCGCGACGAGCTGTGCCCGTTGCCGTGCTCGATCCACCCGATCGTGGTGAGGCACTCGAGCGACTCGCCGAGAGCGATGCCATCGTCGCCATCGAATCGCGGGGTGCGATCTGGGCCGGAGCCGCGAGCCAGGCCGGCGTTCTCGAAGAAATCGCTTCGGGCGACGGTACATCGATCCGTGACCACGTCGACTTCGACGAGTTGGCCAGCCGGCTTCCTCCCGGCGGGATGGTCCGTGGAGCCGCCAATCCCGATGCTCTGCACGAGCACCTACTTCGCATGCGCGAGTACAAGCGTGGCAGGCCGGTGGAGAAACTCGCGGCATTGATCGCCGCGGATTTCGAAGCCATCGACGTCATGGGTTTCCGCCGCGATTTCGTCGATGGAACGGTGGTGACCGACGGCTGGGTCGGCATCGACGTTGATGCGGTTCCGGAGGAGATCATCGAGGCGCTGGCCGCGGATCGCGGACCCGCGTTGTTGCCGCCCACGCTACCGGCGAGCCTCGTCGTCGCCAAAGCCTTCCGCACCGAGCCCGAAGCCGGTCTCGCTTGGATGCGCTTCATGGCTGAACTGGATCCCGACAGTCCGTTCCGTAACCTGGACTTCTGGATCAATGAGTTCGAGGAACGAACCGGTCGGGACGTCGAGACCGATATCGTCGATGCCATCGGCGAACGGGGTGTGAGCGTGGTGGTGGAGAGCGACGGGCTTTTCGGGATCGATTTCGCCGTCGTCATGGAGGCAGACGAACCGGAACGGCTCGAGGCTGCGCTCGTCGATTTGAGGGACTGGGTGGCGGAGTTGATACGAGGACGCACGGCCGGGATGGTGAACCTGAACGGGCCCGCCTTCCAGCGGGTGGACGATCACCTCGTCATCGCCATGAGCGCGAGCAGTATGGAGCTGGGCGTCGAAATCGCGGGTTCCGCTGACTCGTGGACGACGCCGCAGTGGGCCGAGGGCTCGCCGGACGAGATCGCCGTAATAGAATTGAGCGCCGTGGCTCGACTGCTCAGCGATCGAGTGGACTCCGGTCACGGCGACCACTGGATCAGCGAGCTCATCGACCTTCTCGCGGGTGTGGGCGATGGCCGCATCGCCGTGGTCTACGAGGACGACGGCTTTAGCTTCAACAGCCAGGTCGACTTGAACGGCGCGGTGAGCGCCGCCGGCCAGCGCTGAGGTCCGGCGGGTTGGCGGCGCTCCTGCTGAGAAGTGATCCGCTGCCGGTCGGCATCAGTCGGCCTTGATGATTTCTACGTCGTAGGGATCGAACTGCGGGTCGGCGGTGAGCAACGGCAGATCCTCGAGCTGAGCTTGGGCAACCAGCACCCGGTCGAAAGGATCGAGGTGATGTTGCGGCAGTTCTGCGACGTGGAGGGTGTGGCCGTGAAGGACCGGCAGCGGCGTCGTCGCGCTCTTCATCATCAGCTCCGGGATGGACACCGCCGGCTCGGCCGGCAGTTGTAGCTTTCCCAGCCCGCACTTGATGGCGATCTCCCATGCGCTGGCCGCCGACAAGAGAAGCTCGTTGTCGGCGGACTGCACTAACTCGCGGCTGGCGTCCGAGAACCGCTCGGGCGCCGCGAGCATCCATAGCCAGGGCTGCGTATCAAGCAGGATCCTCACCTGAAAAGGACTCCAGGGTTTGAGGCGCAAGCGCCATATCGAAGTCTTCAGAAATGACGATACGGCCGCGCTCGCCGCCCAACTCGCGCCGGCCCGACGGCTGAACAGCCGGGACCAGGCGGGCGATGGGCTTCCCGCTGCGGGCGATCGTGATCGACTCACCCTCGGCGACCCTGCGGAGCAGGCGCGAGAGGTGGGTTTTGGCCTCATGGACGTTGACGGATCTCACGCTCACATAATAGACTAAGTCATACGACTAAGTCAAGAAGCGGTCGACCACAATGCCGCCCCTCCGTCACGGTTTTGGTACCGAATGGCGAGGGTGCGGTGGGAGGCTCGCAGCGCACGTTGCAGCGCCCCGGCCGCACAGCGATCCCGGCCCTCAGTCGCGCCACCGGGAGCGAGAGACCCCACCCCGCCCGAGCGCACTGTTCGATTCCGGAACGCACCGTTCGCCAGCGGACGGCTGGCCGGCTACCGGGCGGCGATAAGCTTTCTCCAGAACCTCCACTTCCCCTGCTGCGACAGGGATTCCTATTTACGACGCTATCGGGCACGACGTTTGCCTTTGCGCTTGCTTGGGTCATAGGCACTGAAACGGGAAGGCACCGATGGGCATCTGGAACGACATCCGTCATGCGAGCCGGTCGATGATGCATACGCCCGGCTTCACCGTCGTCGTCATCTTCATACTCGCGGTGGGAATCGGCGCGACCGTGGCCATGTTCAGCATCATGGAGGCGGCCATGCTTCGTCCGCTTCCCTACTACGAACCGCAGCGACTGGTCCTCGGGAACACGACGTTCGATGGGAACGTCAACTGGACGTCGTCGGCCGCGGACTATTGGGACTGGCGAGACATGAGCACCTCGTTCGACCAGTTCGCGGCCGCGACGGGGTTCACGCGGAACCACACGGTCACGGGCGGTGAACGGCCGGAAGAGATTCCCGGGACGATCGTCAGCATCAACTTCTTCGCCGCGCTGGGGATCGGTCCCCAGCTGGGCCGTGGCTTCAGCATGGACGAAGCTCTCGAGGGCGCGCCGAATGTGGCGATGATCAGCTACGGCTACTGGCAACGTCGATACGGCGGCTCGCCCGACGTGTTGGGGACCTCGCTGACGCTCGACGGAGAGCCGTACGAAGTGGTGGGCGTGATGCCGGCCGGGTTTCGCTTCTACTACGATGTGGACGTCTGGCGTCCCATGCGGCCGGACTCCGATTGGGTCGGCGCGCGGCGATTCCACAATTGGATTCTGCTCGGCCGGCTCGGCCCGGGTGTGGCGCTGGAGGAAGCGCAGAGCGAGGTCGACGTCATCTCAGCGCAACTCGAGGCCCAGTACCCCGATTCGAACCAGGGGAAAGCGCTGCTCTTGACCCCCCTGGCCGAGGCCATGATGTATGGGTATCGCGAAAGCCTGATGATGTTGATGGCTGCCGTGTCCCTCGTGCTTCTCATCGCCTGCGGCAACGTGGCGGGTCTGATGCTCGCCCGTGGCTCGGCCCGGCGGCTGGAGTTATCGGTGCGGGCGGCGCTGGGTGCGTCGGGCGCCCGGCTCGTGCGCCATCTCCTCAGCGAGAGCCTGGTTCTGGCCGTCGTCGGCGGAATCTTCGGAACACTGCTGGCGGCCTGGCTGCAACCGTTCTTCCTGCAGTTGCTGGCGATCGATCCACCGGCGGGTCAGGGCGCGGGGCTCCCGCTCTCGGTTCTGGCCTTCGCGCTCATCGTGTCCGTCGCCGCCGGCGTGTTGGCCGGAATCGTGCCTGCCATCCGAAGATCGCGCAGCGATCTATTCGAGGAACTGAAGTCGAGCGTGCGCACCACGGATGCCGGCGGCACTCGCTTCCGCAGCGGCCTGGTCGTCGTGCAGGTGGCCTTGACCATCGTCCTGCTCATCGGCTCCGGGTTGATGATCCGCAGCCTGTCGAATCTGATGCGCGTGGATACGGGGTTCGACTCGCAGAACTTGTTGACCGCGGAAATCCGCCTGCCGGGTAGCGAGTATCCGGAGTCCGAACAGCGCATCCAGTTCTACACGACGTTGGTCGAGACCGTCGGTGCGATCCCCGGTGTAGACGAGGTGGCTGTCATCAACCAGCTGCCGATTCGAAATCCGGGAAACAACATCTACGTTCACGACGAAGCCAACCCGCCGGTCGATCCCTCTGAGATTCGCTCGGCCTACATCCGCGCCGTGCTGCCCGGCTACTTCGAGGTCATGGGCAT
>Ga0209536_100017729_pt1 | contig 10062 bp, 10 predicted proteins | sample DeeMarSeWOR28_12_FD_187461 | JGI IMG/M metagenome (GOLD analysis project Ga0209536, IMG submission 187461) | Marine sediment microbial communities from White Oak River estuary, North Carolina - WOR-2-8_12 (SPAdes) (version 2) | ecosystem: Environmental > Aquatic > Marine > Intertidal zone >... | reverse complement strand
CCCCGACGAGCGGCAGGCGATGATGTCACTGGGGTGGCAGCCGTACTCCATCCGCATTGGGCCTGAGGGTGGCGGGGGGATGTGGGTAGCCTACAACCGCATGGAGCCGGTGGCGAGCATCATCGGTATTGCCGCCGACGCAGCCGAGGCACTGCGGGCTGGAGACTTCAACCATTGGCAGGATGGGGTGGAGCGGGTGTTCCAGAGTGTGGGAGAGAACCTCACCAACAAGACGTTCCTCTCCGGGCTCGACGGGATGCTGGCGGCGCTGTCCCATCCCCGCCAGTTCCTGCCGCAGTTCATCCGTCAGATGCAGGGCAGCATCATTCCCAACAGCATCGGGTTCGTGCCCTTCGGTCACCTCGCCCGCGCCCTCGACCCGGTCTACCGCAGCACCGAGGCGTTCAGCGCCGACACGTTCTGGGCCAAGGTGCCGTTCGCTTCTCAGTCCCTGGACCCGCAGTACGGGCCGACAGGGGAGCCCAGGCTGCGGCCAGGAGGTACCTTTGAGCGTCTTGTTCTGCCCTTCGCTCGGAGAGTGGAGGAGAGCGGGCCCAAGGCCGACGCCGCTCGGGAGATCGTGAGGCTGCGAGCAGCCCCCCGGGCGCCAGCCCGGGAGTGGATCTCGCCGGAAGGGTTCCGGGTGAAGTACACGAAGGAGGAGCGGGCACTCATGGCGCAGGCCCTGGATCAGGCCACGCGGGTGATCGGAGAGCGGCTCCTCAACGATCCTTCCTACCAACGCCTCCCTGATACCGAGACGTCACCTCGGTATCGGTACGGGCAGAAGACGAAGAAGGACGTCATCGACGGGATCATCTCGCGCTACCGCCGTCGGGCCCTCACCCGTATCAAGCCGGGGCTGAAGCGCCGGGCACGGCAGGAGTACCAGATGCTGCGTGAGGAGGGCGCATGGCAGTAGGCAGGCGGTTCCTGGAGCACATCCCGAATCTTGCCCGCCGCACTTGGGAGGATGTTGCTCCTGAGCTGGAGGACTTCCTCAAGCGGATGTGGGAGGACAGCTCCGCAGGTATTCCATCTGGGTACTCAACAGCGATCCCACAGCTCATTGAGGCAGGAGCGAGTGGAGATGCGGGCGAGGAGAATACGGGTTGGTCTGCTGGAGACCACATTCACCCAGTCGGCTCGGGCATTCCAGTGGGGTTGGGCTATACGGCGGAAGAGGGGATTGCAGAGTCCCTGTCCCGCTCGGACCACATCCATCCCTACATGGACTTGTTTGAAAATCTGGTAGTGGCTTATCGTTTGGATGAGACGAGTGGGGACCGGTATCCCTCAATCGGATCTTACCTCCTTACTGAGAACGGAACGGTCAGCAGCAACACCGGTAAGATCGGTACGGCGGCGGAGTTCTCCGGAGCCAACAACCTGTACATCGACGATGCAACTGCCCTCCAGCATGGCAGCTTCGACTACTCAGTGTGTGCGTGGGCCTACCTGGATGACATCAGTGTGGTTCGGTATCTATTAGCAAAGGATACTGCAACGACTCGGGAGTATGGGATCCTGTTTACTCCTGTTGGAGGGGGAGGCACTGACCCCAGGTTCCAAGCCTTCATCCAGACGGATGTTCCCAATACATACACCGTCGAGGCCAGCGACATCGACATTGCAACTGGGACTTGGTACTTCGTCCACTACTGGTATGTCCATGCAGAAAGCAACATCTACATTAGAGTGAACGACGGGGACACGTACTCGACGTACTGCAATGGTGAGACACCAAGGCTCAGCACTGGTCGGTTTGCAGTAGGAGCCAGGAGGGATGGAAGTCCAACTGACTTCTGGGACGGCAGAGCTGATGCGCTGCATTGGCACCAGCGGGTGCTCTCTACGGGTGAGCATGACATCCTCTACTCGGGAGGAGATGGCCGAGAGTTGTGGTTGCCAGTTGCCTCCACGTCTAACATCCTTACGCCTGGAGGGACAGCCAAGAATTCCACCGGGGTTGCGACTGGTGATGTTGTGGTCTGGGAGGCTCCGTTCAACGCGACGGTAACAGCCGTACGTGCCACCCGCAAGGGCGGAACTGGAGCTACCATCAACATGAGGAAGAACTATGCGAGTGAGCACCTAGCGACCGACCTTTCACTGCCAGCTGCATCAACCACCTATGATGGAGGTGCTGTACAGAACGCATCGTACGCAGCTGGAGACGTCATGGAAGCTCGCATCAAGAGTGTGGCTGGTGGACCTACGGAGATCGCCATCTGGGCGAGAGTACAAAGGACATAGAAGAATAGGAGATTAAGAATGGCGATTGGTGACGATTTCTCTATCGGGACCAATGGAGATATCCGATCTACCCAGACAGGTCCGCCCAGCTTGGGCAACCAGTACACGGTGATCGACTTCCACAGGTGGCTTGGTGATCTCCAGGACGACTCGGCAAGCACGGGCAACGACTACCTCGACATCACAAGGGCCGCGCCGTCTGCTCGGGCGACCGACAACCAGATCACACTGAACCAGCCCTACAACATCGACGACCACACGTCACGGTTCCTCTACGACGGCTCTGTCATCCAAGATGGCGGGGACACGATCTATGACCCGCTGACCGTGCTGGCGCCGGCCGGGACACCGGTTGAGGTCATCCTCAACGGTGCCCTGATTACCCCGAACTACTGGGGCTCTGCACTCAACGCTTCGGCAGCTGCTGGTATCTCGCACCGCTTCCTGGTGAAGGTGAGGAGTGGGGGCTCCGATATCGACGGCCGGCGTCTGGTGGTCACCAACAAGGAATGGGGCAACGGCTACTGGGACTTCAAGTTCAACGCTGGAACGTCGAGAGGAACCAACGTTGCCGCTCTCGTTGCTGGTACTGACCTCAACAACGAGACCACCGAGACCACTGTCGAGGGCTGGACTGGTATCACCAACACTGAGGGATACCGCAACATCGACATAGACAACGACACCACTGACGAGTACTACTTCTCGGAGTGGGACAAGTCCTCGTACACCATCAACCAGTTCTATGAGCGCATGAAGTGGCTCCAGGCTGAGCCACGGATCGAGGACAGCAACGCCGACACCGGAACCGACTTCACGGTCGGCAACGGGACCATCAACGGGCAGGCCCAGAGCTTCTCCAACGGGGCGAACGCCACCCATCTCATCAAGGTTCTGTGGGACCTCAAGAAGGTGGGGAGCCCGACCGGGGACGCCACGGCCAAGCTGTACACCCTGTCGGGGAGCCATGGATCGACGGCGGTGCCGACAGGTGCGGCTCTGGCCACCTCGGAGACGGTGGATGTCAGCAAGATCGGAACGTCTTACGAGACGGTAGAGTTCGGCTTCTCCACCACCTACGAGATGACGGCCAGCACGAACTACATCATCAGCATCGAGTACACCGCTGGGGACGCCACCAACTATCTTGCGGTTGACGGGCAGACCACCGGAACCCATGCGGGTAACAGGTCGCAGCTTAACGGCACCTGGGCTGCGGACTCTGGGGACGACCTGCTGTTCCAGTTGCTCACCAGCCCGGACCTGTACAACATCCCGGGCATCCTGTTCCGGGGTATCACCCACGAACTCACCATGACCACTCCCCGCTCTGGGACGTGGGATGCTGTTGAGCGAGTGACCTGGCCCGGCGGCGGCGAGGGGATCATGGTGGCGGTGGACTCGACCACCACCGCAACGGCCATGTGGATTCAGGTGCTCGAGGGCACGGCTCCCGGCACGGGGGTTCTCGTCACCGGGTCGGATTCGAGCGCAACGGGCACCACATCCGGCGCGGCTACAGAGCGAGCCATCTCATACCCCTGGTGCGGAGCTTCTACTGGATCGGCCCTGATCGGTAGCTACGGTTTCGCTCTGGAGTATGCGGACCTGACCAGTGCGGACAGCATGACCGCCCTGGACGCGCTGCCGTACAGCCCGCCCAACAACCAGCAGTGGACGATTGACGGACTGGTCTCTGGCGACCGGGTATTGGTGACGCCTCGGGCCTACTACTTCCGCTTCGATGGCGAGGCTTCTGGGCCGTTCACCGAGGGTGAGGATCTGACGTTCGGTGGCGGAGGAACCGCTACTCTGTTGGAGCTGGATGACCGCAGCGGGACTGACGGCTACATGCTGGTGCGGATGCTGACAGGATCTGTTCCGGCAAATGACGAGTCCATTACCGGGGATTCCTCAAGCGCAACCGCCGCCGTTGATGCGGCGGCCCTCTCTGTTGCGCCGCGGCCCGACACCAAGCAGTTCACCTTGAATGGAGCGCTCACCGGGACCAGCGTCACCTCTGTGGTGGTGAATGAGGCCATTCCGACCTGGCTTCCGAAGAGCACCGACACTCCCTGCCTGCGGATCAAGCGGGCGAGCGGAGTCACCACACGGCACCCGTGGAGTGACTACAACACCGGGACCAAGACGTTCACCATCACGGCGCACGATTTCAGCACGGACAACGCTCCGAACGGCACCGGGGCCTACGGTGCGGTGATCGACATCGCTGCCACGGACTCGGACGAGTCGTTCACGGGTATCTACACCTCGGACATCAGTCTCTTCTACTCAGTGAGGGATGGTGGTGGCACACCGATCAAGAGTGCTGAGGGGATCGCGACGTTCGGTTCGGCTGGCGGGACAGTTACCGTCAATCGCATCTCGGACGAGTAAGATGCACCGGGCGCTCGTTCTCTCCGTTCCGGGGACAGGGTCCAGGTTCACCATGAACTTCCTCATGGGGGGCCTGGGCTACGAGAAACTGTCCCCGGAGGACTTGCTTCACAAGCCCAAGAACTCGCCGTTCTGCTCGTTGCAACACGTCAACGCCAGCCCTCCAATCATGAAGGTGCTGGGCAAGGCAGAGGAGTTGAAGGTCGTGGTTCCTCTGCGTGCCCCGGTCCATCAATTCCTGACCCGGTCCGGGGAGGCCGCCCACGCTCAGAGGGTCAGGGAGGAGTCCAAGACGATGTGGGGTCGGCTGCGCCAGATTCTCAATGATGGGTCGTGGGACTATGTGTTCCTTCCCATCGAGGAGAACATGGACCGTCGCAAGCGGCTCATGAAGGTAGCGGATCATCTGGGTGCGGTACCCAATGAGTATGTCCTAGAGGAGTTCGTGGCCCACTGGCACAGGGTCGGTTCCAGTGGGATCAAGCCCGCCCGGGTGGAGTATGACCGTCGCGGCCAGGTTAGCGTGGGCGGGTTCAACATGAGCTTTCTGGACGAAGAGATGGCCTGGTACAAGGGGGTCATCGAAGAGTACGAGAAGGGACTGTGAAGGAGTGCGGGGAGTGCTCACTGTGCTGCGAGATACCGCCGGTTCCGGCTATCAGCAAGCCGGCGAACCATCGGTGTCCATTCTGGGACAAGGGGTGCAACCTGTACCCCGACCACCCCGGCCAGTGCAAGACGTTCGTATGCCTGTGGCTGGCAAACGAGAAGCTCCCCGATCAGTTGAGGCCCGACCGCTGTGGGGTGATGTTCGAGACTCACTGGCCAGAGAAGACGGTTCTAGCTCTGGTGGACCCGTTCCGGCCCGATGCCTGGAGGTTCGGTCGGGTCGAGCGGCTCATGAAGCGTATGGTCCGGGATGGATACGTGGTGTGGGTCGTAGTCGGGACGAAAAAGCGACTGTTTCTGCCAGAAGGCGTGACCGAGGAGGCCGCCCGGCAGAGAGTAGAGGCAGCGTGGAGGCGTAATGGCGGTAGCTAGCTACGGTACCGACCTGGTGACTATTGACGATTGTACGAGTTCCGCTACGTTTGATGAGTCAACGGACACCAACTGGGAGGATCTCGGCCCTGAGTCCGATGAGACGGACTGGTGGATCGTTGACGATAGCGGCGGCGGGACGCCTCAGTGCATCTCGGCACAGACCACGAAGACCGGCATCGGCACGCTGATCGCAGACTACGGCAGTGACTTCGGCGGGGCTACCGGGGAGTGCTTCTTTGCGTGGCAGGGCTGCCAGACTCTTCCCGCTATCGACACGCTCGCCAACGGTGGGCAGCGCATGATTATCGGCAGCAGCCTGGGAGATTTCTACTCCTGGGACACGGGCGGAAGCGATTTCCCGTCCCCCTACGGAAACTGGGTCTGCAACGTCGTAGACCCGGACGTTTCTCCCGATGACACTGTGGGCACGCCGACTGCTACGGAGCGGTACTTCGGGGTGGCGCAGAAGAACATTGCGGCCACTTCTCGCGGCTATCCGTTCGCCGTGGATCATATGCGGTTCGGGCGTGGGAAGCTCTACACCTACGATGGTGATACTGGAGCCGCGACGTTCTCCGGGATGGCGTCGGCAAATGACGCCACGACGACCAACTGGGGACTGTTCCAGAGCATTCCTGGTGGCTACCTCTGGAAGGGTCTCATAGCCATCGGGGACAACGCTGGCACCCCGACTGCCTGCACGTTCACTGACTCCAACGTTGCTATCGTTGTCCAGGACACGAAGAAGGTCACAAGCGGCTTCAACAAAATCGAGATTAGTCACGCCAGTTCTGTGGTGTCTTGGACGAACGTCAACATCACCGCTCTGGGTACAGTGAGCAAGGGTGCATTCGAGTGTGTGGCAGATGCCACGGTCACTCTGGATACCTGCGTGTTCACTGACATGGACACGTTCATCTTCGATAGCAACTCTACGGTCACGGACACCACATTCCGGCGGTGTGGCCAGGTCACGGTGGGCGCGGGGACGTTCAGCGGGTGCCTGTTCGACGAAAGCACTGCTGCAAGTGCTGTCTCGGCGGCAACCCCAGCAGAGGCGGCGCTCATCAGCAACTCGGACTTCGTGAGCGATGGCACAGGTCACGGGATCACCATTGGTGGGACTGCGGCGAACATCACCCTGACGAACGTGACGTTCACTGGCTACGCCGCGTCTGACGGGTCCACTGGTGACGAGGCGATCTACGTGAACATCGCCTCGGGCAGCATGAACATCACCGTCTCTGGGGCGGCGCCGAGCATTCGGACGGCGGGGGCTTCGGTAACCGTGGTCACGAGCGCCCGTACGGTCACGGTCAAGACTCAGACAACGAGTGGGACGGCCATCACGACGGCAAACGTGTTCCTTCGGACCAAGACAGGTGGAACTGGCCCATTCCCAGAGAATGACACGGTCACCATCTCCAACAGTGGCACCACGGCCACGGTCACGCACACAGCCCACGGGATGGCCACGAACGACTACGTCTTGATCTCTGGGGCGAGCCTGGATGCCAACAATGGGGTCTTCCAGATCACACTAGATGGCGTCGATCCAAACAACAAGTACAGCTACACCATGGGCTCCAGTCCGGGTTCCAGCCCTACCGGCACCATCAAGTGCTGGTTTGTGTTCCTCAAGGGCACGACGGATGGAAGTGGGGAGATCAGTATGAGCCGGTCGATCCCATCAGATCAGGACGTGGAAGGGTGGTCGGCGAAGGCCTCGGGTTCTCCCTACTACCAGAACGGAGTCATCAGTGGGATTGTCTCCTCGTCGGGCGATACGGACTTTACCGCAGTGATGGCACTCGATGAGTAACACCATGTTTGCGCGGGTTCAGCTTCTCCTGGAGGAGACCCAGGACAAGATCCGGAAGGCTGAGCAGAAGTGGCAGAACTCCGAAACCCAGATCAGGGCCCTGGCTGGAAGAATTCAGACCATTGAGGGTCAGCTAGTGCAGCTACGGGCTCAGGCCATGACAGCAGTAGAATTAGCGGGGAAGACTAGTGGCGATAACGGTCACTCCGGGGACTAAGACCATCTACATCCCCCAGAGCTATCTGACCCTGCTGGGGACCGCTGTGCAGGGGACGGAAGTGTATGAACTCGATGTGGACCAGTTGAGGCTGGACCTGAAGGACTGGGAAGACTCCGAAGAGGGCATGGCCGAGCCCGATACCCACAGGCACAACACCCAAGTTGAAATCTCGGGAATCACCTATGCCAGACAGATCGTCATCCACAACGGCTGGATTGTGGATTTCCAGGACACGGGAACGCCCTACATCGTGTCCTGTACTGGCGCCAATCACAACATTCAGGACGTGACCGACTTCTCGGGCGGGAATGTCTCCATGCTGCCCAACAACTCCGGGGGTCTGGTGACCGGGCTGGAGGCGACCGTGGAGAGCGGGACCTACACGGTGAACGTGGTCGAGTCCCTCCGTCTGATCCTGGCAGCCATGACCGGGAAGCTGAGCGGGGCACCCGGTCCTGGGACTATCACCATCAGGGACATCAACGATGGTGTAGACAGGATCTCGGCCACTGTAGATGCCAACGGCAACCGTACTGCCGTTACTCTGGATGCGGACTAAATACCGATGTTCCCGAACGCCTACTTCACGCCGACGTACTTCGCTGGCTACTACTGGCCACCTATCTCTGGTGGAGCCCCGGCAGTCACCACATCTTGGATTATTTGGTGGGCTTGTGCTTGACAACGTGTAGGTTGTCTGGCATACCCTAGACGTGTAGGGGGTGTGCAAGGGCCAGGTGCGGGCCGCTGCCCACGGTTACCGCACCGCCCCCCTACTTCCAACCTCCAGCTCAAAGGCGCAGAAATCGAATCAGCACAGCCAGGAGCGTGAGGGCTGTCAGGGAGAAGACGAGGAGGGTGAGGACGAGGATCACCTTCGCGTCCCGCCCTGAGGTGTTGCGGTCGATGGGCTCCAGCGTTCCGTAGGCGTCGTCGCGCTTCATTGGAGCGCGCATGTTGTCCTCCTATTCGCCGTAGGAGAGGTGGTTGGCGTCGTTGAAGGAGATGCCGAGGCCGAAGGCAGGGTCCATGGTGCGGGCCATGTCGTTGATCTCGTTCCAGATGGGGTGGGCTCCGCTGGTGATGTACGCGCCGTCGATGTAGATGAGGAGGTCGCAGGCGAGGCCGAAGGGGTGGAAGCCTTTGGGGTTGTGGACTCTGTCCTCAGCCAACAGCCTTTCTGTTCCTACCTTGACAAGGCGGGGGCTGTGAACTGTCCACTCGTCCATGGCCACCTCAACCTTCCCATACGGCCACTCGGCAGTGGCGATGCGTTGGATGAGGTTGGCGGTGAGGATGGTGAAGCGCACACGGCGCTCCTTGAGAGTCATGTTCTTCATGTTCTTCTTCACTTGCGGCATTGATTCCTCCACCAGTTGACTGTGCGCAGGCGATTGACGTAGGAGTCACGCCGGGCCCTGCGCAGGATCCGGTCGAACTCATGTTCCATGGCAGCGACAGTGCAGGAGCGTTCCAGGTAGTGGATCAGGCGCCGCTGGTAGGGGGTAGTGGCTCGCCTCTCCAGTTCGCTGAAGAGCAGGTGGCAGCTCTCATGGTAGGCGACGATGCGTTGGGCGTCGGGCTCCGCTTCCCTCAGGAAGCTGTCCAGGATGTAGACGGTATTGGGGCGATCTGGCACGAAGGCAACGACTGGGCCATCCCCCACGTCGTAGTGTTCGGAGAAGAGGACGACCTCCACAGGAGCGAGGCCAAGACGCACCCGCGCCTCGTCCACATAGGAGTGGAAGAGGGCTGCTTGGAGCAAGAGGAAGGGGATCATGTCTTCTCTCCTATGCCACCTTCTTGAGTGGCTTCATGCTCCCCCAGTCCCTTCCCACGTTGACGTCGACGGCGATAGTCAAGCCTTTGAGTTCGGGGATGGGGAGCGTCATGCTACCCAGGCTGCGTTCCAGGTAGACGTCGAGCTTGTCTGCCGGCACTTCAGCCAGGATTGAGTCGTGGATGAGGGCGCGGATGGGGGTCTTGCCGTAGTAGAGATCCCCAACGTAGTAGGGGCTCTCAGGGTCGCACATGCGAAGAGTGGCATCGTAGAGGACTCCGGCGGCGGTGGACTGGGGGTAGTAGGCCACTACCCTGTTCCAGTCGCTGCCGGCAACTTCACGGCGCCGGCGGGGGTCCCACGCTGTCACGTCCCAGAACCAGTGCTTGTAGCGGTAGGGATGGTCGGAGCCGCCGAGGTAGTGCTGCCGTGCGGCGCGGCTGCGGATGTCCCGCTGCCACTGTCGGAGCTTGGGAACGATGTCGAAGTAGATCCCCTGCACTCGCTCGGCTTCGCTGACAGTAGGGAATAGTTCGGGGTGGG
>Ga0209536_100017728_pt1 | contig 10062 bp, 6 predicted proteins | sample DeeMarSeWOR28_12_FD_187461 | JGI IMG/M metagenome (GOLD analysis project Ga0209536, IMG submission 187461) | Marine sediment microbial communities from White Oak River estuary, North Carolina - WOR-2-8_12 (SPAdes) (version 2) | ecosystem: Environmental > Aquatic > Marine > Intertidal zone >... | reverse complement strand
GACCTATGCATACGTTGTTTCTGATTATACTACTGATGGCTTGCAAATTATCGATTTATCCCAGTTACCTGCAACAGCCACCCTTGCAAATCAGATAACTACCTGGTTTACTCGAGCCCACAATATTTTTATTGACAATGGATTCGCTTATGTGATTGGAACTAATAATGGTGGTGGTATGCACATTCTAGATTTAAGCAATCCTGTAAATCCAACCAGAACTTCTTACTATACCGGAAGCGGATATATTCATGACGTATTTGTCTGGGATGATACAGTAGTAGCTTGTGCAGAAGATGTTTATGAATTAGTAAACGTAACCAACAAAAACAGTGCTCAGCTAGTTTCAACAAGCGCGGCTTTACCAGGTATTTATGCACACAGCGGATGGATGACTGAAAATAAAAGATATTTTGTTGCTACTGAAGAGTTCAATGTAAGAGATGTTACTGTTTGGGATTTAGCGGATAGAAGCACGTGGAATTTAGTTGTAACAAGCTGGGCTTTACCTAATAGTTCTATTATTCACAATCTTTTTGTACTTGGTAATTATGCCCACATTGCTTATTACACATCCGGCTATGTCGTACTTGATATTTCTGACCCAACCAATCCTCAGTTAGCCGGGCAATATGATACTTACCCATCAAATAATAGTGGTAATTACGCTGGTGCCTGGGGATGTTATCCGTATCTTCCTTCAGGAAATACCTTGATTTCCGATATGCAGACAGGTCTTTACGTTCTGAAATTTAACGGGACAATTCCAGTTGAACTGAGTTCGTTTACAGCCAAACAAGTGAACGATGAAGTAGTTTTAAATTGGACTACAGCGACTGAAAAAAATAATCAAGGTTTTGAAATTCAAAGGAAAGATAATAATGAATTTTATAGCATTGGTTTTGTTGAAGGTCACGGAACTTCTACAGAAACGAATAATTATTTATTTAACGATAAAAATATTCAATCAGGAATTTACACATACAGGTTAAAGCAAATTGATTACGATGGCACTACATCTTTTTCTGAAGAAGTAATAGTTGAAGTTAGTAATCCTGAGAGTTTCGTGTTGAATCAAAATTATCCTAATCCATTTAATCCATCAACTAACATAAAATTTAGTTCGCCAAATGCCGGGTTTACCAACCTTTCAATTTATAATCTGCTTGGCGAAAAAGTGGGTGAACTAGTTAATGAAGTGCTGCCTGCCGGAGAGCACAATTATGTCTTTAATGCCGCCAATCTTCCTTCAGGTATATACATAGCAAAACTTTCTGCAAGTAGTTATAATGAAACTATAAAAATGACACTGTTGAAATAAGGAAAAGAAATGAAATTAATAATTAAAATATTTTTATTGCTAATCGCTGTTTCGTTTTTCTTTGTCGCTTGCGATGATGAGACTATTATTCCTTTGGTCGATGGGACAAACAATGGTTTTCAATCGAAAGAAGTTGCAACAATATTTGCTCAAAACTGTGCGACAGCAGGTTGCCATAATAGCAGTACTACAAGTAGTGGATTAAAAATAAATAATTTCTCTTCCTTAATGAAAGGAAGTTCGGATCGTGCAGAAGGAACCATACCAAACTATGGTGGTGATGTAATAATCTCAGGTAGACTGGATGAAAGTCTATTGTATCAAATGCTTCTGAAAAAAGTAACTCCTTTATCACCTCATGATGGATTAAATTTATCAGCGGATCAAATAAACACGCTTAAAGAGTGGATTGAAGATGGTGCACGGGATAATAATAGTAAACTCCCTTTCAGCAACCCGAGCTACCGGATTTATGTGTGTGACCAAAATAGTGATAAAATATCCGTCATCGACGGCGACTCTAAAGTTGTATCTGCGATTATCGATGTTAGTCAGTCAAATCACCTGCCTGCCAATCCACATATGGTTAAAGTGCAGGATGGATTTTTATACGCTACTTTAATTAATGCTGGAAAATTTATCAAAGTAAATACAAGCAATTATGAAATTGTAGGTGAAGTTACCGGGATTACAAAAGCAGGAATGATAATTCTGCATCCGAATGGTACGAAAGCTTTCGTCTCCCGTTCATCAACATCTGATCCGGTTTTTCAGTCAATCTATGCTATCGATATCACAAATATGTCCTTGATAGATGAAATTCAAATTGCTGCACCTGGTGTACCTCACGGTATGGCTTTAAATAATGATGGAGCCAAACTATATATTGCTAATCTTTCATTGAGCAGAATAAGTATTGTTGACGGAAACACGAATGAATACGGCAATTATGATGATATAGTTTTACCGACAGGAACAGAACCAATGCAGACTTTAATCTCGCCAGATGGGAATTATTTATACGTTTCAGCAAGGGGAACAGCGAAGTTGTTAGTGTTTGACACTGAAACTGATGAACTCATCACACAAGTTTCTGTTGACGGGATGCCGATGCAAATTGCTGTGACAAGCGACGGAAATAAAATTTACGTAGGCTCGATGATGATGCATACAGTTAACGTCATTCAGAAAAGTGGTAACTCCTGGACTCGGACTAAACAAATTTCGCATCCCGGATTCCGGATGATACATGGCTGCGATATTACTTCTGATGATAGGTATGTTTATGTTTCTAGCAGAAATACTGACGGAATGTTTAAACCTTTCTTTGAAGTAGAAGATGAAGGCCCTCCGGGGACAATTGGAATTATTGATACACAAACAGATGAAGTTGTTAAACTTATAGAAGTTGAGCAGTTCGGTTCAGGTTTAGTTGTAGAAAAAACGAACTAATAAATATTAAAAAATAAAGCCCCGTCTTCACGGGGCTTTTTTTTATCTTTAAAAGTATAAGTAATATTTAAATGAAATTTTCAATTATTATTAATATTATCTGTTATGAGAAAAGTAATCTACCCCGGTACTTTTGATCCTGTCACATACGGACATATCGATGTAATCAAGAGAGCGATAGAATTATTTGATTCAGTTGTTGTTACTGTTGCCATCAATCTGGGTAAAGCTCCTTTATTTACTACTGAAGAACGTGTAAATATGCTCAAAGAAAGTCTGAAGGAATTTCAGAATGTTTCGGTTACCTCGTTTGATGGATTAGTAGTTGATCATGCTAAAATGGTAGGTGCACAGGGAATTATCCGTGGACTTCGCGCAGTGAGTGACTTTGAATACGAATTCCAGATGGCGTTAATGAACAGGAAACTTGCAAACACAATCAGTACTGTATTTCTAATGCCCCATGAAAAATTCACCTACCTGAATTCAACTATCGTCAGAAACCTTGCGAGTCTTAATAGTGATGTCAGCGATTTTGTACCTCCGGTTGTAGCTGCAGCTTTGAAGAAAAAATTTAAGAAGGTTTGATTTTTAATAATGAAAGCTAGTAAAATAAAAAAGGTGTCATAAGACACCTTTTCAATTTTAAAACTATTAACCTAATTTCAACTCAAGAAAATAATAGTAACAAGCAAAAAAAATGCACTGAAAGCCAGGCTTGTAAGGATTCTTATAAAAGTGCTGGTTACAGTATCATTACGCATATTTTTGAACCCTAATTTTGTTAATAAATGTCCATTTTTTTCAAGTTTTATACCGTAAAAGCAAACTGATTTATTAAAATATGAAATGGGAATTAAAATAAATGATGTAAATTCTACGAATTCAAAGTAATATTGGCAAGATAAAGTATCTGTATACTGACTATGATTTCAGAAGTGACAAAAATGACAGACACAGGATTTTAATAAAAAACCGCAGTAAATAATCACTTTTACTGCGGCTTGAAAATAAATTATTTCGTTCTATTCATTACTTTGAAAGTATCATCTTCATTGTCTTTGAAAAATTCCCTGCAGTAAGATTATAGAAATATACACCACTTGTTAAATTCTTTCCGGTGAATTCAATTTCATAACTACCGGCTGAGACATCTCCGTTTATGAGAGTTTCGACTTCATTTCCCAGAACATCAAAAACCTTCAAAGTTACAAACGAACTGTTCGGAATGGTAAAACTGATTTTCGTTGAAGGATTAAATGGATTAGGATAGTTTTGATTCAGTACAAAATCATCTGCTTGAAGAATTGTAACTTCTATTTCACTGCTGTACTCAAAACTTCCTCCAAAATCCATCTGCTTCAGGCGATAAAAATATTTTCCTACTGGAATTGAGTTATCGGTAAATGAATAATAATTTATTTCAGTAGAATTACCAGCTCCATTTACAAATCCCACATCAGTCCATTCAACAGATTCAGCATTCCTTCTTTCAATCTGAAAGCCCTGGTTGTTGAGCTCTGTTGCTGTAATCCAGCTTAAATTTACGTTTCCGCCTAATACTTCCGCTGAGAATGATACGAGTTCAACCGGAACAAAAGAGAATGTATATTCGTAAACTCCGCCAAGATTAGCAGTGGCTGACCCACGACCGGCAAAAAGAGTATGATTACCAGTTGGATTAAAAACCAGCGCTCTAACGGTATATGTATTGAGCATTGTACCGCCGTTAAAATCGAACCAGTTATCACCACCATCTGTTGTAGCCCAGACTCCAATATCTGTCCCACCTGAATAATCAAGACCAAGATAATATTGATTATCAAATCCAGGTCGTATCGCAGCCGAACGAATTAATTTTGCTTGGATTATCGGCAGACCATTGTTTTTCTGCACCCAATTCGCTCCTGCATCAGTTGATTTGTAAAACCCCCCCAACAATGTTGCAGTATTCACAAATAATCCTGCGATAACCACGTTTGGATTTGCTGAACTTACATTCAAAGTTCTTACAGGATTAATTTCGGTTGGATCCGTTGGTAATCCGGTACTTGATAAAACCCAGTTTGCACCGGCATCAGTAGTTTTATAAATAGCAGAAGGACCTGTTGATGTTCCGGGATCGAAAGATGTACCAGCATAAATTATATTTGGATCAGCTGGTGACATTGCTAATGCTAAGAAGGATTTAATTGTTCCAACACCATTTATTATAGGAAACCAGTTTGCAGCTCCGTCAGTGGTCTTATACAAACCGTTAGTTGGATTAGCAAGTGCATTAAATACACAACAATAAGCAATGTTTGGATTTGTAGGATGAACAAGAAGAGCTTGAATACCAAGTGTACCAACCGGCTCTGTTATACCATTAACAACTCTTGTCCAGGAAGTCCCACCATCGGTGCTCTTGTACACACCATCGTTTGCTCCTGGAGCTGTTCCTGCATAGACAACAGAGGAACTATTTTTACACAGTGCCATTGCCTGAACTTGTGTATTCGTCAAACCGCCGTTAATCTGTGTCCAGCTTGCACCACTGTTTGTGGTTTTCCACACACCCTGGTCTAATCCATACGCATACATTGTACTTGGAGTAACTTCATCCACAGTCATTCCATAAATACGACCAATTGATTCTGTAGTCGTTGTCCAGATATCAATTCCCTCCTGCGAATTAATAAAAGGGGCAATAACCAGGAACAGAAGTAAAATGTTGAAATACTTTTTCATAGGCGCCCTCCTTGAAGATAAATGAAAATAATTTGTTAATTAATTAAAGGCTAAAAAACGGAAAGAAATTTCTCCCTAATCACCTCCTAAAAATGAAAATAAATCCAACTGAAAAAATTTTCTTCTTCAGGGTAGAGTATAGTAGAGTTAAGACAGCAGTTCGAATTTATTATTACGCTCGGCTGTACTCTATACCTGCAGCATAGAGAACTAAATTCACTAGAAACTTGCTAAATAATAATTTAAGAGTCAAGAGGCAGGTACATGTTTGGTAGTCTGAAGACACTGATTTTCCTAAAAACTCAGACCTAATATGTATTTCGTTAAAACAATCTAATATTCACTTGTTTATCTTTCTTAGTACAAATAATTTTCAATGGTAAATTTTTATGATTATTCTATTCATCAATTTTAGGGGCTGAAAATATGAGCTTAAGTCTAATAGCAAAATCGATAAAGCCCTCACCCACCCTTGCACTCAATGAGAAGTTTGCAATTTTAAAGGAGAAAGGTGATCCGGTTATTCATCTGGGTGGAGGAGAGCCAAAAACCAGAGTGCCAATGGAAGCAATCATGGCAACAGTTTCGCACGTAAATACAGGTGAAGTTAGGTATGCTCCAGCAGACGGAATTCCTGCTTTAAAACAGGCAGTTATAAGATACACCGAAGAATTCTATGATAGAAAAGTTACTCCTCAACATATTATTGCTTCGGGTGGTGCAAAACAAGCATTGATGGTTGCACTACAAGCGATACTCAATCCGCAAGAAGAAGTAATTTTTCCCGCGCCTTATTGGGTAAGTTATCCGGATATGGCAAGATTGATTGGTGCTATCCCGGTTCCTGCATTACCAGAGGACGGAACATTTTATCCGAGGTTAAAAGATATTGAAGATAGAGTTGGCTCATATACAAAAGCTGTAATCATCAATAGTCCGAATAATCCGACAGGAGCTATGTATTCAGAAGAATTTATTTCTGATGTGGTTCAGTTTTGTGAGAAGAAAGATATCTGGCTGATTATGGATGATATATATCACCGTTTAATCTTTGATGGGAGAAAACTAATTAATCCTTTTAATTACGCGAAGAAAAAAGATGAAAACTCTAAGATGATTATTATTAATGGTGTTTCAAAGCAATATGCAATGACAGGTTTCCGGATTGGCTGGGGTGTTGGAAATAAAAAAGTGATTGAGGCAATGAGTAACATTCAGGGACATCAGACGTCCGGACCATCAGTACTTTTGCAAAAAGCTGCAGTTGGTGCCTTGAATGGAATTCAATCATCAGTAGAATCACTCAGGGTTACTTTGGAAAATAACAGAAATGTCATGATCGATCTTCTTCATTCATTTGAAGGAGTGAAAGTAACTAAACCTGATGGAACGTTTTATTGCTTTGCTGATTTCAGTGTATACAATAAAAGTTCGAATGCTCTTTCAAGTTTCTTAATCGATAAAGTTCAGGTTCTAACGGTTCCGGGTGCCGAGTTTGGTCTGGAAGGATATCTGAGATTGAGCTATTGTGGAACAATTAAAGATATTCAGGATGGTATTGAAAGAATGAAATGGGCTCTCGATCCCAATTCACCTAACGAACTCTACATTGGCGACAGAAAATTAGTGAGGGATTGGTCATGAAATATTTAGAATTCGATACACCGGCAACAAAGCAGGCAATGGAGCTTGCTTCTGATTTCAGACTAAAGAACCAGGGATTTACTGATCTCGACAGAGTATTCTGGAACCTTCCTGATGAAGCCCTTTACGAAGAAGCTATTTTCAGAAATGAAGGAAAAATAACTAAGCATGGACCTCTTCTTGTAAATACAAAACCGCACACTGCTCGTGCTGCTTCAGATAAATTTTGTGTTGAGGAAGAAAGCACAAAAGATAAAATCTGGTGGGGTGTTTATAATCGCCCATTCAGTCAGGAAAAGTTTTCATCAGTTATGGCAAGAGCAAAAGCGTACTGCCAGGGCGAAGAACTGTTCGTTCAGGATGTGTATGCTGGTGCTGATCCTGATTACAGGTTAAAGGTAAGAATTATAACTGAGAAAGCATGGCATAGTTTATTTGCAAGAAATATGTTTCTTACAATTGAAGACAAGGACGAGTTAAAAAACTTTGTACCTGATTTTACTGTAATAGCTTTACCCGGCTTTAAACTTGATCCATCAATTGATGGTTCAAGATCTCAAACAGGAATCCTTCTAAATTTTGCAGAAAGAACTGCGTTGATCGCAAACTCACTCTATGGTGGTGAGATAAAGAAATCTGTTTTCACCGTACTGAACTTTCTATTAACATTTGAAGACGTTCTGCCAATGCATTGTTCGGCAAACATTGGAAAGAAAGGCGACGTAGCACTTTTCTTTGGATTGAGTGGAACTGGTAAAACAACACTCTCTGCTGATCCAAACAGATTGCTTATTGGCGACGACGAACACGGCTGGAGTGGACAAGGTGTTTTTAATTTTGAAGGCGGTTGCTATGCAAAAGTTATACGACTTTCTGCAGAACATGAACCTGAAATCTATGCAACAACCAGAAGGTTCGGAACTATTCTGGAAAACGTTGTCTTCGACCCGGTGAGTCGCCATATAGATCTCGACGATGATGTTATTACTGAAAACACAAGATGCTCTTACCCAATTGAATTTATTCCGAATGTTGTTCCAGAGGGTTATGTTCATAAACATCCAAAGAATATAATTTTCCTAACTTGTGATGCTTCGGGAGTAATGCCGCCAATTGCAAGATTGAATCCCGAACAGGCGCAGTATCATTTTATCAGCGGCTATACTTCAAAAATTGCGGGCACAGAAATAGGTCTTGGTATCGAGCCTCAAATTACTTTCTCGGCCTGTTTTGGTGCACCATTTATGGTTCGTCACCCTTATGAATATTCTCAAATGCTTAAAGAAAGAATGTTGAAACATAAAGCAAATGTCTGGCTTGTAAATACAGGATGGGTTGGCGGAAGATTCGGAGTCGGAAAGCGAATCAGCATTCGGCACACAAGAAATCTTTTAAATGCCGCACTTGACGGTAAGCTTGATAAAGTAAAATATAGAAAAGATAAATTATTTGGATTTGAAGTGCCAGTCTCTTGCCCCGATGTTCCTGAAGATGTACTTGAACCATCAAACAGCTGGGGAAATAAAGACGAATACTGGAAAAAGTATGATGCACTTGCAGCAAGGTTTGTAGAAAATTTCAAGTTGTTTGCTGATGGAACTGCAGAAGGAGTAAAGAAAGCTGGTCCTGTTAGACTGAAAGTATAGATTGATATTTTTAGAGACGGGTCGATGACCCGTCTTTTTTATTTTAAACAGAATTTATTAACTAGCCATAAACTATTTTAAAAATTCAAGAGAAATTTATGCTTAAAATACTTGGTAACCTTTTCATCGGCGATCTCGAAAAGCTCAAAACAGAAATCACTTCTTATAAAACTGAGGAAAACCTCTGGAAAATTTCAGGAGAGATATTAAACTCAGCCGGAAACCTTTGTCTTCATCTTTGTGGAAATCTTCAGCACTTTATCGGTGCTATTTTAGGTAATTCTGGATATATAAGAAACCGTGATGCTGAATTCAGTAGGAAAGATATTCCGATTGGTGAATTAGTTGCTAAAATTGATTCAACAATAGAAGCCGTACATGATACATTCGCGAAATTGAAGGAAGATGATCTTCAAAAAATTTATCCAATCAATGTCTTTGGTTATGAAATGACAACGGAATATTTGCTCACTCATATGGCTACACATTTCACTTATCACCTTGGTCAAATAAATTATCACAGGAGACTGTTAGATAAATAATTAACTAACAGCAACTATCGGTAGTTTGTTTTCCTATTATTTCTTAGATTAAAATAAAACTATTAATCTTTGTCTGTTGGGCTACAGATAAAGTTCTTACCAATAAAAATGGAGGGCAATTATGAAAAATTATTTTCACTCTTTCCCCTGCCGAACTTTTTTACTCTTACTAGTATTTCTTTTTATTTCCAGTCAAGTTATTAATTCTCAAACCTGGGTAAGAAAAGTTGACGGGTATTCAATTTGGTCGATAGCGAAAGACTACGCCGGTAATATTTATGCAGGGACTACCGGCTCAGCAAGGGGAATTTTTAAATCAACTGACGGCGGCGAAACCTGGACAAACGTATATTCAACAGGTGTTTCCAACTATCTTTACATCTCGTGCGATTCCTTGAATAACATTTGGGTAGCAAATGTTTCAAACGGTGTTATTTACTCCACTGACGGAGGACAAAATTTCACCACTATCCCTGCAAGCACTTTTGGAGGGAATAATATTAATGCTGTTTCTTGCGGGAAGAATGGTCATATTTTTGTCGGGGCAACAAATGGCGGTGTCTGGCGAAGTACCGATTACGGAGCAACATTCACGAATACAGGAGCTTTGACATTCACAATTGTTGAAATAAAAGTTGACAAATATAACGCCGACATCATCTATGCTGGTTCCTCCTCATCAACAACAGGCGGATTTTTCATTTCAACTGATGGAGGTGCAACATTT
>Ga0209536_100017725_pt1 | contig 10064 bp, 8 predicted proteins | sample DeeMarSeWOR28_12_FD_187461 | JGI IMG/M metagenome (GOLD analysis project Ga0209536, IMG submission 187461) | Marine sediment microbial communities from White Oak River estuary, North Carolina - WOR-2-8_12 (SPAdes) (version 2) | ecosystem: Environmental > Aquatic > Marine > Intertidal zone >... | reverse complement strand
CCGAGGCGAAGCGTCGCGGCGTGACGGTGGAAGAGCTGGTGCAGCAGACGGTGAATTGTCTGTTGCGGGAGATGGAGGAGGAGGAGGAAGACACGGGTCCAGACCACATGATCAGCGTATCCTAGTCTATATATACGGTAGTACCCTGCCGCCCACTCAAACGGCCAGTGTCGCCGGTTCGCCGCCGCACTGGCCGTCGCTCATTCCGCAAGAGAAGATCCCTCAACGATCGCGGTACTCCCCCGTGGCCCTCTCGATGACGACCTGGCGGTCTCCCAACGGCTGAACCGGCCGGTTGTTGGCCTCCGCGCTATACGTGCCTTGTACCGCCTGTTCCCTGGACAACTCGATGGGCTCGACCATGACGAACCATTTCACGTTCTCCCAGCACGGAGGGGTCGTCAGCGAGCCGGTGTAGCGATAGTAGTGGTCGTCGGTTGGCAGAAGCTCGTCGACATCGATGGTCACGCCCTCGAGGTGCACCGTCTCGCCCGGCTGGCTGGGAAGGTTGTCGACGATGAGTGCCAGGGCCTCGTTGTGAGCGCCGACCTGCATCAGCACGCCGATGACCGCGAGCTCTCCGTCATCGCTCTGATGAACAAGATGCATTTCGCCCGGTGCGTGCTCGCCGTTGATGGTGTGCTCGCTGGGCGAGTGGAAGTGATACTGCACCAGCTCGTATTTCTGGCCGTCTACTACTAGCGTGCTCCCTTCGTCGTAGGTCACCTGAACCGTGTGTCCGTTGTCGAGCACGTCGACGACGTGCTCGTTGCGCGTAGCCCTGAGCGCCGCTGGCTGGTAGTCGCGAGTCAAGGAGAAGGTCCCTCCGCTGACGGCGCCACCGAGTTCGACGGGCGACTGTCGCCGGCCTTCGGCGCACAGGGCCCAATCGGGGCTCAGTTCGGCCCAGCGCTCGGGACCATCGTGCTCCTCGTACCCCCAGTGAACGACGTGCCCTTCATCCTCAGTAGCGTTGTGGTCACCCGTGCCGGCGCACCCGACGACCGACGCCAGAACAAGCAGCAGGAAGCCTCCAAAAGAACGTCTCAAGTCAAGCACCCCCGGCGATCGCCCTGTCGAAGCCGGCGCAGATTAAGCTTCACCACAGCACCGCCGACACCGACAGTCCGGCCGCCATATACGAGAAGTCCACGTTCACGACTTCCTCCACGGGCCCAAACTCCGGATTGCCTTCCTGATCGAAGCTGACCAGGCTACTGATCTGGTAGTCGGGGCTCGAGTAGTTGTACTCGCCGAACAGCCGGATGCCGATTCGCTTGCTCACCATGGCGCGAATCGCCACGCCCGCCGCGAAGCCGAACGTGTCCTTCGGATCGAAGACGGCGATGGGGACCTCGGCCACGCCAAACTCCTCTTGATACTCCGGCTTCAGCTGAGCGTTGATGGTAGCCTGGGCGCCGTTCGACCAACCGCCCGTGAGCTTGCCGTTCAGACCGAATCGTTCTCCCAGCGGAAGGTGGAAGAACGGCCCGATGAACAGCGATTCGTTACCAAACGGCTGGGTGTTGATCTCTTCGGTGACCTCGATGACTACCGGATCCTCGGGAATGAAGTTCGAGTCGTCGATGGGGAATCCCGTTACACTGAGCTCGCCACCAACGCCGATGTAGTCGTTGAAGAAGAACGCGCCCTCGATCCCCATCTGCCAGCCGTTCTCGGCGGTGAACAGCTCGCCGCGGTCCTCCAGCCCACTCACCTGCCGGGCATAGCCGAGTCGATAGTCCAGGAACGATGGATTTCCACGCGGCCCTTCGGGCTTGGGCTCGCGGGGCGGGTTCTTTCCTTTGTCACCGAAGATATTGTCCATCAGCACGTAGGCGAGGTCGGTGCTCAGCATACCGATACCGGCGCCGACCAGCACGTCCGTCTCCCAGTGCCGATTGTTCAACTGACGCATCACCCCGGTGTACGCCGCCATGGTGTAGCCGGCCAGACTGTACAGGTAGCTGACGTGCCCGTACTCCCGGTCCAGGAACCGGGCCGAAGCGAACGAAGCCGCAGTGTGCCCTGAAGGGAACGAGTTGTTGGACGATCCGTCGGGTCGCTTCACTTCGGTCAGTTCTTTGATCGAGTGGATCGTCACCATCATGATCCCCAGACCGCCCGCATACGTTACCGTAGCTCGCCAAAACTTGCTGGTGCCTTTCACGCCAAAGGCGTTCAAACCCAACGCCAACAATCCGGACGTGAATTGCGTGTAGTCGTCGGTGTGATCCTCGAACTCGGGGATGAACGTCTCGCGCCAGTCTCTCACCTCCTGGCGGTTCAGGAACCCCTCGTCCTTGAAGGTGAACAGCCCGATCGTGATCAGGGTCGCCGGCGCGATCGTGCGCTTGAACCCTGTCGACTGATACCACTTCACCTCCTCTTCCGGCACGGTCTGCGTAAGAAAGGCAGACGATGGCTGGAAGAGCGCGGCCGTCGCATAGGGATCGAAGACCGACAGCACAGGGCTCGGCTCACCCGGAACGGCGAGGCTACTCTGTAGCAGTTCAGGCTGCGAGGACTCCGACGTCTGGGCCACAGCCGTCTGCGCGAGGAACAGCGGCAGGAGAAGTGGGAGTATCGCTGCAAGCGACCTCGGAACCTCGGTGACTTCCTTCCCGTTCAACATGTCGTCACCCCCCTCAGACGCCCGAAAGGCGAATGACCAGCCCCGCCGACAGAACCAGATCGTTCTGCCATTTCGAGCTCGCCTGAACGGTCCCCAGCAGCGGATCGTTCTCGATCGTCGCCTTGAATTGGTAGATGTAGTCCTCGAGATCGACGCGAATCGCGAATCTTTTGGACAGGTCGTAGGAGCCGCCCACGTTCAGCACGCCGCCCAGGTCGGTCTGGGCCTGCGAAGCCTCCCAGAAGTCACCCACGTGGCCGGCCACGGCCAGGCCCACACCGCCGAACAACGACCAACCGGTGTACTCCTCAGGCGCATAGCGGAACATGATCTTCGATGAGATGTACCAGACGTTCGCACCGCACTTGGCATCGGACTGTTCGCAGAGGTCGCTGCCTCCGGCTTCGGCCTTCGCCGAGCCCAGCGTGTACGCAAAGTTGGCCTCCCAACCGACACTTTTCGACCACCAGGCGACCAAACGCGCACCCATCTGCACGCTGATATTCTGACGAATGGCGAGCCGCGTCGTGTCGCCCGGCGATGTGACGAAGCTGGTCCGGGCCAGATCGCTGGTCGGCACCATCACGCCGACGAATGGAACGAAATCCAGCGATGCCGCCTGACCCGTCAGCGGTTCTGCCGACAGAAGAGTGAGAAGAACTGCGAGGGGCCAGATTCTCTTCCCCATGGGAGCCTCCTTGCATCTCCGATCAGAAGTAGTAACGAAGGTTGATTCCGACCGACCCGAGGTTCAGCGTCTGATCCAGGGACTTCGAGTCGGCGAGATCGAACCCAATATCGAGACCGATGATGAAATCGGACCGTCCGTTGTAGGCGATTCGAATCAGCCCGCCGTAGACTTCATCCGAATCATCTTCGATCTGCACCGTGCTGAATCTGCCGCCCAATAAGACACCGATAGGAACAGAGCTGATGGCCAAAAAATCGAAGTCGACCGTGGCCCCAGCCTTAACGTGAAATCTGTCGTCATCGGAGCGGTCGACGGATTCGCCGTAGCCACTCTCGGCCAGGGCCGTAAGGCCGAAGAACGGGCTCACCCCCCAAGCGAACCTCAATCCCCCTGCGCCGCGCATAGTCGGCGCGCTGCGCACCAGGCTGGCGGGGCGACCCTCGATGATATCTTCGACAAACCGGGTGACGTTGATCCCGGTGAAGCTGTTGCTGGCGATGTCCAGGGTTCCCGTGAGCTGAGTCTTTTCGCTGTGGAACAGCCGAACCAGCCAACCGAACTCGAACCCGGTTGCGGCCGTCACGCCGCTCGCCAGCAGAGAACCCACGTTGGTCCCCAACCGCCCGAGCACGTTGAACTCACCGCGCGCGGCCAACCAGGGTCGCACAGTCTGCTGGTACTCGAAATCGAGCGTGGCATAAAGAAGGTCGCCCTGCAGGCCCAATATCGTGTCGCCATCGATCTCCACCAGCGGGATATTGACACCCACAGCCTTCCCCATGCCGATGGAGTTACGCACGTACGTCTTGATGAACGGATCGCGCACGAGGTTGTTCGGCATGAAAGCATGGCCGCCGAGCATCGGTCGTTTGAATTCCAGCGCCTTCACCACTGTACCCACGGCGCGCTCGAGGTCGCTTTGTGCTTGGCGTTGAGGATCCGCCCCCCCAAGCGGGTAGAGCAATCCGGCAAACAGTTGGAAACCCGAGTTCCTGAACCGCGTCGGCAGCGCATCGGGCTCCGGATTCTCACCCTGCTTTGCGAGGTTCAGGATGCTCTGGGTATAGCGGGCCTCGAGCGTGATCTTCGGTCGACCTACCGGGAACATGACGCCGAACGCGAAGTCCGCTGAGAGATCGAACTCGTTGAACGCATCCTTCACGTCTCTCGACTCGTCGTCGAGCGATAGCGTAGAGTTCACGAGATAGCCGAAGTCGAGGCCGCCCGAGGCGTAGGTCTTGCCATTCCCCGAGACGAACTTGAAGAGAACCGGCAGTGTGATGTAGTCGAGCGCGAGGTCGAGGGTATCGGGATCCTCTTGGCCTGCGAACCCGAACTCGATGGCGCTGCCCTTCTGCACGTACATGGGCTGAAAGCTCAGCCAGATATCGCGTGCGATAGCGAACTCGCCGACGATGCCGGCGGCGAAGCCGGTGCTGCTCATGAAGCTGGCACCGCTGGGGGCGTCGCCGCTCAAGCCGGTCAGGTTCAGCCCTCCAAATGCACCGAGTCTAACCTGGCCGTCCAGCTTGCAAGGCGAGAACGCCAGCAGAACCAAGCTTAGCAGGACTACCGTCCTTCTCATCGTCAGACACTCCCTAGTAGCCGACCATCACCCCGACGCGTACAAACGGCTCCCAGTCGTTGTACGGCGAGTTTTGGTCCTGCAGTACATCGAAAAGGACTTCCACGTACGCGGCCGAGCGCCCGCCCACAGACTGCACGAAGCCCCCTCCCAGCAGCACGAACGGTACCCACTCGCGCTGCGACCCGTCGCCGACGAACAGTTCGTAACTCGCGTAGACGCCTTCGCCATGCAAGTAGAACTGCGGGATCACGCGGTAGCGCGCGAACAGTGAGCCGCCGTAGTTGATGGCCTCCTGGCCCGGCCCGTCGTAGTTGGCGTACTCGATTCCCACCTGCGCACCGAAGGACAGCTTGGGCGTGGCCCGGTACCCTACCAACGGGAACAAGCCGATCCGGAACGCGCTGCCGAATCCAAGAGTGATGGAGCCGCCGTAGTAGACGCGGCTCGCAGACTGCTCACGCGTGGCGGCCTCTTCCTGGGCCTTCGCCGGCGCGGCGAACGCCAGAAGGGCAAACGCCGAAAGAACGATTACCTTATGCATATTGGCCTGCCTAATTCCTTGAGATCATTGCGGATACTATCAATCTGTCGATGCCCGTATGGCTACACCAGACGGGCTTTGCTGCCCGATCAAGGGCCACCTCCCCAGCTGAATTGGTAGGAGACCCCAAGCGCATCGAAGTCGGGTCCCCGCTCGATACGGGCGCCGCTGGCCAAAGTCAACCTGACGGTGTGGCCCCGGGCAATGGGAACGGCGAACGTGAGGCCGAAGCGAAAGGTCGAGATGCGAGTCTCGCGTTCGACGCCGTTTATCAGCGTTCGGCCGCCATAGCCGTAGCCGCCATCCAGCGCCAACCACCACCCTCGGGGAAACGATCGGATCACGTGCAGCTTCCCGACCAGCAGCGGACGCTGCTGCAGCATGTTGCCACCGAAGAAGTCGGGGTTGTCGGTAAAGAACCAGGCGCCGGCAAAGGCCTCGAAGGTCCACGCGCCAACGACCTGCGAGACGCCAAGTTGAGTGCGAAACGTCCAGCGATTCGAGCCCAGGTTGATGAGCTTGATGCGATCGTACTGACCCAACGGGACGAGCACCTGCAGGCTGGCACCCACGATGGTCTCTTGCACCCAGTCCGCGTATTCTCGGGCCCGCAGCGCCGGTGCGCCGACGAAGTTCACCGACCAGCGTACCCGGGGATCGCCGAATCCGGTGGCTGCCCGCGCCGTGTCTACTCCCTCCAGCACGCCCTTCCAGTCGCCGCCGGCGAACGGGACTAACACATCGAACTTGCTGGAGAGGCCGAAAAAGTCGATGGCGCGACCGTATGCGCCGACGATGGTATGGAGCTTCGAGTCGAGGTCATCGATGGGTATGGCGGGGTCCAGCAATATGTTTCCTTGCGAGTACACGTATCCCAGGACCACGAAGTTGGTGCCCACCGGGACGTTGGTCAGGGCTCGCGGTTCGAGCTCCTGCCCGCGCGCGATAGGAGCCATCACGTGCCGGCCGAGTGCGACGCACAGCAACGTGTACGTTGCCGAACGCCGCGCACGTCCTCTAGCCCGACCTGATCGCGTGCAGCCGAGGTCGGACTCAACCTCCAACCGGTATCGCATAAGATACGTTCACCCGTATCTTGGTCTCCGCGGCAGGGCCAAGCCAGTTGTCGGTGGCAAACTCTGTCGCTGCCTCGACGTAGAAGTTCCACGAGGCCTTGGGCTTGACCAGCACGTAGCCGAAGCGGGCACCGACCGGGACAATCCAGCCCCCGAATTCCCAGCTGTGCTGAGCCTGCAGGTCGTTGGTGCCCAAGTACCAGCCCTTGCCCAGCTGGTACATGATGAACGGGTTGATCACCAGCGGTTGAGCGCCCGTCTCGGTCCCTTCTCCCGGGGTCACGCTCGGCGGTCCCTCTTCGGGTTGGGTGATATCCACCACATCTCGTTTTCCCCAGACCTGCTGCAGCAGCAGACCCACCATCAGCTTGTCGTCGAAGAACCGCTGAATGATGGCACCCGCGATGCCGTACGACCACTCGCCGCTCCCCACCTTCGTGCTGCCCGGGATGACGATATCAGGCCCCAGCCCCGCTCGCCCCGTCGCCCATTCCCACGGCACGATGAGCGCGAACAGGTCGGTGGGGCTGAACCCCCAATCGCCGGCCGCGTTCTGCGTGTAGCGGATCGTGAGTCTCGGGAGAATCTTAACCTTTCCCAGCGGGATCGGAGCCACCATGCGGTACTGGAAGTAGCTCTGGTTACCCTCCGAGCGGACTTCGCCGGTGACCAGGGTATCCGATTTGTATTCGGGCATGGCCTGGTAGGCGAACTGCAGCGACCACTGCGCCGCCGTGGCATCGTTCACCTGAGATTCGCGGCTTTGCTGGGCCGTGACGTTGTCTGTGGTGAGCGCGAGCGCCAAGACTGCAGAGCCACACGCCAAGGTCCTCTTCATCTGATCGGCTCCCTTCAGGTTAGTCGTTCCGCGCAGGCAGACAACCGCGACTCAGCAGCGGTTGCCCGCCTGCAGCCTGTCCGTTCCTACGTTCCCGATGCGGGTCGCGCCTCCTCCATCACTCAGTCGGTGAGCCGCACGGTCACCTTGTCCAGCTCACCCGTGTACGGGAAGTGGTTCGTGACCTTGTAGCTGGCGCTCACGGGCGTCCCCGCGTCGATTCCCACATCGAAGGTCTCCGACAGCGAGAACGTCGAGATGTGCATCTCCGGCATGTAGACCTCGTCCACCTTCTCGCCGTTGATGTACAGCTCACCGGTGCCGCCGGGGATCCCCTCCGTGGTTCCACCATCCTCGATGAAATTGAACCGGATGTTCACCTCACCGGTGCCGACAGGGGGCGACTCGAGCGAGTAATAAAGCCCGTGGTAGTAGTTGTAATCGTAGTGCACGCGGTTGTTCTGAATGTACAGCGTGTACCCGCCGGTGAACCCGCCGCAGGCCAGAAGCACGCCCTCTTCGTTGCCGTTGAGGTTCAGGGTCGTCTCGATCTCGTGCGAGCGCCCCTTGACCGGCGCCGAGGCCTTCTCGGCAATTCTGCGCGCACCCGGGCTGTAGTAGGTGAACTCCTTTCGATCACCGAACAACCGGTCCTGCTGCTTCGCAATCCGCTGGATCATGTCGTCATACAGCGGGAAGACGTTGTTCTCCCAGGCAAGCTCCTCCCACCGGGCCTTGAGCTCCTCCAGCTTGTCCGGATACTCGTCGGCCAGGTTCACGGCTTCCGAGAAGTCCTCGTTCAGGTTGTACAGCTCCCACACGTCGTCCTCGAACGGAGCGATCCTGTTGAGATCCCACGGCATCCGGCCGGCATGGATCGTGACCGCCTTCCACCCGTCCTGGTACAGGGCCCGGTTGGCGAACAGCTCGTAGTACTGCTCGGGGTGCTGGGTAGGCGCATCGGCGTCATTGAACGAGTACGCCATGCTGACCCCGTCCATGTCCATCTGCTCGATGCCGTCGATCTCCCGGAAGAACGGGGTACCGGTAACGTCGAGAATGGTGGGTGCGATGTCCGTGATGTGATGGTATTGCTGACGGATCCCGCCGGGCTCCTCGATCCCGGCCGGCCAGTGGATGATCATTGCGTCCTGGATCCCGCCGCGGTGCACGATCTGCTTGAAGTACTGGAACGGGGTGTTCCCTGCAAGCGCCCAACCGGCGTGGAAGTGCGGGTACGTTGTGGGGCCACCCCAGTCATCGATATGCGACATGTTGGCGTCGAAGGGAGTCTGCAAGCCGTTCAGCACGTACGTCTCGTTGAAGCTCCCCGTGAGGCCGCCCTCCCCAGACGAGCCATTATCTGCCGTGAGAATCACGAGCGTGTTGTCCAGCTGTCCCGTGCGCTCCAGCATTTCGATGATTCGGCCGATCTGCTCGTCCACGTGCGTCAGCATGGCCGCGAACACCTCCATTTGCCGGGCATACAGACGCTGCTCATCGGGCGAAAGTGTCTCCCAGGCCGGGATGGTTGCGGTGCGCTCCGTGAGCAGAGTGCCTTCGGGGATGATACCCAGCTCGAGCTGCCGCTCGTGGATGATTCGCCTCGCCTCGTCCCAGCCCATGTCGAACACGCCGCGGTAGCGCTCGATGTACTCGGGCGGCGCCTGGTGGGGCGAGTGCATAGCGACCGGAGCCCAGAAGAGCATGAACGGCCGGTCCGGTGCCGTGGAGACGTGCGACGTGATGTTGCGGATGGCCTCGTCGGCCATCGCCTCGCTCCAGTGGTAGCCCGGCTTGTCCATCCACTCCTCGATCGGGTAGTGGTCGCGCCACACCAGCGAACGGTAGTTGTCAGCGTCGGCGGCCATGAAGCCGAAGTAGTGGTCGAAGCCCTCGCCGCTCGGCCAGCGATCGAACGGGCCCGCCTCCGACACCTCGTACAGCGGCGTGTGGTCCCACTTACCGATCGCGTAGTTAACGAAGCCCGCCTCCTGCAGATGTTTGGCAACGGACTTGCCGGACTCCGGTGGGAAGGCGTTGTAGCCCGGGAAGCCCATCGCGGTCAAAGAGTGCGAGCCGAGACCGATCCGGTGGTGGTTACGGCCGGCCATGATCGTGGCGCGCGACGGCGAGCAGAGGGCCGTCGTGTGGAAGTTGTTGTAACGCAGCCCGTTCTCACCCAGGCGGTCGATGTTGGGCGTGTCGATCAGGCCCCCGAAACCGCCAAGGTGTCCAAACCCGGTGTCATCCAGAAGGAAGACGATGACGTTGGGCGTGCCCGGAGGCGGCTTGGGGGTCTCGGGCCACCATTCCTCCGATTCCTCGTAGGATTTCGCGATCTTGCCCTCGAACTCCTGGCCGTACTTGGCGACGGCCTCGGACTCCTGCTCGCCCGCCGGGGCGCAGGCTCCGGCGATGCCGACGAGCACAGCGAGGCCGACGGAGATTCTCCAACTGTTCATTGAATCCTCCTTCTATCTAGCGAAAGGTGGTGTACTCCAGCTCACTTGGCCTTTGAGATTCGCACAGGACCAAAGACGCCGATCACATACATCTCGTTCTCGTTGAGGGGGATGAACACGCCCCCGGCGGTGTTGAAGATTGGGCTGGTGCCGAGGGCCAGCGATCCGTAGTAGCGTTGCAGGTACCTGACGCTGCCGTCGGGCTCGACCTCTACCATCTCCGGCAACAA
>Ga0209536_100017724_pt1 | contig 10064 bp, 6 predicted proteins | sample DeeMarSeWOR28_12_FD_187461 | JGI IMG/M metagenome (GOLD analysis project Ga0209536, IMG submission 187461) | Marine sediment microbial communities from White Oak River estuary, North Carolina - WOR-2-8_12 (SPAdes) (version 2) | ecosystem: Environmental > Aquatic > Marine > Intertidal zone >... | reverse complement strand
GACCCCCGCGCCGAATATTCATAAAACAACTTCCCGCCGATATTAGCGCTCATGCCTTCAGAGGGCCTTATTGTAATATTTTTTAATGTAGTTGAGAGGAACAGCTTTTCGAGCGAAAATTCAGAAATATGCCCCATTCCGGACATAAGCAGCGTTCCACCCGCGAAACCCGCAGACACGGAATCAAAAGATATTCTGTCTTTTCTGAATGAAAAGGTGCCGTTGACCGGACCGATTCTTTGAGATTGCGCCTCAAGCACACCGGAGGCGTTTTCAAGTTTCACTTCACCGGTTATTTCCGGTCCTTCCCATTTCCCTTTGATAGTTGCCTCAAGTATTGCTCTTCCATCCAGTGACACGAATTTGTCCGTTACCGCCCTGAGAGGAGCAATATCAATGTTCCCCTTCACCGACAGGTCATACCTGTCGCCGGGGGTAATCAGTCCCGAGGCTGAGAAGTGGCTGTTTTTCCCCTTAAAAGCAAATGCCCGAAGATTAATTTCCTTATCGTTCATGTCGACACTCACATCTTCACTGTTTTCCAGAGCATAATCATAGACATTTAAGTTCAGGGAACTGAACCGGGAACGGACCGACAGCGTACCGGCCCGGGAGCGAACTTCAACAGACCCCTTTCCCCGAACCGCGAAATTATCCGGAACCTCCTTTAAAAAGCCGGTCAGAAGAAAATCGTATCCCGCGTCTTCAAAGTCTGTGTTGAGCGACCACGTCTCAAAGCCGGGGAAATCTGCCTGAAGATGCGCACGAATGCGGCCATCCGCCAAAACACCGTCTGCTTGGAGCTTTTCCAAATCAAAACTCCCCGTTATTGTACCCTTCCCGGCCTGCTGTCCTTTCAGACTGCTTTCGAGGACATTCACAGAAAAGTCTGCTGCCGGTTTTTCAAACGATCCGGCACCGTTTATGTTCAGACTGAATGCAGCGTCAACAGGATATTCACCGAGGACGGCAATATCATCCATGCGCAGCATATCCGATGAAAGTTCAAACTTATATGTTTTGTCAAAAAAGATCGTACCACTCCCTGAAAGACGTGAACTGCCCTGATGCACACGAACATCGTTAAAATGGATCTTCTTCGGATCCACAAGCGCATGAATCTCCGCATTCTCAATCGCCTGACCATAGACCGTGCTGCCGGTCAGTACCATCTTTGCCGTGCAGGCAAAGTCATTGAGATCTCCCGTGAAACTGGCTGTCCCGTCAACCGTGCCCTCTACCGGAATCTCTTTATAGAACGCTGTAATAAATTGCTGCACCGGAGCATTCGTAACAGAAGCCCCAAGATTAAAATAAGGATCTTTAAAGGAAAAGAGCTGCTGAGACTTCCGGAAATTGACTCCCCCTGAAATATCATATCGTGCCTTGTCCTGCACCATCCGTAAACTGCTTATCGACAACGTACTGGTTGTATAGTGAACATTACCGGTGATGCTGGAGAATGGAAACCCCTGCACCGTGCCAGATTCCAATGCAAGTGTTCCGGTAAGCACCGGGTCGGTCGTTGCACCGGCAATCTTTCCCGTGAAGTGTCCGGGAGCCACTACTTCTGTATAATACGGAGCCGACAAATCCGAGACGTCATCGCTTGCCAGCTCAAGGGCCAGGTCCATCACCTGCTGACCGAGGTCTATTCGTCCACCAAGTAAAAGAGCGCTCCTGTCCGTCGAAAAGATCGCGTCGGTCAACGTAAGAATATCATCTTTTAAGACAATGGATGCTGATGCTGTTTTCAGTCTGTTGAGGAGATCGCCGTCAGGACCCGAGCTGTTCCCATAATTGAGATTTGCAGCCACCTGAATTTTCTCCCCATGATTATGGACCAGCTGAAAATTGCCATACACCTTGCCCTCAGGCAGGGGCGGTTTCCACTTGATAAACTGAAAGAACTCGGGACTGAATATATTGGTCACTTCACCTTCAACAGAATAATCGCCATCAGGAATCAGGATATGCGCATCCCCGTTTATGGTCCCGTTGAAAGCATGACCAGTAAAATCGTTCAGTGCAAATTTTTTGTCGTTATAATACATTTCACCCTCAAGCTCACTGATCGGCAGCGTGCCGAAAACACCGTTTTCGAGTCTTGCCGTCCCTCTGCCGGTCACTTCAGGATAGACACCGCTTATGGTCCCCCTGAATGAGACTTTTCCCTTGATGTTTTCATTGACCTTGAGTATCTCCATCAGCGTTTCAAGATAAAACTGGCTGTCAGTCTTTAAATCAAGATCATAGTGCAGACTCTTTGAATCTTCATCCATAAGCAATCGAACTGACCCGTCAAGACTCACCCTGCCCTCTTTTTCTGTTTTGACATCAAACACCCTGCCAAACGTATCAGCGAGAATCTCTGCCGATCCGCTCAGCGTTCCGCCCTGCACGGTATGCTCCGGTGAGAGCTGCAGGTTCCCGCTCATGTTCAGCGTCGAGCCTGATGCATTGACGCCCGCTTTCAAAATTTCGACAGATTCATTCCCAATCCGTATTCTGCCGCTGAAAGCAGTATCAAGTTCTGCACCGCTAGGAAGTGTTACCGTACTCTTATTGAGCGAAACATTGATTGTGTGGGACAGCTTTTTTGAAACCATATCAAGGAACAGGCCGCTCCCGGTTATTCCGATGCCCCGGCTGCTGTCTCTGTATGTCAGATTTCCATCGGTCATTTTAATGTTCCTGAGGACAACGCGGAACTTTCCTTCTTTCCCGATGTCTGCAGACCGCTGAACATTATCAATCAGTCGGGCGATGTCCTGTTCTCCGGCACTGAGGTCAGGCTCCAGGAGGGTCAATTTTCTGATTCTTATTTCTTTTGACAGCAGTCCGAGCAGATCAATATACGCACGGGTCTTGGTAATCCAGAGAAGGCGGTTGCCGTCCCGGTCAAACACTTTAAGCCCCTTTACCTGAACATAAAAGGGGAAAAGGTTGATCACAGCCTTGTCGATAATAATGCTTTCCCTGGTTACGTTTTCAAGCGCAGGAATAATAATCCTTTTTATGGAGTTTGACAGATACGGCCCTCTGAGGAGGAAAAATACGATGCCAAAAAAAAGAATAATGAGTCCGAGTGAAGCTGTTATTCGAGCTTTTCTGCTCTGGAGTCTTTTCATCCGCCCCTGTATATAAAAGCTGGCTGGTTGAGAACGTCAGTACACCCTGAGAAGAGAAAAAGTCTGTCTTCTGCTCAACACAGCATTTATGCTATGAATAATTGTGTATATTATTCAGTTTATTACAATCACTAAGCTAAATGGTATAATACCTAAATAAAAAGACAGGCGTCAATTTGGGAAAATGGCAGTCAGTAGCTAATATTCGGTAGTCAGCAAAAATCAGTGACGCTCATTTCTGATTACTGCCTACTGACTTCTGCTTACTTTTTTACGGGGCTGTAGCTCAGCTGGGAGAGCGTCTGGTTCGCAATCAGAAGGTCGAGGGTTCGATCCCCTTCAGCTCCACCATTACCCTTAGTTTCATTCGGTTTTTAGTAGAGTCTTGCATAAACTATTGCTTGAATAATCTGTCATTCCCCGACTTGAATTGTTATTCCTCCGCTGAAGAGTGAAAAGGGCAAAGAATCAGAATCTGAGGAGAATGAAGAGAAAACGGCTGATGATGTTGAACAGCGGAACTGACCGCTTCCTCTTAAAGCGATGGAGAAGCATTAATCAGTAACCGCACTGTTTGCCTTATCATGACTCTGTGATGTTAATGTTGTCATGGAGGCCTTAGCCGATTCTGTGTTGTTAACTTTAAACCACGATGCGGCCCGTACAAGTTCATCAGAAACAGTACGCAGATTTTTTGATGAGGTTTCAATGCGCCCGCTTGAATCCATTGTCACATTCGTAAGTCCGGCAATCCCCTCCATGCTTGATGATATTTCATCCGATGCAGATGACTGTTCTTCGCATGACGTTGCGATCTGGTGGACCATATCGAGACACTTATTCGCGAACTGAACAATACTTTCCATTGCATCTCTCGCTTCATCGACCAGCAGCATCCCCTTTTCAACTTCGCTTCTGCCGATGTCCATGCTCTTTACAGACCTGTCGGTATCAGCCTGAATCTTTTTGACCATGCTGTGGATGTCTTTCGTCGCGGTGCTGGTGCGTTCAGCCAGTTTTCTTACTTCATCCGCCACGATGGAGAACCCTCTTCCCTGCTCGCCGGCGCGGGCTGCCTCAATGGCCGCATTCAGTGCAAGCAGGTTGGTCTGTTCTGCTATATCATCAATCAGGCTAACGATATTGACGATTTCAGTGCTGTTTTCCCGTAATTCAGTCACAATCGATGCCATCTCATCAACGGTTCCGGCAATGTTTTTCATCCCCGAGACAGTCTGCATCACCTTCTCTTTTCCCTTCTCGGCCGTGATACTTACGTCCTTTGAGGCCTGTGCGGCGGCTGATGCATTCTGAGACACATCCGTTATATTCTGTGCCATTTCAGCCACTGCCTGAGCCACCTGCCGTGCTGAAAGGTCCTGCTCTTTAGAGCCGGTTGCAAGTTCTTCGGTTTCGGCAAGGAGGCCTTCCGCATAGTCTGAAATCGTGCGAGCAATCTTTCTGATTCCTATCACGGTCTGTTGAAGAATGTTCATCATTTCATTAAAGGACCGGGTCATGCTGCCAAGTTCGCCCGATGATGTAATCTCCAGCGTTTCCCTTAAATCACCTTCCCCAACCCGACTTGAAAACTCTTTGATCGCTCTAATAGGTCTGACAAGTTTTCTTGAAACTACGTTCGCCAGAATAAGGACTAAGACTACGGTTACAAAACCGAATATGACGACAGACAACTGGATATGATTTTTTGTATTAGTTGACACTTCTTCTATTGGCCGTTTTGCCAGAGTAACATGCGATTCGGGAATTGCCACTGTGAAGATCCCAATGATGTCGTCATTTATTGCTTTTATTGCTTTCGAAACTGTCAGGTGGTTTTCGCCGGAAAGCTTGACCACCTCACGGGTAATCCCGGAAGATGCATATACAGTTTTCTTTGCCTGGTCGCTGAATTTCAGGTCTTCAGGGGAAGCATCATTGCCCGATTGCGTAAACCAGCTTGCAATCGGTGTTGAACCGAGATAAATCACGGATTTTGTATTCGTCATTTTATGCAGTCGTTCCAACGGTACATTAAACTGATTAAGCATTTTACCGGCAATACAGAAACCGATTGGATCATCAAAAAAATCCCTTATAACTCTTATAGATGTATAACTGATTCCTCCCTGTCTTTCAGAGTCATACCTGTTGAGGCCGAAGGCACGAAAAAACTCATTCTCGTGAAATGAATATCCATGAACAGAAGCCTTGTCCCCATCCTTCCCTGCTTTGATATTCTCGAGGACTTTTTTGCCTGCAGGCCATGTCTGCACATATTGTTCAACGGAAAGTTCACTCTGGACCTGGGGGTACGTAACAATTGTTTTCCCGTTTTTATCATAGAGATGAATAAAATCAATATCATTCCTTGAAGTTATTGTACCGAGCAATTCTTGCAGGGGTTTTATATTGAAATCTTCAATATTTTTGGTCGTTGATGGATATGCTATTACCGAATAACTTGCATCCCTTACAGTGTCATGCATGAGTCCCATAAATACATCGAGCATAGAGAGGTGCCCATCCAGCATTTCTTCGGTGTTTGATGTAAACTGTTTCACCAGCATATCTGACTGATTTGACATTCCACGCTTAAGCGAAATTGAAATTGTGATCCCTAAGAATATGATCAATAAGACAACAGAAATGCAAAAAAACGATAATAGTTTGATGCCCTTCATATCAAATCCTTTTTTTGGAAATTATTATTTTCAGCCACGATAGGGCATCCGATTCACGGATGCCCTATCCGTCTGAATTACAGCTCTTATTAATTTACCGGCAAACCACCGGCACTTCTGATTGCATTATGCGCGGCCTCAGAAGTTGAAAAATTAATAAACCCGTCTATGTAGCCCCTTCTGTTTGCATCCTTAAAAATAAGCCCCATTGTTCCGATACTCGGGTATTCGCTGTCCATCGGACCCTTTCCGTCGATTTTGAGACACTTGACACTCGAATGTACAGCTACATCATTTGGGCCGAAGCCTATAGTATATGGTTTTTTCTCTATGATCTCAAAATTCTCCGGAGTGCTGGTCGCTGTTTTCGCACTTTCAGTAATAGTAATATCCTTGAATCCCGGAAACGACTTTTTCAGGACTTTCAGCGAGCTGTCACCGTCTTCCCTTCTGACGACTCTTATTTTGGCGTCCTTGCCGCCGACTTCTGACCAGTTCGTGATCTTGCCGCTGAAAATATCGACTACCTGCCGGGACGTAAGTCCGTCCACATTCACACTCTCGTTGACAATAATCGAAACAGGAATTTTTGCGTACGGGACATACGAAAGCCCGAAATGCTTTTCCTTGTCCTTAATGTTCCGTGCGACCCTTCCGAGAAGATACTTGTCACTGCCAACCGCCTTCACGCCTCCGCCTGAACCGATACTTTTGGGGATATTCACTTCGACATCAGGATTCTGCAGCTTGAATGCATCTCCTATGGATTTCAAAATAACTGTTCCGTCGCCTGTTCCGACAATGGTGATTTCTTCTGCCGCAGCAGCTGGCGCAAATGCTACCATCACCGCAAGTGCAAGAATACCGCTGAATACAGCTCCGAACATCCGGCTTTTTTTCATACCGTTTCCTCCTTAAAAATGTGCACCCCGATACCGGAGTCATCAAAGTTACCGTGTTTAAGACGGCCTTAATTAAGAATAATCGGATAATTTTCCCAATACTTTAATTTTTTTTTCAATACGTCAGGGGGCGTCAGGGGGATTTACAGAAATCTATATAGCTTGGAGGGGGGAAGACAACTTCCATCCCGACTTTCTTTCGTAATCCATGGGGAGCGGTTTTAAACGACCATATAACTTTGCAGTTCAGCGTTATCAGTTCCCCGGCCGGTGTATGGAATTTTACCTGCAATTTTGTTCCGGGTGTAAAACGGGTGGATTGACTCAGGAGGTCAGTGGAATCGGTTTCGAGACTGATGCCGCGTACCGAAAGATTCTCGATAGTGCCGGTGCAGCTGAAATCCTCAGAAATGAACTCGGCCTCTACGCGGGCCTTTTTTCTCCGGGAGTTTCTTCTTTCCATCGGGGAGATTTTATCATTATTCTCATTTTTGTTCATACGTGTCTAATACAGCCCATCCAACAAGACCTTCCGGAGGTTCAACCTCGTCCCGGGTTCTATCGCCATGCTGCCCGTTATAATAATTGTTTCGGAAGAAATAGGCAAAATTTTCAGCTATTCTGGAGGCACGTCACTTATTTTCTGTCCTTGTGATGCCATCACGGATTTTACGGTGGTATTCCGAAGAAGCAGAAACATGCCCTCCTGCCCTCGTATACTGCTCAAAGGCTTTTGCGAAGTCCCCCTTTTCCTCATATGCCGCCCCCTGGAAGTAATGATCTCTTGCAAGGCCATCGGTATGCCTTATATTTTTGAACGGAAAAACAGTCAATGCCATGTCCCGAATCGATATCGCTTTTGACCAGTCTCCTTTTTCCTCATATGCTTCAGCAGCGATGTCAAACGGATCAAGGCTTAATGATAAAAGATACCGCATGTCCGGATCTGCCTGCGGTCTGTAAAGGTCAATGATCGTTAATGCCCCGTCCAGTATTTTTTGTTTATGCTTTATCCGATCTTTCAGATGCAGGTCCAGAAGCAGCGCTCTCAACGGGATGGATCTTGGATACTCGTGCACATAGCGTTCCATTGCAGCAACAGTATCTGAATATGACACAATTCGCCCCAGATACCGTCTGATATCCCCTTCCGCCCTGCCCAGCACACGTTCCCCTTTGAGCCACTCTGCGATGGCAGCAGACATGTCAGGCACTTTTCCAGAGAGTTCATCATATGTTGTTCCCGAAGAGCTGGTTGAAAATGCAGGCGTTTGATCTTTGGTCAGGATGACACCTGTCTTCGCAACACGAACTTCTATTTTCAGCATTCTGCCGTCTTTCATGATACTTCCAAACACAGCATATTCGACATTGTTTGCAGCACTCATTTCCTGTATAACCTGATGCCGGACATTCCAGACAATCCCTCCCTGTTTCTCACTCCCCTCAACTCCTGTCCACAGCGAGAGAGGTTCCATTTCATAGGCGTCAGTGTCCTCACGTTTGAGCGGAATGACTTCAATAAAATCATATTTCAGAAGCTCCCTCTCGAGAACAGAAGATATATTCTGCCTTACACTGCGGGACCCTGCATCAAGAAACGGGAATACAGCGAGCCGCGCCCTGTCCGTGAAATCCCCGGCATTGGCAGGGATGATGAGAAAAAAGCAGAGGATGACCGCAGCATATACTGTTTTTTTCACTGGCTTTGCATGAATCATCATATACCTTGATTGTAGGGAAGCGCTTTCATCATTGTCAATTGTGAATCCCTCGCCGGCACCACAGGTTAACTTACTCATTATTAAAGATGAAGGCGATACATCAAGGCATTCAGCCAGATCGTCCAGGCGGTCCAGCAGCTAAACGATATCATATCGCAAATCGCTACAGCAGCCGAAGAGCAGTTAACCACCGGTGAAGAAGTGGATTCAAACATTGAATCCGTCGCGACTATAACAAATGACACGGCAAACGATGCCGAACTGTCTTCGGCATACAGCGATCAGCTCAACTCAATGGCCTCGGACCTGAAGGCCACGGCAGGTAAATTTAAACTGCGGAGTATTCAGAAGAGCAGTAAAAGACCGGATTTGCTCCATCCGTCAAACACGATAGCATCAGCTGACTGTCAGTTCTGAAGTCCAGCAGTCCATTTCATGCCTCTTGAAATTTTCTGAACCTTCCGGGTGCAACATCTTGTTTTTACAGCAATTTTAAAAACATTCCGTGTCAGTTCAAGTTAAAAACGCATATCAATACCTGTTCCTTCCTCCTCCTTGCTCCCGGTAATGAAAGAGGTTGCCTATTTGAAATCGAAATTTTATAATATTTCGATTTCAATGGCCGGAACATACTGACATTCAATGAATCAATACGAGATGTGGAGGCACTATGAGACTTGAAGGGAAGAATGCCTTAATTACGGGTGCTGCACAGGGAATCGGCAAATCCGTAGCACTCGGCATGGCACGTGAAGGAGCGAATATAGGAATCAGTGACGTTAACCTCGCGCTGGCCGAACAAACCGCAAAAGAAGTCACTGCACTGGGGGTCAAGAGTTTTGCCATACAGCTGGATGTTGCGGACCAGGACAGTGTCTCCCGTGCGTTCCGGACCTTTGCCGATGAATTCAGCTCGCTCGACGTTCTTGTGAACAATGCGGGCATTACCAAAGACACGGTACTTCTCAGGATGAAAGAATCGGACTGGGACGCGGTGATAAACATCAACCTGAAAGGTTCATTTCTGTGCATGAAAGAAGCTGTCAAAGTTATGGCAAAGCAGCGTTACGGCAAGATAATCAGCATATCATCGGTCGTAGCATTCATGGGCAATCCGGGGCAGGCAAATTACAGCTCTTCAAAGGCGGGGCTGATCGGTCTCACCAAAACGGTGGCCAGAGAATATGCGGGCAGGGGGATACGGGTGAATGCCGTCGCTCCCGGGTTTATACAGACAGCCATGACCGACGCGCTTACTGATGCAGTAAAGGATGACATGAAAAAAGCCATACCCCTTAAAGAGTTCGGCTCCGCAGAGGATGTTGCCGCAGCAGTCGCATTCCTCGCATCAGGAGAGGCCGATTATATAACAGGTCAGGTTATTCATGTCAACGGCGGCATGTACATGTAGCGGTAAATTGCCAAAGTGAAAAATTTATAGTAAAAATGTATAATTGTGATTTAGCTGAGCAGGATATATGCTATATATTGCAATTTAAAAAAGCGGAGGTGCTAGATGTCAGTTGCAGCAAAAGTGAAGGATATAATAGCAAAGCAGCTTGGTGTTGATAGTGAAAAAGTAACCCCCGAAGCATCATTTGTTGATGATCTCGGCGCTGATTC
>Ga0209536_100017723_pt1 | contig 10064 bp, 8 predicted proteins | sample DeeMarSeWOR28_12_FD_187461 | JGI IMG/M metagenome (GOLD analysis project Ga0209536, IMG submission 187461) | Marine sediment microbial communities from White Oak River estuary, North Carolina - WOR-2-8_12 (SPAdes) (version 2) | ecosystem: Environmental > Aquatic > Marine > Intertidal zone >... | reverse complement strand
TGCGGAGGCCCGCCGGGCGCTGCACCGTCGCGCCTTCGAGGTCTTGAGCGAGCTTCGAGCACCGCAGGAGGTGCGCGCAGTGCACGCGTTTCATGGTGTCGATCCCGTGTCCAGCCTCGTGGTGCTGGAGAAGGCAGGGGATGCGTCGATGGCTCGAGGCGATCACCTCGGTGCAGTCCTTCAGTACCGGCGCGCACTCGAGATCGCTCGCCGCCAAACCCTGGAGAGCGGCGACACCGTCTACGATCGGGCCATCGCAACCTTCAGCAGAAAGCTGGGCGAGGCGCTCGCTCGATCGGGCGATGCGGCGGGAGCAGATGGCGTGCTTCGCGAGGCGCTCGACCTCACTGCGCCGAACAGCGCGGACCGGGCCAACATGCTGTTGTCCCTCGGTCGCATTGCCGCGCGTCGAGATCGCCCTCGCGATGCCATGCGGCAGTTCGGCCAGGCACTCGAGCTGGTCGCAGGCGTCGAGCCTTCGATTGAGTCACACTTGCAGGTCGCCATCGGTCGCATTCGCCGCATCGAGGGCGACCCGCAGCACGCGGCCAATGCCTATCGGCGCGCGCTCGAGCTTTTCACCGAGATCGGCGCGAAGCCGGAGACCATCTCGCGAGCGCGGCTCGAGCTTGCCGATGCTCTGACCGCAGCTGGCGACCACGAAGGCGCCGCCCACGAGCTCACCAGCGTCGAGCGGGAAGGCAAAGCGAACGGTGGTTTGAGCCTGGTCGCGCGAGCCGTCGGGATGCTGGGCTCGATCGACGAGCTGGCTGGCCGAGCGCGCGAGGCCCAGTTTCGCTATGAAGAGGCCAGCACCCTGGCTGCCCAAGCGGGCGATGCGCCCGGCTATCGGCGCTGGCTTTCTGCGAGCAAAACGCTCCGGGCCAGCATCTAGCACTCTGCTATGCTTCGCTGCATGCGGCGCTGCTGGTGGATCTGCGTTCTGATCGCTGCGTTCGGCTGCGATTCGCTTGGTGAATTCACCACCGGGGAGGGCGAGGTCTACCGGGGCGACATCGCAGGCGTGAACGATCCCCTCAGTTGCCCTGATGGCATCGATTGCTCTTTCATTCGTCGGGGCTTCCCTTCGGGTGTGACCCTCGACCTCACCTTCGACCCGGAGCAGCAGTATGCGAACCCAGGCACGATCTCGACTAGCCGTGAGATCTGCGGTTCCACGTTCAGCGACACCCCGCTGCTGCCAATCCCCCCGCTCGCGCATGACCAGCTCGGGCTGTACGAGTTTCCGGGCGGCGGTAGGCTCCGAAACTACATATTCGTTGCGAAGCCCGATGCCGGTCCACTTGCCGGGCGGGACGTGATGGTCTTCCTCTCGCTCCTTCGGGGCGGCAATGTCGAGGTTCGCCTGATTGCAGGTCCCGGACTGGAGATCTGCGATCCTTCCGACTGCGGCGAGATCGATAGCGGCAATTGCGACTACTTCGGTGTATTTGGTCTTCACCGAGAGACGCTTTGATGCGAGTCCTCGGGATCGAAAGCTCCTGTGATGAGACGGCCGCGGCGCTCGTCGACGAGTCAGGGGAGGTGCTTGCCGACGTGGTGGCGAGTCAAGTCGCTATGCACGGGCCCTATGGTGGCATCGTCCCCGAGCTTGCTTCGCGCGCGCACATGCAAGCGATCATCCCCGTGATTCGTGCAGCGCTCGCCAAGGCGCCGGGTGGGCTCGAAGACGTCGACGCGATCGCCGTCACACAGGGTCCGGGTCTGGTGGGCTCACTTCTGGTTGGCGTGCAGGTCGCGAAGGCCTTGGCCTGGAGCATCGGCAAGCCGCTCGTGGGCGTGAACCACTTGGACGGCCACCTCTTTGCGGTGTACCTGCGTCGGTCGAGTGACGGCGGGCTGGAGCCCGGCCCAGCAATGCCGTTCGTGGGCTTGCTCGTGAGCGGCGGGCACACGGCGCTTTACCGTGTGGAAGCGCGTCGCGAGATCGAGCTTCTGGCGCAAACCCGTGACGACGCCGCCGGCGAGGCATTCGACAAAGCTGCCAAGCTCCTTGGGCTTGGTTATCCCGGCGGCCCCCTGATCGATCGACTGGCTGCCCGTGGAAACCCCCATGCCTTCTCGTTTCCACTCCCGATGGCCTCGCGGAAGACCTTGGAGTTCAGCTTCTCGGGCCTCAAGACCGCCCTCGCGCGCCACGTTCAACGGTACGGTGCTCCCAGCGATGAGCAGGAGCTCGCCGATCTCTGTGCCTCGTTTCAGGGCGTGATCGTCGAAAGCCTCGTTCGGAAGTCGATGCTTGCGTGCAAGCTGGAAGAGCTCAATCGACTGGTCATCAGCGGGGGCGTTGCCGCGAATCGCGGGCTGCGAGCGCGAGCCAAAGAGGTTTGCGACGCTAACGGGATTCAACTCTTCGTCCCGCCTCCCATTTCATGCACCGACAACGCGGCGATGATCGCGATGGCGGCCATGCACCGCCTCGCTGCTGGCGAGTGCGACGACTTATCGTTTGCGGTCTATTCTCGGGACCCGGACCGGCGCCGAGGTAAGTTTCGCAGAGACGGAACCCTCGTCGAGAGCGAGTAGGCGGTCGATGTCTGAGCGGGCCGCGGAGTCGATCGAATCGCCGTACGTCGAAGTGGCCCTTCCGGTTCCGCTTCGAAAGGTGTTCACCTACGAGGTGCCGCTCAAGCTGCGGGGCGCGCTCCGGCCAGGAAGCCGTGTCGCCGTTTCGTTCAGCCGGCGGAAGCTCGCGGGTTTCGTCGTGGGCTGGCGGCAGGAGCTTCCCGAGGGCGTGGCGCGAGCGCTTCCTGTGGCAGGGCTGCTCGACTCTGAGCCTGTTTTCACGCCGGAGTTGCTTCGGTTCCTCGATCAGGCAGCCAAGTACTACATGCACCCGCTCGGCGAGGTCCTGCGTGCGGCGGCCCCTGCGCTGCCAGTCGGGGCCATGCGACGGTTGCGCAAAGATGGGTTTCTCGAAGCCCAGGAGAACCTCCGTGGGCAGCGCGTTGCGCATCAGCGAACCTGGCAGGTGACGGCCACCGGGAAGGACGCTTCGGACATGCACCTGGGCGCTCGGCAGAAGAAGCTCATGGATTGGTTCGCGGATCGCGATTCGATCTTGCTCGATGAGCTCCGCGGGGAGGTCAACGACCCCCGTGCCGTCGTACGATCGCTCGCGGACAAAGGGCTCGTCGAATTTGAAGAGGTCGAAGCCATTCGCGATCCGTTCTTTCGAATTCCGGTGAGCCGCGACGAACCGCATTTGCCAAATCCCGCTCAGCAAGTGGCGATCGACACGCTCGTCGATGCGCTCACGAAACGCAGCGGCGAGGCGTTTCTTCTTCATGGCGTCACCGGATCGGGAAAAACCGAGGTCTATCTTCGCGCGATCGACGAAGTGAGAAAGGCCGGCCTTGGGGCGATCTTGCTCGTGCCCGAGATTGCGCTGACACCGCAGCTCGTCGGGCGATTCCGCGCGCGCTTTGGTGACTACATCGCCGTCCTTCACAGTGGGCTCACGGCGCGCCAACGAGACGATGCCTGGCAAGCGCTCCGTAAGGGGAGGGTCAGTGTCGCCATCGGGGCGCGCTCTGCCTTGTTTGCGCCGGTTGCGAACCTCGGATTGATTGTGGTCGATGAGGAGCACGACCCTTCGTTCAAGCAGGACGAGGGCTTTCGCTATCACGCCAGGGACATGGCCTTGCTCCGGGCGCAGTACGCCGGGGCGGTTTGTGTGCTCGGGAGCGCGACGCCTGCGGTCGAGACCTATCATCGCGCGAATCAGGGCCTCCTTGGTTTGCTGTCGCTGCCGACGCGCGCGACCGGCGCGACCTTGCCGGAAGTCGAAATCGTCGACCTGCGGCGACACCGGACCGGTCCGACAGGCCATCCGCTCCTTTCCGGACCGCTCCATGCAGCGCTCAGCCGTTGCTTGGAGACCGGGCACCAAGCGATCATCTTTCTCAACCGGCGTGGTTTTGCGCCGAGCCTCCGCTGCGCCTCCTGTGGCGCGGTGGCCGAATGCCCCGCGTGCAGCGTCGCACTCACGGAACATCGCGGGCAGGGCGTACTCCGCTGTCACTACTGTGACTTCCATCGTGCGGTGGTCGTTCCATGCACGGCTTGCGGAAACAATGAGTACAAACGGCTCGGCGTGGGGACGGAGCAATTGCAGAAGGCTGTCGAAGACGCTTTTCCGAGGGCCCGCGTCGCTCGGCTCGATCGCGACACTGCATCGGGGGACGGGGTCGAGGAGGTCCTCGATCGTTTGCGGACTGGCGAGATCGACGTGCTGGTGGGTACGCAGATGGTCACCAAGGGGCACGACATTGCCGGAGTGACCCTTGTTGGGGTCGCTCTTGCGGATCAAAGTCTCGCTTTCCCGGATTTCCGCGCATCCGAGCGAACTTTTCAACTGCTTGCGCAGGTTGCAGGCCGCGCAGGCCGCGCCGACAGCCCTGGTGAAGTCATCCTTCAAACGTTCCAGCCAGATCATCCAGCGGTGCGTTTGGCTGCACAACATGACTACGAAGGCTTCTACGCCGAAGAGATCCGCGACCGGGAAGAAGTCGGCTATCCGCCCTTCACGCGTCTCGTGACGATACGTGTCCACGCCGGCGCCGAGGACGATGCGCGCGGCGCAACCCAACTACTCGCCGACACCGCCCGTCAACACCAGTCCGTCAAAGACGGAGCAGTCCAAGTACTGGGTCCGGCTCCTGCACCCCTGGTGCGCCTCCGAGGCCGCTACCGCTATCGCCTCCTGTTGAAGTCCCCCGACCGCAAGCTCCTCCGCAACGTCACCGCCCTCCTAGCCGCCCGAATCGAGGCCGGCCTCCCCCCCGCCCACGCCACCCTGGACATCGACCCCCTGTAGGATGACGAGGGGGATTGGGCGTTGGACTGTTTGGGCGTAGCTGCGCCAGTGGGGGTTGTATTGGGCGGCTTCGGGCCAGATCGCTGCGTATTCTGGGCCGGTGGCTTGGCGGGCTCGAATTGGGAGGGTTTCCCTGCCGATCTGGATCGTTGCCGCGGGGGTGGTTTGGAGGTTGAGCCACCAGGCGGGTTCGGATTCTTTGCCACCGTTGGAGGGGTAGACGACCAGGTCCTTGCCGCGCGGCATGTAGACCAGCGGGGTGGTTCGCGGCTGGCCGGACCTGCGGCCTGTGGTGGTGAGGAGGAGGACTTTGCGGCCCAAACCGACACGGTCGACGAAGCGGCCCCCCAAGGCCTTGTAGAGCGCGGCGTGAAGACGCCCGAAGGCGCGCCAGTCGCGTCCGCTCACTGGGCGGCTTCCTGGGCGTTCTGACTGCTCGGTTCCCGGGCAGCGTCCTCGGCCGCCAGGAATCCAAACGTCAGCGCGGGGCCGATTGTGCCCCCCGCGCCAGGATACGTGCGCCCCATCACCGACGCGGACGAATTGCCCGCGGCGTAGAGGCCAGGGATCACCTGACCGTCCTCTTTCAACACGCGAGCGTGCTCGTCGGTGACGAGGCCGCCCTTCGTTCCGAGGTCACCGGGGTAGATCTGTACGGCGTAAAACGGACCGGTCTCGACCGGGCCGAGCGAACAGTTGGGCTTCACTCTCGGATCGCCGTAGTAGCGATCTTGCGCGCTCCAGCCGCGGTTGAAGTCTGGATCCTCGCCCTTGACGGCGTACTCGTTGAACCGCGCAATCGTCGACTTCACGGTCGTCGCTGGAATGCCGAGTTGCACGCAAAGCTCGTCGAGCGTGTCGGCCTTGTAGAGGAACTTGCCATCACGGTAGCGGCGCGGGAGCTGTTTGTCGGGCATGACTTTGCCTGGCGCAACCGGTCCAGCGATCGACGACTTCCTGTACGTCGCATCAAAGATGTGGAACCAGCGCGGATTCGTCGCGCCGGTTTTCGCCACGTCGTCGTACATCCCGTTGACGACATCGATGTACGGCGCCGCCTCATTGGTGAATCGCCTCCCCGCCTGGTTGACGAATAGCCCATGCGGCAGGCTCTTTTCGACGACCAGAACCCACGAAAAAGGCGAATTCGGCACCATCGAGACGGGCGTCCACCAAGCTTCGTCCATCAAGTCGAGCGCTGCGCCGGCATCGCGCCCCATCAGGATGCCATCACCGGTGTTCGACCGCGTTCCTGCGGTCCACTCGGTCGTAATCGGATGCCGCTGGTACTGTTGCCGCATCTGGAGATTCCGTGAAAACCCTCCGGCCGCGAGAACGACGCCACGATTGCTCTTTACCCGAATGGTTTCGCCCTCCTTGCTGATCACAGCTCCGACGACCCTGCCATTCTCGAAAACGAGCTCTTCGATGGTCGTGTTGAGCCAGGCCGGCACGTTCCGGTCTTTCAACGAAAGCAAGAGACGCCCCATCAACGAGTTGCCGGCGCAGAGCTTGGTGTCCCGTCCCCAGCGCTTGCGCTTGAAGTGCCGCAGCATGTACAGGAACATCTGCCAGGCCATGAACAACATCGTCCTGAAGCCTACACCGATCGCCGCCTGTGCTTCCTTCGCAGTGATCCCGAACTTCCCGAGGATCTGGGACTGAGGGTGGGGCCTTCGCAGGCGGATCAAGTCTTCGCGTAGCTTCGAGCCATCGAACGGGACCGGGTCCATCGAGCGTCCTCCCGGAAGCCCGCCGGGCGCTTCGGGGTAGTAGTCGGTGTACTTCGCCAGCGGGACGTAGCGGACGTGGGTCTCGTCGTGCAGGTAGGCAAGCACTCGCTTGCTCTCGCGGATGTAAAGCCAGAGCCGATCGTCGGGTACCTCGCCCTTGGTGATGTGCCTCAGGTATTCGAAGCCCTTTTCATCGGAGTCGCGGATGCCTTCCCGCGCCATGCCGGGATTGTTCGCTACCCAACAGACGCCGCCTGACATCGCGGAGTTGCCGCCGTAAAGGTCGCTCTTTTCGACGAGCAGCACATCCAACCCGAGGTCGTGCGCGCGCACCGCTGCCCCCATGCCGGCCGCACCGCTTCCCATTACCAGTAGATCGACTGTACGGTCCCACTCCGCCATTGCGGCGCTCCTTTGCTTCGGCTCGCTTGCAAAATAGAACATGTTCTAGCTTCTCGGCCCTGTCAAACGCCCTCGATCTTGCGACCTAGGTTGCCCGGCGCTAGAAACTGCTTACCTTTTGAAGGCTTGCAGCTCTTGGCGGCTCGGAGGTTCCACGTTGATTCGCCCCATACTCTTCTATCCAGACAAACGGCTCCGGGAGCCTGGCAAACATGTCGAGGTCATCGACGCCGAGCTGCACCGCTTGATCGACGACATGGCGGAGACGATGTACGCGGCCCCGGGCGTCGGATTGGCTGCGCCACAGATCGGCGTTTCGAAGCGCCTTTTCATAGTGGATGTGGCCTCTGGCGAGGAAGAGCCGAGCGATCTCCGTGTCTTCATCAACCCCGAGATCATCGCCGCCGAAGGTGAAACCACCTTCAATGAAGGCTGCCTCTCGTTTCCGGGAATCCGCGAAGACATCGAACGCGCCGAGCGCGTCACCGTCCGGGCGCTCGACCAGGACGGCAACCCCTTCGAGCTCGAGGCCGAGGGACTCTTGGCGATTGCGATTCAACACGAAAATGATCATCTCAATGGCGAGCTGATGATCGACCATCTCAGTGTCTTGCGCCGTCGTATCGTGCATCGCGCGATGACCAAGCGCGCCGCGGTCGACGCCGCGCAGTGACGGCTTGTGAGGACGATTTTTTTCGGCAGCCCCGAGTTCGCGGTGCCATGCCTGGATGCGCTGCACGAGATTAGCGAAATCGTGAAGGTGATCTCACAACCCGACCGTCCCGCGGGGCGAGGGCTTTCCGTGCGTCCTCCTGCCGTGAAACAGCGCGCATTGGAGCTTGGGCTCGACGTCTGGCAACCGACGAAAGTGCGGACCGCGGAGTTCGCAGAACGCCTTCACGCGCTCGAGACAGACGTGGCAGTCGTGGTCGCGTACGGACGGATCCTCCCACTTGCCGTCCTCCAAGCCCCGCGCGCAGGCTGCGTGAATGTTCACGCTTCGCTGCTTCCACGCTGGCGAGGTGCGGCGCCGATTCAATGGTCGATCGTGCATGGCGACGAAGAGACCGGGGTGACACTCATGCAGATGGACGAGGGCATGGATACCGGTCCTATTCTCGCAAGCGTTTCAACCCAGATCGAACCCGATGACGACGCTGCGACGCTCGGTGAGAAGCTTTCGAAAATGGGTGCTGCGCTCCTGAGGGAACAACTGCCACGCTACGTGGCCGGCGAGCTCACGCCGAGGCCCCAAGACGACGAAGCCGCCACGATGGCGCCTGTCCTCGACAAGGCGCATGGCCGCATCGAGTGGAACAAATCGGCGCGCGCGGTCCATGATCAAATCCGCGGCATGAATCCATGGCCGGGCGCATACACGCTCCTCGGCGATCGGCGCATCAAGGTGCATCGCGCGCTCGCCACCACGCTCGATCCCGAGGGCGCCAGACCCGGCGAGGTGATCGCACTCGATCGGGAAGGCATCCTCGTGGCCTGTGCCGAAGGCACGCTCGAAATTAAGGAGCTTCAAGAAAGTGGCCGGAAGCGGGTCGACGCGCGCTCCTTCGCCAGCGGGCGCGGGGTTGCGGTCGGCGATTGCTTTTCGAGCGAAGGGACCGAGAGATGAAGATCTACACAAAGACAGGCGACACTGGCGAGACGGGCCTTTTTGGCGGGGATCGGGTGTCGAAAGCATCGCTTCGAGTCGAAACCTACGGCGAGGTCGACGAGCTTAACAGCACCGTGGGTTGGGCCCGCGTTGAGGTGTCAGATGCGGATCTCGATGCCCTCCTCAATCGGATCCAAAACGATTTGTTCGAGGTGGGCGCGGAGCTCGGCTCGACCGCCGAGCGCAAACACAAGAGCATGATGCCCCTGATCACCGAAGCGCAGGTTGTAGCCCTCGAGCGTGCGATCGACGAATACGAAGAAGGCCCGCCCGCACTGACGTCGTTCGTCCTGCCAGGCGGGAGCGAGGCCGCGGCAAGGTTTCACGTTGCGCGCTGCGTCTGCCGCCGTGCGGAGCGATCCCTCGTCGCGCTCGGCGCGCACGAGACGCTTCGAGGCGAGCTCTTCCGTTACGTCAACCGGCTGAGCGATCTGCTCTTCGTTCTAGCCCGATACGCCAACCACTGCGCCGGCATCCAAGACATCCCCTGGAAAGGCCGGGGCGGCTAAGGCATGTCCTCGGGGTCGAGGCTGAAGTCGCGCGTTCCGACCCGACCGTCCCCAAGCACATCCCCCGGCAAGTCGAGGCCTTCGCGCATCTCTTCAATCGCGTCGTAGAGTGCGGCCCGCTCGGCCGATAGCCGCTCGATGATGGTGGAACCCCACTGGCGCTTCGCGCGGATCTTGATCGACGTCCAGGTACGGCTGACCAGCTCCAGGTAGATCAAAGCCAGAGCACCGCCGAAGGCGCCGATCAGAAAGGTCGTGATCCCCGCGCGCCAGGGTGCGCGCGGAATGCCGGCGAACGAGTTGTGTAGCTCGATCTGCCCGAGACCCACCAGCAGGGCGAAAATCAACCAGGCGAGCGGGAACAGGATCAGGCCGGTGAGCAGCTTGATCGTCGCGGTGTCCTTGTATTGCCTCGAAGCGATGCGAGAGAGGACGTTGATGAGGAAGTAAGGGACAGCGTTGATCAATAGACCCAAGACCAATACGGGCGGAAACACGAGGAATACGACGGCGGCTTGGGCAGCCAAGAGGACCGGGAGCCACTTGGATTCGATCGGCGGCGGTTTGTCGAGGTCGTCGTCCTCGAGCTTCGCTTCGCGAAGCGCGGCATCATAGGTCTCGACCCGACCGAGCAAGGCCTGCACGCCATCGGGGTCGGTCTGCAAACGCGTGTAGTAAGCCTTCCAAACCCGCGCCATCCCCAGCGAGCGCTCGGTCATGTCGGGCGCCTTGAGGCTCACGCCAGCCCGCTTCGCCCGTTCCGCTCGGACCAGGCTCCGGACGCGTCCCATCATCTGATTCAGCTCCCAGCTTTCGGTTGCGTGGGTCACCTCTTGAAGGACCGGCTCGAGGGCCCGGGTCAGCGGTTCCACCGCCGCTTCGTACGATTCCATCCGAAGGTACGCCATGCC
>Ga0209536_100017722_pt1 | contig 10065 bp, 6 predicted proteins | sample DeeMarSeWOR28_12_FD_187461 | JGI IMG/M metagenome (GOLD analysis project Ga0209536, IMG submission 187461) | Marine sediment microbial communities from White Oak River estuary, North Carolina - WOR-2-8_12 (SPAdes) (version 2) | ecosystem: Environmental > Aquatic > Marine > Intertidal zone >... | reverse complement strand
CCCAGCCACCGCACCACTGGCTGCGCCCAGTGTGGTGGGTCGGTCATGCAGAATCCATTCCGCCAGCATCCAGGTCAGGGAACCGGTGGCTGCAGCCACGTGGGTGGTCACAAATGCCCCGGCGGCCAGTCCGTTGCTCCCCAGGGCGCTGCCGGCATTGAAGCCGAACCAACCGAACCAAAGAATAGCGGTACCGGTGATGGTCATGGGGAGGTTGTGTGGAATGAATTGTTCCCTGCCGTAACCTTTTCTCTTGGAGATGACGAGTACCGCGGCCAGGGCGGAAACCCCGGAACTGATGTGGACCACGGTTCCGCCGGCAAAGTCGAGAGCTCCCAGCTTGCCCAACCAGCCCCCGGAGCCCCAGACCCAGTGTGCCAGCGGGGAGTAGACCAGGGTGGACCACAGGACAATGAATACCAAAAGTGAGTTGAATTTCATCCGTTCGGCGAAAGCGCCGGTAATGAGCGCCGGAGTGATGACGGCAAACATACACTGGAAGATCATGAACGCCTGGTGAGGTATGGTATCGGCATAATCGGGGCTGGGGGAGAGGCCCACACCTTTTAGGCCGAACCATGATAAGCTACCCACCATACCGCCCAGGTCTGGGCCGAAGGCCAGAGAGTAGCCCCACAACACCCAAATGACCGTAACCAGGCCGATGATGATGAAGCTTTGCATGATGGTGGCAAGGACGTTTTTGTTTCTGACCATTCCCCCGTAAAAGAGGGCCAAACCTGGCGTCATGAACATGACCAGGGCCGAACTGATGAGAATAAAAGCCGTGTCTCCCGCATTCATCATTGCTGTCCTCCTCACTGATTCCAAGCCCGGATGTTTCATGAATCACTTGCTGCGACCGCGGATATGGCCGTCCTTCCGGGCGTCCTCGGGTGTTGTGCCCTGCGACGTACCGTTCAGGTACGCCTCGGGTCCAACACCCTGCGGTTGCCCGGTGGCACTGCCATCTGCACGGTCTCGCGACAGCAATTCATGAAACATCCGGGCTAGTGATGATTTTCCGGGGAGACAAGAGCAACGGGTGTGCCAGCTCAATTATTTCATCAAAAATATTAGTAATTTTAGTAAGATAAATGTGCGAGCGCGTTTCAGCTGTGGGCTGGGAGACGACAAAATTGTAGTAAATCAATTTTTTGTAATGATAGCAAATAATTATGAAGTTAGGCTTGATTGAGATCCAATAGATGTCACAGGGGGCGGAGTCTCGAGATCTTAGGAGGGTGATTTAGCAAGCCTTAAGCAGAGCAGATGTAATCGTGGGGCGGGGATAAACCCCATAAGCGCTCAAATAAGCGATCTGAAGTCTTGTCGGGTGAAGCACCCAAGAGTTAACCAATGCGGTTGAGCACTCGCTTCGTCCGACGAAATCCCCCTCGATCCCCCTTTACAAAGGGGGAAGATTTTGACGTGATCTCAGTGACTTCCCCCCTTTGGCAAAGGGGGGTCAGGGGGGATTTGAAAGGTTCTTGAAAACTATTTTACTTTCTTAATCAAATACGATCAGGTCTAAGTCTATTGCGAGAAATTGCTTATTTGAGCGCTTATGGGGATAAACCCCGCGCCTACTTTTCAGGTGATACATCCCGCTTCAGTCGCGACCGTCGTTTTTCAACGGTACTGGCGATATTCCACCCCGTATTTTTTCGCCTTGTAGGTGAATTTGCGCACCGTCGTCTGTAGTAGCTCAGCTGCCATGGCCATATTGCCGCGGGTATTTTTCAAAGCATCGATGATCATCTCTCTTTCTAGACTGGCTGTCGCTTCATCCAGGGAATGGGCTGGCAGGGTATCCGACTGCTCTCCAGTCTGCAGGGTTGGGGGGAGGTGATAGCTGCGAATCACCCCACCTTCGCACAAGAGAACGGCCCGCTCGATGCAATTTTCCAGTTCCCGCACATTGCCCGGCCAGTGGTACTGCATGAGCATGTCTATAGCTGGTGTGGAAAAACGCCGGATGTCCTTGCTGTTCTCCTTGGCGTACTGTCCCAAAAAATGGTCAGCCAGCAGCAGGATGTCAGTCTTGCGCTCCCGCAGTGGAGGCAGATAGATGGGAAAGACATTCAACCGATAGTAAAGGTCGCCCCGAAAGGTTTCATCCTCCACGGCCTGCTCAAGGTTCTTGCTGGTTGCCGCTACGATGCGCACTTCTGCTTTAATGGTCTGCGTCCCCCCGACACGTTCGAATTCCTTTTCCTGCAGCACGCGGAGAAGGTTGGCCTGGACGTCCAAGCCGATGGAACCGATTTCGTCCAGAAAGATGGTCCCCTTGTTTGCGAGTTCAAATTTGCCCCTCTTTTGTTTGATCGCGCCGGTGAAGGCGCCCTTTTCGTGTCCGAAGAGTTCACTCTCGATCAAGGTGGCAGGAAGGGCTGCGCAGTTTACCTTGACAAAAGCATTCTTGGCCCTGGGGCTGTTATAGTGGATCGCGTTGGCGACCAGTTCCTTACCGGTACCGCTTTCGCCGCGGATCAAGACAGTGGCATTGCTGCGGCACACCTGGGAGATCATCTGAAAGACCTCCCGCATTTTGTTGCTGTTACCCACGATACTGGTGATGCTGTGCTTGCTGGCGAGTTGTTGCTGCAACCGCAGGTTCTCCTCGTGCAGGGCCTCCTTTTCCAGTTGCAGAGTTTCCAGATTAATCACCCACTGGGCCAACATGGTGGCAACGACCGTAAGCAGTCGCTGTCCATTCTTGAGATCGAAAGAAGGGTCATAGGGCAAATCCACACTCAGGGTGCCCACCACTTGCTGTCCCTTCTTGATTGGCACGCAGATAAACGAGAGTTCTTCCTGGCTCTGGCGGCGGGAGGCGGTCCGGTTGAGAAACAAAGGTTCTTCGCTGATTTTGGGCACAACGAACGCTTTGCCCTGTTGGATAACCCGTCCGGTGATGCCCTCGCCGGGTTTATACTTGCCGCGCTGCATGGCGCTTCTTGAAAGCGCGTGTGCCACCTCGATCTGAATTTCGTCCCGGAGGGGATTGAGGATAGTGATGGTTCCTCGCCTCATACCCAGCGATTTGGACAAAATCTCCAGAACTGAGTACAGGGACTTTCTTAAATCCATGGTGCCGCTCAGGACCTTGGCAATCTCGTAGAGGTAGGTGATTTCCTCGATCTTCTTCAATGTGTTGCTCCTTTCCAACATTTATGTAGCGAGAATTTATAAATAACACAAAAATGTAGTCCTGCAAACCTGCCAAGCTTCCTCATTGACAAAAGCTGTCGCCGCATTTAGACTCACAATCGACCTGGCTCTCAGCGAGCAGTTGTCAGCGGTCAGGCGGGAACATATGATCTAGTTTCAAATTCTGGGAGTCCACCGTCCAGGGGGGTATAAATTGAAGGCACTGCATCGATGGCGGTTACCGTGTATGCTCTTGGCTCTGGCATTGCTCCTTGCTGGCTGTGCTACCAGTGCTCAAGACCTGCGAAAGTCCAAAGAGTCCCGGGATCTGGGGGAGAGACTCCTCCGCGCCAACGACAACACCCGGGCCTTGCAACAGTTCCTCAAAGCCCTTGAGCTAAACCCCGATGACCCTTATCTCCACTACGACTTGGCGTATACCTACAACGCGAAGGGGGTGCTCGATAAAGCGGAGTTTCATCTCAAGGAGGCCATTCGTCTGAAACCGGATTATGCAGACGCGTATAATTATCTGGGTGTTCTCTATTTTCGCACTGGGAGGGTGGATCTGGCCATTGAATCTTACGAAAAGGCCTTGAGCAATCTGATCTATCTGAACCCCCAAAACGCACATTTCAACCTGGGGGTTGCCTATCTGAGCCGCAAGGAGTACCACAAAGCGGTGGAGCAGTTCAAGGAGGCCATCAAGATAGTTCCGGACTATGCCGCTGCCTACGTCAACCTGGGGAGGGCTTATGAGGGGTTAGACATGGACCGCCAGGCAAAACGCTCATACGAACAGGCGGTGGGATACGCGCCGAACACTCCACAGGCTCACTTCTACCTGGGGAAACTGCTCGAGCGAACCGGTGAAAAACAAGCTGCCGCCAAATCGTTCGAAGAGGTGGTGCGATTGGCCCCAGAGTCTGAATTGGCCGAGGAGGCGAGGAGTTACCTGAAGCATATAAAATAAAGAATCCGGGCCAGAGCCAGAGGGCCCGGATTCTTTACTGCGTCGATCTGATGAGCTCATGACGGCGAAGCCAAATGACTCTATTTCGCCTTTTTACTGACACTCCTATCTCCTGAGTTCTTCTACCAGGGGCATCACCGTCGGCTATATTCTTCGTGCGCGACGATGCTCGGACTCAGGAAAATCAGCAACTCGTCCTTGGTTTCCTGGATCTGACGATTCTTGAAAAGCCAACCCAGCAGTGGGATCCGCCACAGGTACGGAACCCGGTCTTCAGTCCACTCAGTATCCCGTATGACGATGCCGCCGATGACGATGGTATCGCCGTCATTGATCAGGAGTTCGGTCTTGGCCTCCTGGGTGCGAATGGCGGGCACGTCCTGGACTGTCCTGCTGAAGTCAGCCTCGTCCTTTTTGACGTTGACCTCCAATCTGACCTTGCCGTCGGGAGTAATGTGGGGGGTGACGGTCAGAGATAAGGTGGCCGGGGCAAAGGCGGTGCTGATGGTGCCCTCTTCAGTCCTTTGGGGATAGGGGATCTGGTCGCCTTGTTGGATCAGGGCTTGGACATGGTCCAGGGTAAAAATCCGCGGGCTGGAGATGATTCTGCCCTCGCCGGCTTCTTCCAAGGCGGAGAGGGTCATGTCCAGGTTGAACAAGTTAGTGGCCACCCGGGTGAAGTCGATGCCGAATGTGCCGACACTGGATACCGGCGCGGCTACGGCAGCGGCGAGGTCGAGATTTCGGGTAACGTCATCGCTTGACAGACTGTTTACCTGATAATCAGCGTTCCAGCTGATGCCCAGGTTGCGGCTGAAGTTGGTGTTGGCAGAAACGATTCGGGCCTCTATCATTACCTGCTGGGTAGCTTTGTCCAGTCTGGCAAGAATCTCTTTAGCCGTCTCTATTCTTCTGGGAAAGTCACTGTAAATAATCAGGTTCGTGCGACCATCTACAGAAATGGTGCCCTTCTCGCTTTTCACATTGCCGATCTGCGCGCTGATGTCATTTACGTCTGCATAGTTCACCTGAAGATATTCCGTGGTAATTTCTCCCATATCCCTGGCTGCGGCCATCAGTTCCTTCTGAGCTTCGACCTCATCTTTCCTGCGATCCAGTTCCGATTTGATTTTTGCTGCCGTGGCAATCCGGATAACGTTACCTTCAATCACACTGTCCAGGTCGTTGATCTTCAAGATCAATTCAAGGACTTGATCCCAAGGCACACCGTCCACCTTGAGGGTGACTGTGCCTTTGACATTCGGCTCCACCACAATGTTTTTGCCGGTGACGTCTGCCAGAAGCCGAAGCACGTTACGGATATCCACCTCCTGGAGGTCCAGCGAAATTCGCTGACCGGTAAACTTCTGCACCGGTTCTGGTGGGGGGGCCGCGCCTACGACTTCAACTTTCCTCACCACTCCAGTCTTCTCTGCGACTGCCGCTTCATCTTCCGCCAGGGGTTCAGGGGGTGCTGCTGGAACCACTTCTTCAGGTGCCGCTTCTGGTTCGACGGCCTCGACCGCATGAGTTGGGACTCCGGGCGCCCTTGCCTCGGCCACGGTAACAGGTTTCCCAAGTTCGATGGGCTCTGGCGGCGGCAACATAGAGGCATCGAAGTCCAGGTATACTTTATCCTCGTCCCGCGCCACATAGTAAGGAACCATTTCACGCATTTCGATGTGAAGCTCCACAGTACCTGGGACCCCTCGCATTGGACGTGGATCAATTAGATTAACAGCACTGGAGAATTGCCCTGTGTCGATGTGCCGCTGTAAATGTTTGGGAAGATCGGCATTGGGAAAGATCAGTGAAATGCTTTTTGGGCCAGTGATCTGGATCTCAGGCTCGAGTGGTCTGTTGGCGGAGACGGTTAAACGAGATTTGTTGGATTCCAGCAGATTGAAATCAATAGAGCTGATGCTGGCCGGCTTAACCTCTAATGCGGCCGGCTTGAGTTCCACAGCCGGTTGGGGCGGAGCAGGGGTGACCGCCACAGCCTGAGGAATGGCATGGAAACCTTCACCCGGTTTGATAGAAACAACAAGTCGGTTACCTTCGGAATACACTTGGTAAGGCAGTCCAGCTTGGGGAACGAGATCAAAAACCACCCTGACCTTGTCGGGGTAATTTCCCAGCCTGATCCTTTTGACCAAGGGATTGGAAGGACGAAGTGTTCCCCTGGAAACAGTCGACTTTATTGCCTTCAAATCCACCACGAGCCGGGCCGGATCGGGTAGCGGAAAAGTCCTGTAATTATCAAAAGTCCCGTCGCCAGTGATGTGTGCCTCAAACTCCTCACCGGAGTTAACTGGTTGAATGGCTGTGATTTTCTTGGCTGGAACCATCTCTTCAACTGAGGGCGGGGAGGCGTCAGACTTGATTTGCTCCATAGCCGAAGTCGGGAGGGCCACCTGTCGCTCGGAAGCCGACTCAGTTTCAGCGGGCGCAACCTCGGCTTGCGGCGCTATCTTTTCAAACTGCACCCGGATCTGGTTCTGTTCTTGGATAATCTCGTAAGGAGTTTCCTGGTTCAAGCTGATTTCTACGCGAATCATGGGACCAGACGCCCACGAAAGTTCAAACGTTTCTATTTTGTCAATGGGCTCATTTTCCAAGGCCACAGCAGATGACGCCGTTCCGCTGACCGTATTGGGCAGGTCCAACACCAGCCGCAAGGGATCAACGGCCTTGAAGGCAGTGTATACCATGGGATCTGAGGCAACCAACAGAATGTCTAAGTACCCGTCCCGGGCCGCCACCTGTATATCCTGGAGTTGGCGGGGCTCTGCGGTAACATGCTCCCCAGCAGTGGTCTCAGACGTTGGTGGAGCAGAGGGCTGAGTGGCACAGCTAGAAACCCAGAAAATCAGAGCCAGGAGGCCCATCTGGGAAATCCATATTTTTTTCAGGTGGCGTTGAGTTTGCCTCATTCCGCTCCTCCTTCCACGGGAAGCTTTGTCAATGCTTCTGTCTCTTCTCCTACAGTTTCCCCGTAACACCAAAACGGTCTCCCAACGGTGGGTTTACCCCAAGGTAGAGGTTGACCAGCGTCCTCACTTTTTCTTTCCCTTTTTCTTTTGCGGCGCTTTGTTCGGCTCTTCTTTGGCTTCAATGAATTTGTAGGTCGTGGCTGTACAACCGGTCCTGAGTATGACCGTATCCTCCAGGGTCTTCGCGTTTTGCATTGCTGCCATGTTAATGTCCTCGACATTAACAATCCTGCCCAGTCTGCTCACTTGGTCGAAAAAGAGAGCCACATTATGATAAGGGCCCGTGATCTCCATCTTGAGCGGGATCTCTGCATAGAAGTTCCGGCTCACCTCCTTCTGGGGTTGAAAGAGGAGAAATTCCAAACCGGACTTCGCTCCGAGATTGGAAATACTGGTCAACAAAGTCGGAATCTCCTCCTTATCCGGCAGAAGTTGGAGCGCTTCTTGGAATTTGACTTCAGTATCTTTCAGTTTATTCTTGAACTCCCGCAAGTTTGTTTCAACCTTCTTGAGTCGGGCAAGCTTGTCTCGGGCAGTGCTGAGATCACTTTCGATTTTGGATATATTTTCCTTCTGGGGCATGAAAAGAAACCAGACAAAACATCCCCAGAGGGCGCCGAGAACGCCCACTGCAATGAGGATTTTCTGGAATCTGGTAAGCTTGCTCAGTTTGCCCCAGGGAACGTTAGGCAGCTTCACGCTTCCGAAGCCTTTTTTGAGATCCAGAGCCATGGGCTTCCTTTCCTATGTCTGTATTGGGCCACCCCCTTTAGGCGGCATCTGCTGAAGAGGACTTCGCCTGCTGTTTTTTCTCCTCTTGCTGCGGAGCCTCCTTGGATGGAGAGGGAACCACAATCTTGCAGGTCAGGTTGAAATTCTTGAGTTTGTATTCTTGAATCTTCACCTGGCGCGACTGTTTTAGCACCACGGCGTCGCCATCGATGTAAGGCGATTGGGCCAAACTCTCCATGAACTGGGCGATGGTTTCATTGCCGCGAGCCACACCCTCGATGGTCAACACATCTCCTTTTTGAGTCAGTTTCTGGATCCACATCTTATCTGCGGGGATCCTGTTAGCTAGCTCGTCAAGCACTCGAACCGGCAAGTCTCGATTCTTTCTCAGGTCCTCGATAACTTTAAGCTTTTGCTTTAAGACATTTTGTTTTTGTTCAAGTTGTTTTAACTGCTTCTGCCGGCCCTGATATCTCTTGATTTCGCTGTCCGCTTGCTTTTTTTCCTGATTAAGCCGCTTTATATCCCGGGTGTGACCCACATGAAAATAGGCCATCACGGAGAGAGAGAAGAAGATCAGCAGCAAAAATAAGGATACCTCCTTGCGGACTCTTACTTCTAGCGGACGTCGGCCACTCGGCAATAAATTGATTCTTATCATTTGTCTCCTACCCGCCGCAGTGCAAGACCTACGGCCACAGCTACTTGGGGAGCAATGTAGTCCAAATATTGCTGATCAAAGACTTTGGTCTCAGCCCCAATCTTGGCCAAGGGATTGAAGTAAGCCACCGGGATATTGGTATCCTTATTAAGTAGTCCATCCAGGCCAGGCAACCTAGAGGAACCGCCACTGAGCAGGATCTGGCCTATGGTTTCCTCCGGATAGGTCGCATAGAAGAAGTCGATGGCCCGCTTGACCTCGGTTGACCAACCGGTGGCTGCTGACACAAAGATAGCCTCCAGATCCTGTACTGGCACCTTTTCTGAGGAGAGACCAAGCTTGATTTTTTCAGCTTCTTCATAATCCAGCCCGAAACGTTGCCTAATGTCCTCGGTAATCTGGTGGCCGCCGATGGATGCATCCCGGTTGAACATGGAAACTCCATTCTTGAGGACATTGATATTCATTTTGGTGGCGCCAATGTCAACCAGGGCAACCCCGCCACTTTCGGCGACGTCGTAGTTGGCCTCGAAAGCATTTTCCAAGGCGAAGAAGTCTACGTCCACCACCTGGGGAGAAAGCCCGGCTTTCTTGATTAGGTTGGTGTAGTCATCGATGACTTCTTTCTTGGCAGCCACAAGCATAACTTCCATTCTGTCCGTCTTTTCTGGAGAAGACCCCAAAATCTGGAAGTCAATATTGACATCCTCCACATTGAAAGGGATGTATTGTTCCGCTTCTACCTGAATGTTTTCGGCAAGCTCATCTTCAGACATCTGGGGAAGGTCTACTTTTTTAATGATCACCGACCAACCAGCTATCGAAGTGGCAACACCTTTTACTTTGGTTTTCAGGTTACCGACCAGTTTCTTAATTGCCGATTGCACCGCTTCTTGATCCTTGATGGCGCCCTCGACAATACAGTTCGGAGGTAGAAAACTCATACCCAAGTCTTTTAGTCGGTAGGTTCCTTTAGATTCCATCAAATGAACGATCTTGACGGCATGCGAGCCTATATCAAGACCGATCAGGGAGGTTTTTTTCCCAAACATGGTCTCTTCTCGATGATTGGTGGACGTCAGGTCCTGTGTGGTGGGTGGTGGACTTTAGCGCCATAGTACCGATATGCCTCTAAAATGTCAAATATTTTTCTTGTTTTCCACAGTCTGCTCTCCAAATAAGAGATTGTCGGCAAGGCTAGAATTTCTTCAACTCACCAAAACCACTCCTAGAGAACGGATAGTTTCCCCCCAAAACACAGTAACAACCAACAGTAATTATGCTGATATATGTTGCCTCTATCTGAACTTGAATCGATTCTTGACGATTTCGGAATTGCAAGAACTAAGCCAATATTAAACTTCTATTAAGCTCACCCTTACGAATTCCGCCCTGACTCTTTCCTGGGCCGGATGTTTCACGAATTGTTGTCGCAAGACCTTGGAGCCGGGCGTGCCAACGGGGAACCGCAGGGAGTTGGACCCAGTAGGACGGGCCTCTGTGCCCGGTTCAAAACTATTCAGGCCGGCACGGAGGCCGGCCCCACCGTTCCT
>Ga0209536_100017721_pt1 | contig 10065 bp, 8 predicted proteins | sample DeeMarSeWOR28_12_FD_187461 | JGI IMG/M metagenome (GOLD analysis project Ga0209536, IMG submission 187461) | Marine sediment microbial communities from White Oak River estuary, North Carolina - WOR-2-8_12 (SPAdes) (version 2) | ecosystem: Environmental > Aquatic > Marine > Intertidal zone >... | reverse complement strand
CTCAGTAAACATCAGCGGCTCCATGATGAGTGTGCGCCGTTTTTCTTTGGTGTGGAACTAACAGAAGAAGCCGTATGTTTTGAGCTGCTGGTCCGAAGCCAGACGAACCTGCACTGCTCCTGTATCAAGTATGCCTCAGCTGCGCAGCGCGACTTTGTCCTGCGGTTCGCTGATAAAATGCTGCAGGAAGAACAGGTAAGGGCCTGAAGACCATAAGGGTTAGGGGGCGGAAAGCCCTTGCGGCCGCAATGAGGGGAGCACTCCCGTCATATTCAATCCCTGCGCCATTCTGAAAATCCTTTCAGCATCAGCCAAATGCAGGGTGGGTTTGCCTGACGGTCGGTCAATGATATTTCTCCTGCAGCTGCTTTCCCCTTTTTGTTCCCGCTTGATTGTGACAGTCGTTCAATCCGGGCATAGGTTTCCGGCAGGCAGTCTGGCAGAACCGCAGGGCGCAATTAATAAATGTATGCCATTGGATTTTTTCTGCTGAATGCCCCTTGTTCAAATTGCTGTCTCGCGCTATCTTCTAGGCTTCAATACTATGAGCCGAAGCCAATGGGCAGAGGCCACACCATAACCACCTGATATATATTAACATTTTTGCCGGCGGCGGTTTGCCGTCCGGAACGGATGAGGACAGTGATGCATATCAGACACTTATTCAGGCAGGTAAACAATGCAATGGAGTTCTGCTTCAATATTGAAGCGTCGGAACCTTTGACCGATGAGGAAATATCCAGGCTGCGGTTTCTCCTTGCCGATGGATTTATAAAAGAAACCGTCAGTGCCAGCTCAAATTTTCAGGCTGCTGAAAAAGATGTGGTGGAGCTTGGCCCCAGGCTGAACTTTGCAACCGCCTGGTCTTCAAATATGGTTTCAATCTGTCAAGCCACCGGCCTCAACAAGGTTACCCGCATGGAACGCTCCAGGCGATATCGTGTTGACGACAGCATTGACCGCAAACAGTTTATTGCTGATCACCATGACCGAATGACGGAATGTCTTTATCCGGAACCACTTTCAACATTTGAAACCGGCATTGCCCCGGAAGACGTCTACGAAGTTCCGCTTATGGAGAAAGGCACAGCAGCCCTGCAGGAGATCCCGGGCATTTCAATGGATGAGTGGGATAGGAATTTCTATTATGACTACTTTGTTGCAAAGCATGGGCGCAACCCGACCATCGTTGAAATTATGGACCTGAACAATGCCAACAGCGAACATTCACGCCATGGTTTCTTCAGGGGGAAACATGTTATCGATGACAGGGAAGAGCCGGAGACCCTGATGGAAATAGTCCGTTCGACGCTGGAAGCAAATGCGACCAACAGCATTATTGCATTCAAGGATAATTCCAGCGGCATCCGCGGCCGGGATATTTTCACCATCCTGCCGCATAGCCCCGGAAGCCCCTCACCTTTCAGCCAACGCAAGCTGCCCTATCACATAATCTTTACTGCCGAAACCCATAATTTCCCCACCGGTGTCGCACCCTTTCCCGGGGCCGAAACAGGGACAGGCGGCAGGATCAGGGATATCCAGGGAACAGGCCGGGGCGGCCTGGTGCTGGCCGGCACCGCAGCATACTGTGTGGCCAGCCTGCAGATACAGAACTATGATCTGCCATGGGAGGAAAAAGATTTTGCTTATCCCTCCAACCTGGCAAGCGGCCTGGAAATTGAGATTGAGGCCAGCAACGGCGCCTCTGATTACGGCAACAAATTTGGTGAACCGGTTATCCAGGGTTTTACCAGATCATTTGATATGCGCCTCTCCAGCGGCGAACGCTGGGGGTTTCTGAAGCCGATCATGTTTACCGGGGGCATTGGGCAGATTGACGACAGGCACATAGAAAAGGCCGAGGAAGACAAGGGCATGCTTATAATCCAGATCGGCGGGCCGGCCTATAGGGTCGGTTTTGGCGGCGGTGCAGCATCCAGCATGCTGCAGGGTGACAATGTGGAGGACCTTGACTTCAATGCTGTACAGCGCGGTGATGCGGAAATGGAACAGAAGATGAATCGTGCCATCCGTGCCTGTGTTGAGATGGGTGAAAAGTCTCTCATTGATGTCATCCATGACCAGGGTGCCGGCGGGCCGGGAAATGTGCTGAAGGAACTGGTGGAAAAATCCGGCGGCAGCATAGATATCAGAAAAATCAAGGTCGGCGACCCTACCATGTCGATCCTTGAAATCTACGTGGCTGAATACCAGGAGCGCAACGGCCTGCTGATCCGGCCTGAGAACATCAGAGAGTTTGAGGCGATTTGTGAAAGGGAAAAAGTAAACTGTGAAGTTCTCGGCACAGTGACCGGTGACGGCCGCTTTGTAGTTGTTGATGGTCGGGACAACAGCACCCCAGTAGACCTTGAGTTGCACGAAGTTCTTGGCAACATTCCCCAGAAGACATTTTATGACAGGCGGCAGAACGATCCGCTTCCCCCCCTTGAGCTGCCGGCGGGCTTGACCGTATGCCAGGCCCTGCACAATGTTTTGCGTCTCCTGTCGGTTGGCTCCAAAAGGTTCCTGACGAACAAGGTTGACCGGTCCGTTACCGGGCTTATTGTTCAACAGCAATGCTGCGGGCCTCTGCAGGCAACAGTTGCGGATGTTGCGGTCGTGGCCCAGAGCCATTTTGAACTGTGCGGTGCGGCAACAGCGATAGGCGAACAGCCAATAAAAATGCTGGTTGATCCTGGTGCGGGAGCACGTATGGCAGTAGGGGAAGCGCTGACCAATCTTGTCTGGGCCCGAATTGACACCCTGGAAGGCGTAAAGTGTTCGGCTAACTGGATGTGGGCCCCGAAGCTGCCCGGGGAGGGGGCTGCCCTCTATGATGCTGCCTGTGCAATGCGTGATGCCATGATATCACTGGGCATTGCAGTGGACGGTGGTAAAGACAGCCTGTCCATGGCAACCCGCGTCGGCGAGGAAACTGTAAAATCACCAAGGGAGCTGGTTATTTCCGCCTATGCAACAATGGAGGACATGACCAGGGTTGTCACGCCTGACATTAAGAGGCCCGGCGCAAGCCAGCTGTTATTTATTGATCTGGCACAAGGTCAAAACCGGCTGGGTGGATCAGCTCTTGCCCATACCTTTAAACAGATAGGCAATATATCGCCGGACATGGACAGCCCGGCCATGTTAAAAAAAGGATTTAACCTTATCCAGGAATGTATCGGCAAGGGACTTATTCTTGCCGGTCATGACCGAAGCGACGGTGGTCTTGTCACCACCCTTCTCGAAATGGCCTTTGCCGGAAACTGCGGTCTGGATCTTGAACTGGCAGGCACCGGGAGCCCTATGGAGCATCTTTTTTCTGAAGAATTGGGCCTGGTTGTTGAGTGCACACCGGAAAAAGCAGGGAAAGTTGAGGAACTGCTGGCTGAAAAGGGCATACCATGTGCGTTTATCGGCCGGACAACTTCTGAAAAAAACATAAGGATACAATTTAACGGCGAACCTGTTCTTGCAGAAAACATGCAGGAGCTGCGCCAGGTATGGGAGGAGACAAGTTTTCAGCTGGAAAGGCTGCAGATGAATCCGGACTGCGCTGCCGAGGAAAAGCAAAACATTTATGATCGCAAGGGGCCAAAATATTTCATGGGCTTCAGCCCCAAAGAATCGGGGCAGGAGATTCTCGAAAGTCCCAACAAGCCCACGGTTGCGATTCTCAGAGATGAGGGAAGCAACAGTGACAGGGAAATGACATCGGCATTTTATGCTGCCGGGTTTGAGCCTTGGGATATAACGATGACAGACCTGCTTGCAGGAAGAGTAACCCTTGACGGTTTCAGGGGTCTTGCGGCAGTGGGAGGGTTTTCCTATGCCGACGTGCCGGAAAGCGCTAAGGGCTGGGCCGCAACAATTCTCTTCAATGAACGGCTTAAAAAAATGTTTGATGATTTTTATGTCCGCCCTGACACCTTTTCTCTTGGCGTTTGCAATGGCTGCCAGCTTTTCGCTCTTCTTGGCTGGGTGCCGTGGCAGGGTATTGAACCTGCCGAGCAGCCGAGATTTGTCAGGAATGTATCAGGCCGCTTCGAGTCACGCTGGTCAACGGTAAAGGTGCTGAACAGCCAGGCAATAATGCTGAAGGGCATGGAAAATTTGACTTTCGGCATCCATGTGGCCCATGGCGAAGGGCGTCTGCAGTTTCCGGATGAAGCAATTCATGCCCAGGTCAAAAAGGCGGGTCTGGCTTCCCTGGTATTTGTGGATGATGACGGAATGGAGACTGAGAAGTATCCCTTTAACCCCAATGGCTCTCCTGGAGGCTTGACCGGCCTCTGTTCGCGTGACGGCAGACATCTGGCCATGATGCCGCACCCCGAGCGGTCCTTTTTGAAATGGCAGGCCCATTGGCTGCCCGAAGAGATGAAAAGGGAACTGACAGCTTCACCATGGCTGCAGATGTTCCAGAATGCCTACCAGTGGTGCAGGGAAACAGAATAAAGAGAGGCAACTGCCACAGGACCGGCAGTAAACTGAAGCAGCCCTTTTAGAAAAGCAGCAAAAAAAAGGAGTCATGCCGCTAGGCATAACCCCGATAACATGACGTTCCCGTTAGGATTGATAGTAGTAATCGTAAGTTTTGAAGCTGTTAGGTTGATCTTGTTTTCCCCCTTGAATAAAGCCAGGAACCAAGAGTCAATATGCAGTATAACCCGCCGATGAACATCATCTGCTGTAAGTGAGTGGTCATTTCGTAGTAGATAATGAATATTGCCCCCAACAATAGGCCAAACAGTGAAAAAATAGTTAGGATGGCAGAAGAATCCGTTAAGTCATGTATTTTATGGTTTGCATAGGCCATTAATAGTGACACAAGTAAAAAGGTTACGCTGCCAAATTCAAGAATGACCTCCAAGGAACCGACCAGAATAAGACAAAAAGCCATGCTTGACAGTACAATAATTGCGTATATCGGTATCTGATTTTTACGTTTTGACAAAATGGCAGGAAAGTAACCATCATTAGCAATGACAGCCATTTGTCTTGATGCGCCAAATACTGTCCCGCTGATAGCACTACTCGTGGCAAGAAGTGCACCAATAATTACCAGCTCCGTTCCCCAATGTCCCAGTACTTTTTCAGCCCCGGAGGCCAGGGCATACTCCTTGTTTTTTATTATATCTTCAAAAGGTATCGCTAAAATAGCGCCTAATGAAATTACCAAATAAATGAGAATGGCAATCAACTCGGGAATACCGAGAGCCTTGTTCCGCTTTCTATGAATCGAATTATTGTGATGATTGCCAAAAAGCATAATTTTATTTCAAAATCGTTTTTTCCAGGTTTTAAATCTTTTATTGCAGTAATCATTTAGCGATTGAAAACTCCCAAAGTACTGCAATGATGATTTCGAAATAGAGCCATTATATTCACAATTTTCAACAGAGTGCTCGCGACATGTAATTGGTCGGTCGTCATAAATGGCACAATCTCCGTTATTCTTCAAATGAGAGCACTTATTATAAATCAAAAGGTGCCAGCCTGTATGATCTCTAAATGCTTTTATGTTTTCATGGGATAATTGCCAAAGCAAGCCGTCAAAGTCGCGAAGAGTTCGTGGGGCAGGTATTTTAACTGTGATATAATTGCAGCACAAATGCCCACAATCATCACATTTGATATGAGTCATTTTGATACCCTCAATTTATTAAATATAAAGCAATGTTACTCGCCACAATCTTAACTCAGGAATAAAAACTTACCAGCAAAGGTGTGCCCTGGCAATAGTAGCTTCTTGGAGGGATGCAGCTACTTATAATTGATAGACAGCACTAGTCAATATTTGAAATACAGTTAGTTGTGTGCGGTTGCTTAACAACAGTAAGAGTATAAAAGGGTGTATCTGTTCAATGGAAGGAAGAGTGATCGCCAGTTTTTTCTAAATGCTGAGCCCGTATAGCTTGTTAGGCTCATAACAATGCAGTTTTCATTATTCTTTCATTCCTTTGATTATTAGGCATAAAAAAACCAACAATTATCCAAAAGATCGCATTGTCAGCACCCTTGAATCTTTTTCACCAATTTTATGAACTCCCTTTCTTCTGCCTCTTTTTCATCCTCGTTAGTTTCGTTCAAATGAGGCTTATTCTCCTTGGAGTAAGAAATATGTGATTTTGTCTTGTAAGATGTTTCCCCTTTCTCTTCTAATGATGAGATGAGAGCAAGTACTGCTTTGCGGTCAAATTCCTGATCAATGCCGTTGCAGATAATTTCTAATGCCTTTTCCACAGACAAGGCATCCCGGTATGGCCTATTTGATGTCATTGCATCAAAAACATCTGCAACAGCAATAATTTTTGCAAACCGCGATATTTCATCCCCTTGGAGGCCAAGGGGATAGCCACGTCCATCCAGTCGCTCATGATGCTGAACTGCAGCATCTACTATAAAAGCTGGCAAATGGATAGGTTGAAGGATTTTATTTGTAAAAACCGGATGTTTTTTAATCTCTTCATATTCCTCTTTTGTTAACTTGCTGGGTTTGCCAAGAATTGATTCGGAAATTCCAATTTTGCCGAGATCATGCATATATGCTGCTATCTCAAGATCTTGAAGCATTGCATCTGGAATATTCATTGCCTTGCCAATAGCTACTGAGAGTTCTGCAACCCGGAATGAGTGACCATGGGTATATTCATCTTTGGCATCAATTGCGGAAGCAAGTGCTTTAACGGTATTCAGGTAAAGTTCCTGGAGACTATCATAAAGTTTGAGGGTTTCTATGTTAGGGGAAATGATATGTTCAATGATGCCAACAAACTTTTTCTCATAAGAAGTAAAAAAACGTTTTTCCTTGGTACGAAAAAACGCCATAAGACCATTGGCCTCTTGCTGGCTCTTGATTGGAGAAACGAGTACTGAAGAGCCGTCATTTAAAGTAAATATAACTGTGGTTTCCTTATTTACGTTTATAAAATTTTCTTGTTTTTGTATTTGAGAAACCTCATCCGGAGAAATATTTTTGTAGAAGGCTAATTTTTTATCCCACTTTCCTTTTGTTATAATAAATGAAAAATCCGCCTTAATTGATTTAGATATTTCTTCTAAAATTATTTCACAAAATTCACTAATTTTTTTAACACCATTAATCTTTTGTGAAAGTTTAAGAATAAAATTTAATTGGTCGGAGAGAAGAAGCATTTCATCGGCGGTTTGCTGTAACTCCAACTCTCTTTGCAATAAGCAATTAATTGTATTAATACATAATTTTACCGCATTTGAATTTTTCTCAAGAATAATTTCATTTTTTGATTTAAACCTAACTCCGCCAATTTTTTGATGAAAGTCAAAAGGAACATACTGTTCTGCTGCCAATGAAACTGGTGGTGAATTATTAATTGAAACAACATTTCCATCACTGTCAATCAATTCAGGGTGAATGTTGTGAGATGTTTTTAGAAATTGAAATAGTTCTTCTAAGAAAGATGAGTCAAAAATATAGTCTGCCAGAGAACTCATTTCGATTTTTCCTAATCACTAAGCTAGGATTCTTTGGAGGGATGTTTCCAGGTCCTCTTTGGAGATAGGTTTATTCATAAAACCCAGCCCACCTACTTGTTCAGCTCTAAGAATATCCTCTTCTCTTCCCATTGACGTGAAAAAAAGTATTGGAATATGAGCCGTGTCAGGATCGTCTTTAATAAGACGCGTGGCTTCAAATCCATCCATCTCAGGCATTTCTATGTCCATGATAACTAAATCAGGCAGCTCTTTTTTCGCAGTCTCGTATCCTCTTTTCCCATTTTCCGCAAAAATATACTGGTAGCCGCAGTCACGTAAAATTTGTCCTACAATACGGCGAATCATTGGAGAATCATCAACAACTAATATCTTTTGTTGCATTAGCGCTTGTCCAAGTGATGTTGATAAATATCTTTTGTTATCGGGTAAAAATCGGGGAATTTTTTTCTTTTACCGATCTTGACACCCAACAGCTTCTATTAACTTCTAGGTTTTGCAGTCCATAAAAATGAATTATGGCAGTTGCTTCAATAAAACTCTTTGAGGGTCTAAATCTTTTTCACAATTATCAATCCATGCAATTAATTTTTCTGGTTCCACTGGCTTATGAAATACGGCGAAACCAAGTTCTTTTGCTTTTAAAATATCCTGCACTGTCCAGTCAGCAGATACCAAAGCTATATTTTTGATCCTGCAACCATTTTTTTTCAGTCTTTCTATTACACCTAAGCCATTAACTTTGGAAATTGATACTTCAGAGATTATTATATCAGTACAAAGATTTATATGATTGCCTTTGCAATTTATACAAGAACTTAAAGGCCAATCTTTATCATTTGTATATGAAAATACCTCATGACCTCGTTCTTGAAGAATGAAAACAAGAATCTTACGGATGCATTCATTGTCCTCACAAAGAATGGTCCTATATTTCATATACCCCCACTTCATACATCTGAATTAAACACAAAAAACCGAGCCACCTTAAGAGAGGCAACTCGGCTATATTACTGGTAGCCCAGCTATCTTCTAAAAGACCTGTGGCTTTCCGTCCCTGCCTCACGACAAGTTTGGCTTTATCCGTTTCTTAAATGGCTTTCAGCCATTATTTGTTATGCATGTCTTAAGCCATTGTTGCTAAAAAAAAATAAACAAGCAATTCCATTAGGTTATTATGTGTTCCAGGATGAACTGTATTATGACTGAAAGGCTGTTAAGTCTTATATTGTCCCAATTTTATGGGATTATGACAAAAAATGTCACCGGGGAATGATATAGATGTAATAAGAGGTGAAGCTGGAGGGGAAAAGTTAGTTGGGCTTGAAGTATACAGATTGAGGGAAGTCTTTGAATTATTTTCCATAACCTCATTTATGCATTTGATAAGATCATTAGTGCTATTCAATGAGTCAATTTGCTTCCTAACCCCTTGGTTTATTTATTACAAAGCTGTTGTTTGTTGTTGACAGTTGTTCTGAATATTTATTAAAGCCAAATATCTTGGTTACTAAGCAGGGATGGTTTGATATAATTACCCAGATTTTTGAAGCAGTCTGAAAAAGTGATTAGGTTTCACCTGCCGGTTGTTTACCCTGCGGGGCATAACCAATCCTGGGGTTGGACGGCAATCTGCAACCAGAGAAAAAACTCCTGACGGTAGCAAATATGCAACGAGACATGCCGCCCAGTTTTGATAAAAGATTATTCCATATTTTTACCGCTTTTGGGGACACTGTTATTTTCAAGTTGTGCCGTATTGCTCTCTTGTTTTCTATAGCAGCAATGCTTTCCAGCTGTTCAACAACTTCTCTCCTCCCCGGTCAACAGAAAATCGTTATCACCCCCTGGAACTCTTTCGGAGAAGCAAAAAACGCCTTTGACCGAATCACTCCTTATCAAACAAAAAAAAATGAATTGGAGGAATTGAGCTTTGCTCCTCTTGTGACACCTAATATTCAGATTCTGAACTATCTTGACATTATGGAACGATTCATGCCCAATCAGTCGATTAGGATAGAAGATCTTGCATTGGGACTACAAGATTGTCTTGCCGACCAGGAAGAATGTATAGCTTACGAAATAATTATTCGCAAATTTGACTCCCAGCGGTTTGGTAATGTTTTCCTTGACCTGTTTAATTTCAGACGCAAAACAACTATAAGTGGCTGGGATTTTAAGGCCTTAATTGTGATAAAGGACAACCTTGTCGTTTACAAGCTAAGCAGTGGCACACCAAATACTGACGAATTCCATGATACCAAAAATCCTCTGGGGCCATTGCAAAGTGCTGATACATTTTTTTGGACCGTTGTCCGGTAAATTCCACAAGTCTCGCCATCATCTTGAGTTCTCTCATACAAAATCTGACTCAAGATGTCCACTCTACACCATGATACTATAGAAGTGATTTGCGATTTTGAATTCGAAATGGCAACTTCAGGAGGAAAAACAAAAAGCCGTCTGAGAAGCCGTCATAGAATTTTAGGGCAGGAACCAAAAAAGGGAACCGGTTGTATATTGCCGATTCCCTTGGTAGTATGTGGCGTCCCCGACGGGATTTGAACCCGTGTCGCCGGCGTGAAA
>Ga0209536_100017720_pt1 | contig 10065 bp, 7 predicted proteins | sample DeeMarSeWOR28_12_FD_187461 | JGI IMG/M metagenome (GOLD analysis project Ga0209536, IMG submission 187461) | Marine sediment microbial communities from White Oak River estuary, North Carolina - WOR-2-8_12 (SPAdes) (version 2) | ecosystem: Environmental > Aquatic > Marine > Intertidal zone >... | reverse complement strand
TCCAAAGAACCATTTCTGCTCACTTTCGCTTTTCAGAGAAGAGCCTTTAATCAACTGGACCTTTACCAAGTCAGTCCTCTTCACAGCATATGATGTCTATAGGAGCAATGACTTCTGGCTTGATTCTGTGATTCATTCTGGAGCCACATTGAAGGAAGCTATGGTTGACCTTGGCTTTCCCAAGACTAACACAATGATTGCTGACACTGGTATTTTTGAAATGGAGGCAAAGAAAGCAGGAATCGCACGAAACCTTGGAATCGACATCGAGATCGAGCTATCAAATGATCAGATCTTCGAAGCCTATGATCTATCAGGTGCAGACTATTTTGTATCACCAGATGTGATTGTCCTTCCTACGGACAATCCGCAAACTGTACGCAGTAAGGTTGACACCATAATGGACAACCTTGTAGAGCTACTTCAACGAGTGAATCCATCAAAGGTAATTGCAGTAATTCAAGGACATCAAACACAGATCATCGATGAGCAGATTGACTTCTACAAGGAGAATGATGTGAGGTGTTATGCTATGGGAGGGGTTATTCCATTGTATCATCATGATAAGAAATTGCTAGAAGAAGTACTGAGTCATGTAAGAAAGGAAACTCGTTGTGGTTGGTTACATGTGTTTGGTCTTCCACGAATCAGTCTATTACCGTACTATCTGAGAGATATGGAGTTCGATAGTGTCGATACGTCAATGTTATTGTACATGTCAGCCAGACGTAGGTATCTAGATGGTCTGAAACCAATTCCAGTCAAAGATGCAATATTCGAAGAGTGTGATTGTGTTGGTTGTACAAGATTGGCAGAGTTGAAGCAAGCGACTAGAAGCCCAGACTTCTTTGTGAATCTCTACATACACAATATCAAAGCTGCTGCAAGGGAATCTCTGCGATTATCAGAGAATATCCTGGACATCGAAGAAATACGAATTGAGAGTTCTGAGAGCTCGTCTTCAGCACAGACCAAACATCCTGAATTAGATACTTTTGACTTGAAATGGATGCGTGCAGATGAAGTCATGTCGGACAACAATGAATAGGTGACTCGAACCGTAGCGTTTATAATTGGTCCGTGCCGGCTGTTGGTGCATACGCACACGGAGTCCCCCACAATGTGGACAGAAATTACGCTATTACCTCTGGCAATCCTCTTAATCGTCTTCTTCCTACTATGGTTGACCCATGAAGGAGAGCGATGGCAAAGACACCCCCAGCTGGGAGCCTTTGGTCGATTCATACAGGCATCTCCGAAGAGGGCGTTCGTAACGTTCCTGCTCTTGTTCATACTTGTGATTCCCGCATCACTCCTTCTCATGTCAGGAGTTTGGATGGATGCACTGGGAACAGAACTTGGTCCTCAGAGGGTTGACGTAGTCAACGTGATGTTGCTATTGTTCTTGGTCTTAGCATTTACATTCCCAGTAATGTGGAGTTCACTCGGAACCTGGCGTCAGGCTAAGCGTGCAGAGGCCGAGATGAGAGTTCGCCCAGTATAATATTGGGCTTGACATTGGCTGATAGCCCATCTCTTGGGCTATCCTGCCACTTGGTTTTTTCCGGATACGGTTACTGCTATGGTCTTCTCCAAACTTGCCGATTCTGTGTATGTGGTCATTGGTGGAGATTTTCCGCAATGCAATACAATAGTGATTATCACTGATGAGGTCGTTGTGATAGATCCTGGTTGTCCTGTGGAAGACCTTCGAGGTCTCCTAATGAAACAGGGTCTCGAACTCAGAAAAATTGACACAATTATCCTTAGCCATATTCATCCAGACCATGTCATCCACACTATGAGACTGAACAGAATCTCTGGAAGCAGGATTGTTGCAAACGAGATTACTGCTCCTCTATTCAACGAGAAGGAAAAGATGAAGGAGTTTCTCGGATTCCACAAGGGACATCCTGTGAGAAAACTGTGGGAGCATTTGGTCAACAAGAGGATGCACGGGGCACTTGATGACGGACGAGTGGATGAGGAACTGAAGGACGGAGAAACCATCGGATTCGGGGATATCACTCTGAAAATGCTCTACACACCAGGACATCTACCAGACCACATGTGTATAGAGATTCAAGAACCGAACCTCATCTTTGGATCTGATTTGGACCTCACTGAGTTTGGTCCCTACTATGGGCATCCCAACTGTTCCATTCAGGACTTCAAGATGTCAATACAGAAAGTGCAACAAGGCAACTATGATGGTCTCATCAGTGGACACCTGCGAGAGCCCCTCGTAGGGGATTACAAAGACAGACTAGCTGCGTATTCACGCCAGATTGACATGAGAGAGGACCTTGTATACACCGCCATCCTGGAAGGAGCAAAGACAATCTCAGAGATCACTGCGAATCCCATCATCTATCCCTCATTGCCGAGTCCTGTCTTCCTCCAGTTCGAAACTTGGATGATCGAGCATCACATCAGTTCGCTAATTGATAGTGGTCTAATTGAGGAAGATAGAGGGAAATTGAGAGCTACCTAGAGGATTACCGGAAGCAGTAGCAGAAGGTGCATAATCACTATCGGAATAGCAATTGAGAGAACTCCCTCCACAACAAATAACCTGAATCGAACGAAAGGAATCAAGAAGCCCGTCCTGCTTCGATACTCACTCCATTCGTTTCCAAATGTCTTCAAGAGATGTGATTCTTCAATCCAAGCAATTGCAGCATATGCGACAAGCATCATGTACCAGAGAATCAATGTTTGGTCGGCTGTTAGCCAGCCAATTCCAAACGTGTTTCTAAGTATCCACACACTCTGATATGTCATCATCAGTGTGAAGAGGATCAAGGCAAAGTACTGAGGATGTCGAACGAGCCGGTATGGACCCGATGTGACCAGACCATCTGATTTCTCTCTCCAGAGATGAACCACTGAGTACAGAAGAAGTACAAGACCAAAACCAGCGACCGAAAGAATGATCACATTTTCTAGACGTGTATAGTCAGCCATGGGAGGAGTAGCTACTGAAATATTGCCGAACATCATGAACAGATACACAATGAATGGAACAGTCATGAGACCTCCCCACGCAGCCAAGGGAGGTAATGATGCAGCCAATGGAAGCAGGTAGCCAATGACTCCAGTTAGCCGCAGCTTGATTCTCTCAAGTAAGCTCTTCTCTTCCAAACGAACTCACCTATCCACGACATGAATATGCAATATTCACTTGGAATGCTTATTTACTATGACTTCTCAGCACAGATACACAAATTGGAAGAGGGAATATTATGCTACAAATGAGTGGTGGTGAACCTGAGGATGGACTCCCAGTCTGGCGGTTGAATCAGATACTCCTGATTCTACAGTTGAGGTTAGAATCGATAATGAACGACCCAGACAGAGAATCAGGCATCCCGGTTTCGTGGAGTGTCCTGCATATGTATTCAACAACTCAACTAGCGAAACTAGTTGCAATAAAGCGAGGATGTGATGTTGAGCTTGCTGCAATGATTGCAGCGTTTCACGATGTGTACTCTTACCATACTGGCAAGTGGGAGGATCACGGAAAACTAGCCAAGTCATACATCATTGAGATAGTCTCAGAATACAATGATGTGTGGGGAAACCAGTTGGGATTGATTACAGGAGATGAAGTCAAACAGATTGTCAAGGCGATAAAGGATCACTCGGACAAAGAGAGAGTTGCCAAAGACCGTTATGCTGAACTGTTGAAGGACGTAGATTGTCTAGATTCCTATCTCCATGGTTTCGAACCAACGGGATCACATCTAGAAAGAGTTTCGAGGGTATTTGCAGAACTTGGATTCTCTAAGGATGAGAATAACTTCGTACTGTGATTATCAGAGTATTCGTTCCATTTGAGTATGCTGAGTCTCTGGTTGTACTTCACCCAAGTTATCTAATGGAACTTCAAGAAAACCAGCTGAACGGTATAGTTGAATTGCATATGGAAAATGTTCAGAGGTGTCAAGTCGAAGTTTCTTGAATTGGAATTCCCTTCCCTTTGAAACAAGTTGATCAAGCATTTCCGTTCCTAATCCTCTCCCTCTGTATGATGACTCGATGAACATACGTGTGATTTCCCCAACACCCGGGGCAAACTCTTGTACAGCTCCCATTCCTACAATCTTTCCTTGGTCCTCAATCAATAGGATGATACCAGTAGGAGGTACGAGCTTTACAAATTCCTTAAGAAAATTAGAAACGTATTCCTCAACAGTTCCTCCCAACACTCTTTCAAAATCGAGATTCAATTCTGTCCGGAACCTTTCCGCAACCCATGTAACATACTCTACATTCAACCGGTACAAATCAGCGCTGTGAATGTCATAGTTGAACTCGATGATCCGTACCAATTATAGTCTCTCCAAAAACAGTCCGATAACAATAGTTAAAATATTTTCCGAGGACATTCATCTGAGGGGTCATAGTGACTAGCACTGATAATCCTAAGAAGAACAGACTATCGCGAGAGAAGAGCCCATACCTTCTCCAGCACGAGGACAATCCAGTTGACTGGTATCCTTGGGGGGATGAGGCTTTTGAGAAGGCCAAACAGGAAGACAGACCAGTCTTTCTTTCGATAGGTTACAGCACATGTCACTGGTGCCACGTAATGGCTCATGAGTCCTTTGAGGATGATGAAGTTGCAGCCCTAATGAATGAGGCGTTTGTCAATATCAAAGTAGACAGGGAGGAGCGACCAGACATTGATGGAGTCTACATGGAGGTCGCACAGATGATCACTGGTCGAGGTGGTTGGCCACTCACAATAATTATGACTCCAGATAAACAGCCCTTCTTTGCTGCGACATATCTCCCAAAAGAGAGTCGTCATGGCCAAATAGGAATGAAAGACTTGGTTTCCCGAATCAAAGAGATTTGGGAAACTGACAGAACAAACGTCGATGACTCCGTAGAGCGAATCAAGAGTGCCCTTTCCGAAACGATGCCAACTAGGTCTCAAAACGACCTCTCACTTGACACAGTGGACTTCGCATTCTCTCAACTCTCACAGAGATTTGATGAGAAACGAGGTGGATTTGGTTCAGCCCCCAAATTTCCCTCGCCACACAATCTGATGCTGATATTCAGGTATTGGAAGAGGACTGGAGATGAGTGGGCTCTGTTCATGGCTGAGAAGACACTCCAAGCTATGAGGAATGGAGGAATCTTTGACCACATTGGATTTGGATTCCATAGATACTCCACTGATGCAGATTGGTTACTACCCCACTTTGAGAAGATGCTCTATGATCAAGCCAGTCTCATGATGGCATACACTGAAGCATATCAAATAACGAAGAAGCATGAATATGCCGACATCGTCCGTGAGATCTTCGAATATGTCACCCGAGACCTGACAGGTCCTGAGGGAGCATTCTATTCTGCAGAAGACGCAGACTCAGAAGGTGAGGAAGGAAAGTTCTACACGTGGACCAAGAGCGAGATCGAGGACAGCATCAGCAACAAGGATGAAGCCAAGATATTCATGGAGGTCTTCAACATCAAAGAAGAGGGCAACTTTGAGGATGAAGCAACTCGAGAAAGGACGGGACTAAACATTCCCCATCTGAAAGAGAAGGTGACAATAGACACAGACTTGAAGATGAGTAGTGAGGAGCTGCAGATTTTTCTCGATAAGATAAAGACGAACATGTTCATTCGTAGAGAAACAAGGGTCAGACCGAGTCTTGATGACAAGATACTGACAGATTGGAACGGTTTCATGATTGCTGCAATCTCAAAGGCTGGAGCTGTCTTGGGAGATGAGAAATTCATCGAGGTCTCAGAAAAGGCACTGAAGTTCATTATTGACAATCTGCTCGATGATGAACGTCGACTCTTTCATCGATACAAGGATGGAGAGGTTATCATTCAGGCCTTTCTCGATGACTACGCATACCTGGTCTGGGCGCTCTTGGAGACATATGAGGCTACGTTCAAGCCAGAGTATCTCGAACTTGCAAGGAACCTTACATCAGATATGTTGGAATACTTCTGGGACGAGCAGGAAGGAGGTCTGTTCTTCACAGGCACATACAGTGAAGAACTCCTTGTACGAAAGAAGGATGCTTATGATGGTGCAATGCCTTCAGGAAACTCTGTGGCTGCTCTCAATCTAATTCGGCTTGCTAGGTTTCTTGGTGATACGAGCTTTGAGGAGAAAGCTACGGAACTAATCCGTGCGTTCTCTGGCATCCTTTCTCGTGCGTACTCTGGCTTTTCAATGATGTTGAATGCTGTGGAATTTGCATACGGAGAATCATACGAGATTGTGATTGCTGGTGATCCTAGTTCAGAGGATACCAAGGAGATGGTCAGGGCAGTCCGTGATAATTTCATCCCTAATCGCGTGATTCTGTTGAAGGGCACAAAACATCAGGTTGACGAAGTGTCTCGGCTTGCCCCATATGCAAAATTCCATGACTCCATTGGTGGAAAGGCAACTGCTCACGTGTGTATCAACTACAACTGCAAACTACCTACGAACGACACTGCACAACTTCTGAAACTGATTGGAGTCACTGAGAAGGTTTCTTCTTAATCCACCAAAATACTACAATGACCAGAGCCACTACACCGCCCACACCGAATGCAATGTACGGACCATAGACAGCTAATATTCCACTTGGCCAGATCTCGTCAAGTGCAGCACCAGCAGCCTGCCAGGAATCAGCAATTGTGAGGAGATCTGCTGTGATACTAGCCAGGTCTGACTCATATGGAGCCAAAGCTGCATCAATGTCCCCGGATGAGTTGTAGGAGTCAGAAATTCCTTGGAATATGTTGAAGACATAGCCAGTTGCCTGAGTCAGATTGCCAGGGAAGATGAGGGACGAGTTGTCTGCTAGATCATCAAACGCAGGGAGTGCAGCCTCTCCAGCCGCGACAAAGCTGGTGAGGTTAGTATCTGGCATCAGTATTGGGAGCGAATAGAGTGCAGTTCGGAAGGAGAGGTATTGTAGCGTCACCTGAGCCTCTACTCCGAAACCAATGAAGTAGAGGAGCGAGGCTTTGAAGTTTACCTCATCTTCCACGCCATCAAACACACTAAGGAGGTTCTTCAATCCCTCGGGTGTGAGGTCTTCACTCAATCCCCTGAAAGCTGCCTGCCCAAACTTGCCGACATAGGCATTCGCGGAAGTGGGGAAGTAAGTCGTGCCTACACCAAGCAGCTTGTCACGTACCATAGGTCCTAGATGGTCGTCAATAGATGAAACCGGAGTTGTCATAGGTAAGAATGTGCTAGTGATGAAGTATCGAGCAGACCAGGCATCAAGTAACAGTGTGTATGAAATTGTTGAGTAGTTACCCCGACCGTCAATAGGGTACCCGAAGTCATCCCCGAATGATCCAACTCCGGGATCAATGATTGTAGCTGTCTGAGCAGTGTCATTGTACCCGACTACTAGTACTCCATGACCTCCTCCTGAGAGTTCCTGTTCACGAAGAATGTCATAGTCTGAAGCTGGGAGAAACATTGGGTCAACACTGATCAGAATGGGATAGCCACTGTCAATTGTCTGCCGCATAAAGTCCATAGCATGATACTGACCATCAATCAGTCCGATATTTATGCCCTGACTGTCATAGACTTGGACAGTCTGTTCGAGATTGGGAGTGTCAGTTCCCAAGTATTGCGTATAATTGACTCCATACAGGTTTGCCATGAAATGTGTCGGTTCTACTTGAGTGAGCAGAGCTCCAGGGAACACGAGAAACGTATCGTCAAACCGGAAGTATGCGAATGAGAAACCAATGGTCGAAAGCGCAAAGATGTCATAGAGGTCCACATCAACTCCAGCATATTGGAAGGCCATCGCAGTGGCAGCCCAGGCACAGAAGCCGTTGATTTCCTGCCAGATGTAGTCCTGAGGCTCGAGAAGAGCTTCTGCTGCAGGTGTGAACGTCGATTGATTCACAACTACTCCTTGAGTACCAATTGGAATCAGGAGAAGCATGAAAAGGACAAGAACTACCGCTGACGACGACTTCATTCTAGACATCTCTTGGTCATTTCCTGTCAGAGGAATCATAAGGATGTCGATAGGACTAGAATTGTTCAGCATCTGAAACAAAGACTCCAACCCACAGTGGCATTGAAGGTGCAGTACCCAAGGCAAGCATCTCTTGCCATGCTTCATCAGTCAACCGATCATCCATTGGCCACTCAAACTCGTAATAGGAGAATATTCCTCCACGAGTCAAGACAATTCTTCCTTCGATCTCGACTGCAACATAGATGATCATAGGATGACCGACAGCTTCCTCCAAGACTACTGGTTCAAGGTCATATGGATAGGTGTGGACATCAGCTATGATTGCCATCTCTTCATCTGCTGCCGTAGTTAGATCTTCGAAGTCATCGATTGATGAGATAGTCTCTAGCTTCTTACCGCTATTTTCAATCAGGTTTATTTCCTGTTCTGTAAGGCTCTCACCCTGAAGTTCTTTCTCAGAGATTGTTTTTATCAGAAGGAGATAGTCACGCAGGTAGACCAACCTATTGATGATACGCTCGGAGGAGATATCGCGGTTTGACAATCCCTCAATCATCATGTCACATAGTGTAGCCAAACGTGCGTAGAGTCTAGGAACAGGTTCCACATATCCGATAACTGGTTCTGTGATAGGAAGTGCTGTTGGTGGATAGGTGTAAGATTGTTTGACATAGAGAATTGTGTCGTGCCTTAGTTCAGTCCAAGAGCTTAGACTTGTCAAAAGCTGCTTGTCAACCCATGCTTCACTCTGCATGAACATCGGGTATCCATCACCAGGATCATTTAGAAGAGGTAGAAGAGAGTAGAGCCAAAGATAGTACAGGTTGTGGACCCATTCTGAGGTGGTCATGTTCCCAATATACTGCCACATCTTCTCCATCTGTTCAACATAGTGTAAGTATCCTTTCTGGTCATCGAGCAGATCCCATGCACGCTCAGAACCAAAAGCAGCCATGACATCCAGTCCTTTCGGAAGAAATCTATCTTCAACATGCTCGTAAACAAGTTGTCCAAGGATGAAGCTGTCAGGAACAAATCGTTGCCCCATGAAACGAAGCCCCTTTGTTACATTGATGCTCTCTCCGAAATTAATTACTGAGGATAGAATAAGTGGTTGCCTAAGAACAAGTGCAGAGTCGATGAATTCTGTGAGAAGAGTATCGTTTTCAAACTCATCCAAAGATGAGAAGTTACCCCACACATCATCAATCAAATCATCATACTCCTTAGGAAGAAGATCATCTGAATCACCAACGAAGAAACGAGTTGGTTCATAGATTGCCTCCCAAACTGTGCTTGCTTCAATTCCAGGACCAAGTGAATCAATATTCTCTCTCAATGCGAGGGTCATGAGAATGGCTTGGGCTGTTTCGTTTTTTCCTTGTTCTAATTCAATTGGTCCAATTCCAGGTTTTAATCGAAACGGAATCCGACCATACCACATCATTGCGAGGAAGAAACGTTTGAGTCTATCAGTGCGAGTATAGTGCCCTCGAGGTATGTATTGAGTGAAATCCTCTAAATATTTCTGGAACCAGTCTGCAGATGCATTAGTATTGCCAGCAATGAGGGAGAGAACATGGGTTACCTCGTCACTAACTTCTGGGTAGAGAATTGTCTGGTTATCCAGAAGGTATTGAGCAACAGAGAAGAACATGACGTTTCTCAATGCAGCTCCTTTCCATCGACCCTCAGGAGCAGTCTGATACTGCTCATAGGAAGTACTCACAACAGAATCAGTCAGATTACCTAGTAGGTCCCAAAATGTGTAAGTCTCGGTTTCCCTAAGAGCGAGATCGTACAGAACATGGAATGCATGCAAGACAGCATCAGAACTCACGAAACTAGGAATATCAGAATCCTTGTTTTCCTTTAGAATATCATAGATCTGATCGTATTGACTTTGAACAGCAGTAAATCCGTTGGCTTGAATGTAATCGCGGTCTGCAACTGTTAACTGAGGGAAATCATTCAGATTCGCAACATTTGCCAATCCTGATGAGATTGTATACCATGGTACATCTACGGTGAAATTCTCGTCATAGGGTTGGAAATCTGCAAAATCATTTGAAACTGTATAGTC
>Ga0209536_100017719_pt1 | contig 10066 bp, 6 predicted proteins | sample DeeMarSeWOR28_12_FD_187461 | JGI IMG/M metagenome (GOLD analysis project Ga0209536, IMG submission 187461) | Marine sediment microbial communities from White Oak River estuary, North Carolina - WOR-2-8_12 (SPAdes) (version 2) | ecosystem: Environmental > Aquatic > Marine > Intertidal zone >... | reverse complement strand
GAAGTTTAATATTCCACAGAATCTTTCATCAATTAAGTTCTACAATTTTATAAATAACATAGTTGTAGATTACTCCGAGCACACACAGATAAATGTTGAGTATATAGATCAGATACGTGACAAGGAATTTTTTGTTCATCAATACAAGCTAACAGGAGGCGGTTATTTTAACGATGTTTACAGAATGATATACGCTATTGAGCAAAGTAAGGAACTGAAAAAGATTACTCAGCTATCACTTGGAAATTTAATACGAACCGATCAGGATGGTGTGCCGCTGTTTCTTGTAAGTTTCGATATGACTGTTCAGGTTTATCACTCAAGTGATAACAGGTTTGCACCAGCGGTATTTACTGAAAACCAGCTTTACACTGGTCCGATTTATGACGCCTTCTATCCATTGATAAGGAACGAAATACCACCTAATGTTGATGAATTGCTGGATGTTCAGGGAGCGAAGCTGTTGGCACTTATACCTGAAGGTGCCTTTGTTGCTGATACAAAAGGTAACACTTATTTAGTATGGGAAGGCGAACAGGTTTATCTCGGCTACCTGACTAAAATTGATTACGACAACAACAGCGTAAGCTTCATCTTGAACAAAGGTGGAATAATTGAAAAACTAACTCTTGAATTAGAAAAAAACAAGTAAAAAGAGAGTACAATTATGAAAAAGTTAATTGTTTATCCAATTTTATCACTAGTATTAATTCTGCAGATATTCCCGCAGCAGTATTGGGAACGCAGGTTTAAAACTTACCAGAATCCCGACGAACTGGTAACGATGTCGGAAACACTTCCCTTTAATCAGGCAATAGAGCTGATAAGTAAGGTAAGTGAAAGTGTTTCCGGAAGAAGAGTTGTTTGTACTATAGTTAAAACTGAACCAATTGGAATTGAAGTTACAAATATGCCTTACGATAAGGCTCTGTTAATGATAGTAAACTTCGCAGGGCTTGAGTTTGAACAAAAAGAGGACGTAATTATTGTAAGTTCCAAGGAAGGACTTCAGTTTGAGCAAACACCTGACACATATGCCCCTGTTACAACCAGGGAAGTAAAAATTTCTGCTGTATTTTTTGAGATGGATGTTTTAGAGGCCAAAAAAATCGGGATGGATTGGGAAGTGCTTCTTTCAGGCTCTAGTTCGGATATTGCCGGATTACTGAGGACCGAGACTGAAAGCGCTACTGGTGAAGGCGGTACCGGAGGAAACCAACAATCAGGCTTGCAACCAGAATTTAAGGTGGGAGTAGGCGGTGATTTTAAGATTGGAAACTTTTTTGGTGAAGCGACAGCAGTATTTAAATTTTTTGAGGAGGAAGGAATTGGTGAAATAATTTCAAGTCCGAATATTGTTGTAAGAGATCGCAATGAAGGTAACATTCAAATAGGTTCTGATTTTTCAGTTAGAACCAGAGACTTTGCTGGTAATACCGTTGAAAAGTTTTTCCCTACAGGTACAATAATAGTAGTTACACCATATATACATGAAGAAGATGGTATTAATTATATATTGCTTGATATAGGAGTTGAGAGAAGCTCGTTTTCACAAACAGAGACAACAACTGAAATTAAGAAAACCAACGCCCAAACTGAGGTCCTGATGCTTGATGGTGAAGAAACGGTAATAGGTGGACTGTTTATAAATGAGGAAGCTGTAACCAGAAATGGAATTCCTTTCTTAAAGGATTTACCATGGTGGGTGTTTGGGATAAGGTATTTAACGGGCAGCGATGAAACTATAATTAGAAAGAAAGAGCTTGTTATTCTTTTGAAAGCTGAGTTGTTGCCTACCTTAAAGGAAAGATTTGAAAATCCTGAAAGCGAAAATGTCTTAGGCAAGGAAAGAGAAAATCAAAGACGGCAAATAAAATATCATCAGTTTGATAAAGTTTCGGAACAAGACATGTAATTATCATGGAATCCATACTTATTGTTGATGATGATATTAATCTTTGTACCATCCTTAAGGAAGAGTTGAATGAAGTTGGATATGAAACCAGCTATCTTACCGGAGGAGAACAAGTACTTGAATACCTGAAGAACAGGCAAATTGATCTTGTACTTCTTGACTTAAAAATGCCCGGCAAAGATGGTTTTGAAGTCTTAGAAGAACTTGAATCCCAGCCAAATTCACACCCCAAAGTAATTGTTTTAACTGCCTATGCCGATGTTAAAAGTGCAATAGAATCAGCACGAATGGGTGCTTCGGATTTTATTAGCAAACCCTATGATTTTGATGAATTACTCATCACCATAAGAAAAGTTCTTCAAAAAGAAAAATAGCACAGGATCCATAAATGAGGATCAGCTTTAGAATATTACTGATTAATTTTGTTATTGTAGTGCTTGTGCTTGGCAGCGCGGCAGTTGCATTTTACTCAACTATGTACGAGGTTCTAACCACTCAGCAATCACAACACCTGCTTAGTTCCGCTAATAGTTTTATTTATGCTTACCAGGCAAAGCTAATCGAATCTGAAGATGAGTTTTTGTCAATTGTTGCTGATGATCTTGATAAAACATTAAATAAAAGAAAGCTTTCTGCAAGAAACATTGATTTTATTATTGAGCAGAATGTAAATGATGCTAACAAAATTTTGAGATTCACTTGTAATGAACGTGTATACCTGCCAGGCTATAAATTTAACCTGAAAGAATTCTTAGAATTAAATCCTTACATATTAAAATTAAATTACAGCACTGAAAACGGTAAAGAATATTGCTTCGGAAGAATTATATCCACTGATTTATTAAACAGTATTTCGCGTGAAATAAACTCCGAACTGGCAGTTTTTTGGAACAACTCACCAATTGATTTTTCTAATCCGTCACTGAATCAAAAGCATCTTTATATTTTAACACAGGCCTTTAACCATTTGGAAGATAAAGAGAATTTTGAGCTTTACACAGAAGGGACGGAATCGAATGATATAATTGCTACAATTTATAATCCGACCGCTGGTGTCGACGCCGAAAAAAACACTTCCTTTATAATATTTACCTCTATTGGCGAAGCTGCAGAGCTTAGAGCTACCTTAAAAGATATGTTTATAGTTATCGGGCTGGTAGGTGTTGCGCTCTCACTGATATTTACGTTTTTATTTACCGATAAAATTAGAAAACAAATCACCGAGTTGAGTAAAGCCACGCAGGAAACCTATGCTGGCAATTTCAACAGCAGAATAAAAATTAAGAGTAAAGACGATTTGGGCAAACTCGGCGAAGCTTTTAATAAAATGCTTGATGAGTTGGAGAAGAAAGAAAGATCGAAAAACGAATACTCTGAATTCATTACGCTTATAAATCAGAATCCAACTTTAAATGAAATATCGGAAGCCGCGTTGAAAAAAATTATTGTTTCGTGTGGCTTCATTGTCGGTACTCTTTACTCTGTTGAAGATGGCGAATTAAATCTGATTTATGCAAATGGTTTGGATAAACATAATGCTCTGACGGGAAATAAATTTGCCTTTTTTGACAGGGTGGTTACAAAGAAAGAAACATTAGAATTATTTGATAGTCAGTTGCTGCCCGTTATTTCAACGGGAATAATCGATCTCCAGTTAAAATATCTTCTTTTATTACCCGTGGTCTATAATAATAAAACGATTGCCGTGCTCGGGCTTGGCTCGATTGAAAAGCCTAATGAAGAAGTAAAGGACTATCTGGTAAAAATAAAGGATCAGCTTGCTATCGGACTGACAAATGCCAAGGCGCTCATGCAACTTGAAAATTTTGTGATGGAATTAAAAAAGCTAAATGAGGATTACCAAAAACAGAACGTTAAAATAAAGAAACAGAATGAAACCCTGGTTGAGCTACATAATAATTTGAAGGAACAAGCAAAAGAGCTCGAGGTTCAAAAACAAAAGGCTGAAGAATCAACAAAGGTAAAATCTCAATTTCTTGCCAGCATGTCTCATGAACTTCGTACACCGATGAATTCCATTTTGGGACTGACAGAACTCATTTTAGAAAAATCGGAAATGAACAGTAAAAATAAAGAGCGACTGGAAGTTGTATTGAGCAGTGGTAGAAGATTAATGACTTTGATTAATGACATTCTAGACCTGTCTAAAATTGAAGCCGGCAAAATGGATATCCGTTACGAAGATGTGCTGCTGGAGGAGCTTATAGAGGAAGTCGCCAAATCTATTAGTCCGCTTGCAAACAAAAAAGCTATCGGGTTTAATATTGTAAGAGATACAAACACACAAGTGATTATTAATACGGATCGCGGCAAAGTTATTCAGGTATTAATAAACCTTCTCGGCAATGCTGTTAAATTTACAGATCACGGAAGCATTACGTTCAGAATCTTTTCTTCCGATGATAAATTAAACTTTGAGGTGATCGATACGGGAATTGGAATTACCGAGGAGGACAGAAGATTAATTTTTGAAGAATTCAGACAAATAGACGGCTCTACAACCCGTAAATACGGTGGAACCGGCTTAGGATTAACTATTAGTCGTAAAATTACCGAGCTTTTGGATGGTAATCTATCCGTAAAGAGCCAGGCGGGCAAAGGATCCACATTTAGCTTTACAGTGCCGTTAAAACATTCGGGCAAACCTGTTCCTGAAGTTAAAAACAAAGTTAACGTTGAAACCCTTATCAAAAACAGGAAAAATCCAATTCTGGTTATAGATGATGATGAAGAAGTGCGGTATACGATTGGGCAGTATCTGATTTCCAAAGGTTATGAAGTTATTTATGCGGAGGATGGTGAAAGCGGAATAAGCATGGCGCATGAATATCAGCCGTTTGCTATAACACTCGATGTTATGCTTCCGAATAAAGACGGTTGGAGTGTTTTAAAGGATCTAAAGGAAAATTCCCAAACTAAAGATATACCCGTGATTCTAATTTCAATTTTAGGCGATAAAAATATCGGTTACGGTTTGGGTGCATTTGAATATTTTGTTAAACCTATCTCATCAGAAAAATTACTTTCCGCATTCTCACGTCTTGAAAACTTAGCTAACAAAAGAATTAACAAAATTGTTATTGTTGACGATGATGAGCTCGAATTTGAAAAGTTTAAAAGAGAATTTTCTTCAGAAGGGATCAGAATTGAATATATTAAGGACAGCGAATTGGCATTTAGCAAAATTGCAGAGGTTCAGCCGGATTTAATTATACTGGATTTGATAATGCCCAAAATGGATGGCGTAACTCTTTCCTATAAACTTAAATCCAATATTAAAACCAAGCATATTCCCATTCTTATCAGTACGGCAAAAGATCTCACCGATGAAGAAAAGAAGTCACTGAACAACATAGTTGAAAACATTGCCGTAAAATACAAGGGGCACCCTTTAGACGTGCTTAAAATTGTCAGAGATAGAATAAAATTGCATGAAGTTAATGTGCCACTAAAACCTGATAACGGAAATGGAAAAAATAGTGATAGTAAGACTGGTGATAATTTTGAAAAACCTTCTGATAGCGATAAAAAGAATTATTCGGGAGAAGTACTTATTGTAGATGATGATCCGGATACTTTGTTTACCATAAGTGAAATTGTGCAGGCGTGCAATTGTAAGACTTATCTTGCCCGCAGCGGTAAAGAATGCCTGGAATATTTGAATCAAAACATTCCCGATTTAATTTTAATGGATATAATGATGCCCGAGATGGACGGTTTTCAAACTCTCAAAGAAATAAGAGCAAATGAAAAGTGGAGCGAAGTGCCGGTGTTTGCCGTCACTGCAAAAGCGATGAAAAGCGATAAAGATGTGATACTGAATCATGGCTTTGCTGATTATATCCCCAAGCCGGTAAATCCCACAATAATTTCCTTTAAAATAGAAAAGTTGTTAACGGAGTTGAAAGCCGAATAATATGAAAACAATTCTTGTTATAGATGATTTACCTGAAAATGTGTTTATGTTGCAAGATAGACTTGAAAATGAAGGTTATAATATTCTTACTGCTTACGATGGAAAGTCAGGAATTGAAAAGGCACGCAGTGACAGGCCCAACCTTATTCTACTTGATATTATGATGCCGGGTATAACAGGAATTGAAGTCTGTAAAATTCTTGTTAATGACGAAAAAACAAAACACATTCCTATCATTCTTGTAACAGCGAAAGCCGGTGCAGAAGATACCAGAGAAGGTTTAGAGGCGGGTGCATTTGATTACATTAAAAAGCCATTTAATAGAGTTGAGTTATTAGCAAGGGTTCAATCTGCATTAAAGCTATCTGAAGCTAATAGCCTTTTACTTGAAGCTGAAAAGAAAAGCACTTTTGTTGCCACAGTAGTTACAGCAAACCATAAAATCAAACAACCGCTAACATTGTTGAGTCTTTCTTCTGCTGCAATAAAAAGAGAGCTTAATAAAGAAGTGATTTCCAAGGAATCAATACTTAGTCGTCTTAAATATGTTGATACCGCCGTTAAAGAAATCACAGATGTTCTTAATCAGCTTAATTCTATTAAAGAACCCGTAATGGCTCAGTATACAAAAAACATAAAAATGATTAAAGTGGACGAGGAAAACGGTTAGAGTAATTTTCTTATTGTAGCGAGCATTGTTTCAAATTCATATGGCTTTTCAATTCTACTATTTATCCTAAGCTTATTCAATTCATCATCATCTTCCATTTTTAGGCTGCCCGAAGAAAGAATTATCGGTATTTTAAACTTCCGATTTCTTATCTCCGAAATTGTTTTGATGCCATTTTTACCAGGCATGTTGTAGTCTATTATTGCCAGATCAACTTTAATTTCTTCTGTAAGCACTCGTAACACCTCGTCACCGGAAGTAACCTTAATAACATTATAACCGTTAGACTCAAGCAACTCTGCAAGCAGATCGCTTAGCATAGGTTCATCATCCGCAAGTAAAATAATTGCTTCGGAAGGCTCAGTTCTTCTTTCCTTTGGAACTTCAAAAGTAGGAATGTATACATCAAAAGCAGTGCCCTCTCCCAGCTTGCTTGATACTTCTATATGTCCGTTATGTGCTTTGACTATTCCATACGTTACATAAAGCCCCAAGCCAGATCCGGTTTCTTTCGTTCGCGTTGAAAAATACGGATCGAAAATTCTGTTGAGATTTTTTTCTTCAATCCCTTCCCCATCATCATTAACTGTAAAACGAACGTAATTTCCTTCTTTAAGCAGGGGATAATTTATGATGTTATTTCTATCGATGGTAATATTTTGGGCGGCTAGTTTTATGCTTCCCTTGCTCTCTGTCGCTTCTTTAGCATTCACGCACAGGTTTAATAGAATCTGGTAAATTTCTGTTCCATTGCCGAGTATATCGCTCAGATTTTCATCGATCTCCTCTGTAAAAGTGATGGTTCGTGGAAAAGTCTGTGTAACTACTTTTGAAATTTCCTTCAATAAATGATGCGGCTTTACTAATTCTTTTCTTTTAGGGGTCGGTTTTCCAAACGATAGTAAGCCCTTTGTTAAATCACGTGCTCTTACTGAACAGTTTTCAATATTATCAATTAGCTTATCAATACCCTCGTTTAATTCTACTCTTTTCCTCAGTAAATTAACACTGCCGAAAATACTTGAAAGCAAATTACTGAAATCATGAGCCATGCCGCTGGATAACTTTCCAATCGTTTCTAGTTTTTGCGCCTGTAATAATCGGCTCTCCAGTGCTGTATTTAAATCTCGTGTAGTGACGTTTGTAATTGCAAAAGCCAGCAGAGTAGAAAACTGCCGTAATTGATTTATTTCAGCATTGGTAAAATCACCTTCCTTTTTCCCGGTTATAATTGCAGCCAGAAGTTTTTCTTCAAAAATACAGGGTGAAATAACCAATGAGCTGCATCCAAAGGATTGTGTCAGATTGTAACCCAAGTTGTTTCTATTATTTAATGCTGTAAGCGATTGTTTATTTAACATCAACCATTTTGTTATAAACTTGAAATCAGAGCGTACAGTTTTTTCCACATCATTTTTTACAGATATGTAATCATTAGGGTCGTAGTATTTAAATTGAGAAATATTGCCATCATCTAAAAAACAGATTACACCAAAGTTACTGCTGCTTATCCGAACACATTTACCGATAATATCATCTGAAAGAGCATCAACTGAATTTTCCTTTAACAGCGTCGCCAAAACATTTTGTAATTCATTCTGAAAAACTGATTCCGGCGGTTTTAACACAGACTTATTTTCAGTTTCAATTTCATTCTTCGCCGAAGGAATAATTTCAAGCATGTAGCCCTGCACCGATTTAGCTTTTCCTCTTAACGGTAACGGAGTAACTATTAAGTTTTTACCCATTTGCAGAACGTTTTTGAATTGGTTTTTTTTACCATTAAGAATTTTTGTTATTTCTTCATCCGGCAGGTTAAATAAAGCAGATATACTCATACCCTTTAATCGTCCGGCTCCCATAGTACTTTTAAAGCTTTTGTTGAACCAGATTATTTTTTGGTTTTTATCTGAAATAGCTAAAGGGGAACTCTGATCCTCTAAAAGATCTTTAGGAAAATATTTAGCTATTATGCTGGCAGGCATAAAAAATTAAATGGGCTTTAATTCATACTTTTTAATTTTAGTATAAAGGGTCTTAGGGCTAATACCGAGTTGGTTTGCTGTTTGAGTACGGTCCCACCTGTTTTTATCGAGCACCTTTTTAATATGCCATCTTTCAAGATCTTCCATGCTTAATATTTCATCCGGGCTATCAATATCGGATAGCTTTTTAGATTGTATTTGATAAGATTGAGGAAGATTAAGGTCATCTGGTTGAATAATATCTCCCTCTGCAAAAATTAATGCTCGTTCGATAATATGTTCTAACTCTCTGATGTTTCCGTTGAATGAATAATTGAATAGTATTTCTTCAGCTTTTTGAGAAAGATGTTTTGGCGATCTGATTGGCGATTTTTCTTTTATAAAATAATTTGCCAGTAATAGAATATCATCTCTTCTATCTCGCAATGGTGGGATGGTGAGTGTAATTACGTTTAGTCGGAACAATAAATCTTTTCTAAAATTTTTATTATCGGCTTCTTCCAATAAGTTACGGTTTGTTGCACCAATAACCCGAACGTTGGATGTTAAAGTTGTTATTCCGCCAATTCTTCTGTACTCACCATTTTCTAAAAAGCGAAGTAGCTTTGGTTGCAGTGCAAGACTCAATTCCCCAATTTCATCGAGAAATAATGTTCCCCCATGAGCAATTTCAACTAATCCCTGCTTTGTATTTTTTGCATCAGTGAAAGCACCTTTTTCGTGTCCAAAAAGTTCGCTTTCAATTAATTGGTCTGGTAAAGAAGCACAATTTATAACAACAAATGGTTTATCTTTTCTTGCAGATTGCTTATGGATGTATTCGGCCAGCAACTCTTTCCCAGTGCCGGTTTCTCCCTCTATTAATATATTTGATTCAGAAATTGCGGCTTTGTTTGCCAAGTTTAAAACTCTTCTTAACTGTGAGCTGTTTCCAACTATTGTATCCGATCCTTTTTTACTGATCTCTTTTGTTAACAGCTCAGTCTTAACCAGCAGTTCTTTATGTTCAATAGCACGGTTAATGGTAATTAAAAGTTCATCAAACTCGTAAGGTTTGGTTATAAAATCGTATGCACCTGATTTAATGCAGTCGATTGCTTTACGCATTTCTCCCTGTGCAGAAAGAATAACCACCTGGACAGTAGCATTATAATCTTTTACAAATTTTAATACTTCCTCCCCGGAGACTTCTTTCATATTTAAGTCAAGAAGCAAAATATCATAGTTGGAACGCTTAATAGCTTCAATTGCGTATTTACCATCATAAACGGTATCTACTGAAAAGCCCTCTTCAAGCAGTTGTTCCTTTAGAAGGTAGCACAGAGTTTCATCGTCATCACAAACAAGAATTTTAGAGTTTTTCGATGGTGACATATATTTCGCCAGTCTATTGTTGGTTGAGAATAGTCGATTTTTGGAATAGAAAATCCACTTGGTTATATTTGCATTTCTTATTTTTAAGGGCGCGTAGCTCAGTGGTAGAGCATCTGCCTTTTAAGCAGAGGGTCGGTGGTTCGATACCACCCGCGCTCACTCTATCTTATTTTATTTCAATCTCT
>Ga0209536_100017718_pt1 | contig 10066 bp, 5 predicted proteins | sample DeeMarSeWOR28_12_FD_187461 | JGI IMG/M metagenome (GOLD analysis project Ga0209536, IMG submission 187461) | Marine sediment microbial communities from White Oak River estuary, North Carolina - WOR-2-8_12 (SPAdes) (version 2) | ecosystem: Environmental > Aquatic > Marine > Intertidal zone >... | reverse complement strand
GGGGCGACCCGAGTGCATACCTGACCTCGGCTGTACCCTCCAGCTTGTTCCTGATCCCATCGAACACGCTGACAGGACTCAGAGGTGTACCGCTATAATTTCCGTTCTGAACATCCGTATTGTGTGCATTGGGACCGATCACAGCCACCTTTTTCACATCTTTACTCAGAGGCAGTATTTTATTATCATTTTTTAATAGGACCATGGACTTCCGTGCAGCTTCCAGCGCTAATTGCTTATGCTCATCACTGTCAACAATAGCATATGGAATCTTAGTAAATGACACCATTTCATCCGGATCAAACTGACCCATTTTCAATCTAGCCAATAATAATCGTTTTACCGCTACATTTATTTGTTGCTCGGAAATTAAACCCTGCTCAACCGCTTCAGAAAGATATGGGGAAACGACACCACAATTGACATCTGTCCCATTACTAAACGCCATTGCTGCAGCTTCTGCTGGAGTCTCTACCACCTCATGATAACCTTTCACATAAAAATCAGTTAGGGCCCAGCAATCCGACACCACATACCCGTCAAATTCCCATTCATTGCGCAGAATATCATTTAGCAGCGGAGAGTTACCACAGCATGGTTCTCCGTAAAGACGATTATATGCACACATCACAGATGCCACATGCGATTCTTTTACCGTTTTTTCAAATGCAGGAAGATAGGTATTACGCAGATCATGCTCCGTTACATTTGCATCAAAGGAATGTCTTGTCGATTCTGGTCCATTATGTACTGCAAAGTGTTTAGAAGTGGCAATGGCCTTATAGTATTTGGGGTCATCACCCTGAATACCTTTGATGAATTGCACAGCCATTTCGCCTGTTAAATACGGACATTCACCATATGTTTCCATGCCACGGCCCCACCTTGGATCCCTGAAGATATTAATGTTCGGTGTCCAGAAAGTGATGCCATTATAAATTCCCCTTTTCCCTTTGGAAATAAAGTCATGATATTTTGCTCTTCCTTCATCAGATATAGAGACAGCGACACGATTCATCAGGTCCTTGTCCCAGGTAGCTGCCATCCCAATAGCCTGGGGATAGACGGTAGCAATACCTGCCCTGGCCACTCCATGTAAGCATTCATTCCACCAGTTATATTCATGAATACCAAGCCGATCAATCGCTTTTGACTCGTAATTGAGCTGACTGATTTTCTCTTCCAGTGTCATCCGGTGTAACAGATGATCTGCGCGCTCTTCAAACGACAATTCAGGATTCTGGAAAGGATATTCATAATCTTGTGACGGATTGCATGAAAAAATCAATAAAATAAGTAATACAAATGCAGCAAATACTCTCATAGCAATAAGTGGTTTTAATCTATCTCCTTTGAATAGATATATTGATAGTCAAAAATATTATTAACTTTTTAATAACGGATTAAAAGGAAAAATTTTCTTCATATCAAACAAATCAAAATTGATGATTTTTCACTATTTTTTTACTAAATGAATTTTTAATTGATGATGTATAATAAACTGAAATACAAATATTTTTGAATTGTTATCTAAATTTTTACATCATATAATTTCAACAATCCAATTCTTTTATAATCCGAGAAAATATAAAGCAAATTATTCTGAAGTTTAACCTATGTAAGCATTATAATTATTGTCCACTTTTATTTTAGATTCAATAGATGTAATGATTCTATATTTAAAATGTAATTCAATTTTCTATCAATTCTTGTATAAATAAAAGTTATGATAAGACTAAAATATTTCTTTACATGGACGCTCTGCTTTTTTGTATTGAGTACAAATGCCCAGAAGATCAACCCAAACTGGAAATCCGAGCTAAATAAATCAGTTGAAGAATTTAAGAATTGTACCCAGGTCATTGAGGATGGAATAAATTCTTGCAGTAAGTATACCGGTGAAAGTGTGAATACCGTCTACCAGGTTAATGATTTCTATTCGGAGGACAACGAGGATTATCTATCTGGAGCTGAAATTATCAAGATTCTTGAATCCAGTACCCAGTGGAAGAAACTAGGTCTGGCTCTCATCCAGGAGGTGCTCAACGAAGCCCAAAATAATGCAAATGCCAACAAGGCTGTTGTAGCCGTCTATGTACCTGAAGATGGGATTGGTCATATTGCGCTTATTCTGCCTGGTGAATTGACGCCATCTGGCTCATGGGGGTTGAATACACCAAATTCAGCCTCATTTTTTATGAATGACCAGCAGAGATCCTATTCAGAAAAAGGCCTTTCCTATGCATTTTCAAAAAGTATGCTGGGGAGGATATCGCTTTTTGTACGAATTTACTGAGCGCTAACTCATTCGAAAGGAGATTACACCAGAAAAGCCACAATATGCGACTTTTCTTTTTATTACATTTAGCTCCAGGTTAAGTGCATGCTTTATAAATGTATGGTGCAAATGCTAAACAAAACAACCGGCATTATGCTGTTGAACCATCAACAACAAACACCGGCTGCCTTACTATAATAACTTATTGACAGGTTACTTTTTGTATTTTCAGGTCTAATCCCAGCCAGTTGGTTGTAGCTCTGTGGCAACTGTTGGAACTATTCGTGTTATCGCCAATGTAATAATTGTATGTACTTTGATACGTGCCTTTTGCTCCGGTGCCTCCTCCACTTTTTAGCTCAACATATACGCGTATATCATATGCTCCATCCGGAGGTTGTATCTCTTTGATTTCTCCACTAACGGTACTATATATCCAACCCCGATCCGGATCTGTATCCAACCCCGCTTTGGAAATGCCTCCGGATGAGCCCGGTAGATTATTTTTGTACGTAATCCCAAATCGGAATTCACGATTTGAATCATTGATAAAGTCAATTGTCCTATGTTTTTTACCGCTACTACTACAATTTTCAGCTTCATAGTCTGTAGTGTAACCCATTTTGGCGATCGTATTGTCTTTAAGATATCGGACAGTATAGGAAATTGGTGCTCCCGGGTTATTCCTACTATAAACTGCATTTTCACCTTTAATTATTTTTGACAGATCTCCAAAGCTTGTTGCACTTACCGCCTCAACACCTACCTCGGCATTGCCACCGATTACAATCGTAGTAATATTCGAACTAGCTAAAATTTCTTTACTTTTATATTCCGATTCGGCGCTTACACTTGCAGCTTTCCCAGCGGCATAGTCAAAGGCAGCTTTTAATTCCGAATCGGTAGCTTCATAAGAAGTTTCCATTCGAAACATAATTATTCTACCATAACTTACAGATTGGATATATCCCGGTGGTGTACTTGAATTAAAGCTGGATTCAATTTGTGCGGCAGTCACGCTTTCTCCAAATACGGCAGAGGGGTTTGGTGGTGTAATCATAGAAACGGTATAAAACACCTGTTTGAAAACCATATTCGCAACGCGTTTTGTCGAAGTACTCTCGTAACTAAGCTGGGAACTGATATCAGATGATGCCCATTCAATATTTACACCAAGATCCATGCTCACCTGTTTTGAACTATACGAGGTTGTTGCATCTGAATATGAACTTGCCTCATTCACATAACCTTCCTGATATGCGTTGGCATTCCACCATTCAAGTGCATTATCTATGCCGGCATCGACAGTATTGAAATCCGGTTCATCAACAGATATATTTCCGTTTGAGCCAATCCCTGGCAAATCAACTCTTAATGTCATCGGGGCACGGTCCATGGTAACGGGAGTGGGAAGACCTCGTCTTAACGTCTCGTCGATTTTTACTAGTGCTCCAGGCCATATAATACCAGTATTTGGCTTCAGTATGGCGATTTCCTCAAAATTCGTTTTTAGATTGTAAGGTGTTGTTGTGCAGCTTAGTGTAACATTGTTCTCTGTAGCAGAATTTTCACTTGGATCTCCTGTTGTACGAGCACTATTATCACTGCCAGTCTCAACCACTCCTAAAAGCGCATTGGGATCATAAGAAAGATTTTCAATCAACTCATTGATGTTTTCTTCATTGATCTGCATCTGCTCTTCAATATGATCATCCTTTGCACATGAGATACTCATGATAATTAACAAGCTAATAAAGAAGGGAATCTTAAAATTTTGGTTTTTAATAATGTTGGTTTTCATGATCGTTTTATTTAATTGGTTCAACGATTCAAACATAGAAGGTTGAGGAGGTGATACCTAATTTTGGGCATGGACAAAGTATGGACAAGGGATCTTTTTTGATTTTATTACTATTCTGAACTCGAAAATTATATGGATGCAAAAAAGGTCTCAGGAGGCTTTAGAGCCCTATTTCTGAGACATAAATGAAACTCAAAACAGGAATTGATACATGGACAACCAACGATGGCTCACTGGACTGCCCTTGACATTTAACTGTTTTTACATGTTATTGATAAAGTAAATATTTCGACCATGAAAAAATTAATAACCACCTTTCTGGTGCTCTTTCCATGCATAGTTGCAGATGCCCAATACCAGGCACAGATTGATAGCCTGATCCTTGTTAGTGACACACTATCTGATGATCTTGATAAGGCGAAAAATTACCGTCGACTACACGAACTCATCATGTTTACTGATCCTGATCTGGCGAGAGAGTATGCTATGAAAGCCCTAAATATTGCTACAGAAAAAAAGGATATTAGGGGAATTGCCGCAGGGTATTTGCAAATAGGAAATTACTTTGTCAATCGCAATGAAAATGATTCTTCCACCTACTACTATCATATAGCGCTTGAAAAATTCAAAGAAGCACAATCTATTCGTGGGCAGATATTTGCCATTCACTCCCTGGCAGATATTGAACGATCTAAAGGAAATTATGACAGTGCAATTGCGCTTGTAAATAAGAATATCACTTTGTATGAGAACCGTGACACCCTACAATCCGATCTTGGTGAATTCAACCTGATTGGCGCCGAATATGAGGTGCTGGGTGCCATCTACATGGATCAAGGTCATTATCGACTTGCCTTACAGGAAACCCTGAAAGCAGCGCGCTTTTTCAATGAAAAAAAAGATAAGATTCGGGAAGCTGATGCGCTAAAGCAAATTGGCAACATTGAATATGGATTGGGCAACTATCAATCCTCTTTGAATTATTGTGGAGAAGCCTATAAAATTTATGGTGATTTTGATGATAAGGTTTATCAATCTTATGCTGCCAATTCTGCTGGCCTGGCTGCTGCAGAGCTAGAAAATTATACATTAGCTAAATCATATCACGAAAAGGCCATAGCTCTTGCCAGAGAAATGAATGTAAAATCTTCGCTTTCGGCAGCATTAAAAGATCTTGGCAGAGTTTATATTGTCCAGGAAAATTATTCTGAAGCAACAAAAGTCCTTCAGGAATCGCTGCAAATTGCCCGGGAAATTGATGTAAAACTTGATATTGCATCTGCTTTGCTGGAATTGGCTGTTGTCGACATGAAAACAAACGCTCAAACCAAGACATTGCAAAAACTCAATGAAGTCATAAGTATTACGGAACCCATTGGTGCGTTATATTCCACTGGCATTGCGTACAAATATAGATCAGAGATTTACCAATCATTAAATAATATAGATGCGGCACTCACAGATTTCAAGGTATATCACGATTTGAATGACAGCATTTATAATGAGAAAAAATCACAACAAATTGAAGAATTAAAAACCATTTACGAAACCGAAAAGAAAGAAGCAGCTATTGCATTGCAGGAAATAGAGATTCAGACATTGAACCAGGAAGTAGAGATAAATAAGCTGCGAAAACAAAGATATGCTGGAGGTATGTTTTCATTTATCGCCGTATCAGTCCTGCTCCTATTTGGTTTCCGACAACGTATGAAAAAGAATAGAATTGAAAGAGAGAAGCAAGAAGAATTACTTAGGCAGGAAATAGAATTTAAAAAGAAGGAATTGGCCAGTCAGACCCTCCATCTGGTCCAGAAAAAGTCATTTCTACAGGAGCTCAAAGAGAACCTGGAACGTATTAGAAATTCCCCCGAATTATTTAAGATCGAATTCAGAAGAATTGTTATGTTATTAAAAAAAGAAGATTCCTCAAATAAAGACTGGGAAGTATTCAAATCTTATTTTTCAGAAGTACATGACAATTTCGATAAGAAACTGATGTCAGCTTACCCTGAAATTTCCGAAAAGGAAATTCGAATGGCATCCTTCATTAAGATGAAACTTACCACGAAAGAAATTGCCACTATGCTTAATGTACTGCCAGATAGTGTCTTAAAATCGAAGTATCGACTTAAAAAGAAACTCAATCTGGACAGAGAAACCGATCTGTATCAATACTTAAGTGCTTTATAATTGCTGTTTAAGTTTATGAAAATATTTGTCGTATTATGAACGGTTGCCAAAATGTTGAAACCGGAAGTGGAAAACTTTCAAAAAAGTGAAGTCTAATTTTTAGCCTCCACAGATTCCTTAGCGGGACTTTGTGCGATCTATTGAAATTGACCTTTAATGATCATGGAGAAATGGTAGTCGTAGGATCACAGAGTTTACCAGCTACAGGAGAGCTAAATCTATGACTAGTTGAGAGAGGACGATCTTCAATAATGTCTACAATCTCATTTGCGACCTCTGGTTTGGAGACCTCATCAGTTTGTGTAAACCCGTAACTGGGATAATTCCAGCTTAATATCTGCAGTAATTATCATGTATTCCTCTATACCCATGATTTGAGGTATGGACAGGGGTTAGAAGACACAAACATATTGCCTATTTTAGTAGCTGACAAACCCGAACTGATTATGAGACTATTCTTCTTTCAAATATTCTGGCTGTTACTATTTCCACTGAGTAGCCTGCGCGCCATTCAAGCTTCCAACATCGAAAGTCTCCTAAATGCGTATGAGCAGGCTAAATCCGATACGATAAAAGTAAAGCTACTCGGAGATCTTTATAATTACTATTTATACCGGGATAAAGCTAAAGCAAAAAAATATGCAATAGAAGAAATTGAATTATCAACTACGTTAAATCATATCAAAGGACAATGTCTTGGCAACTACCATTTAGGTGTTTATTATAATAATATTGGCATGAACGATTCATCCAACTTGTATTATTCAAAGGCTATGGAATTGGCAAAATCAATACATGACATTATGCAAATGTCCAATATAAACCATGCAATGGCAATTCAACAATTTTATCAGGGAAACCTCGATGTAGCATTACAAATGACAATTGAAACCGCAGAATTGAATAAACAAATTAACGATTCACTTGGCTTGGCTATATCCCTTGATTTTATGGGAATGATAAATCAAAATAAAGGCAACTATAATATTGCACTTCAATACCTTCATGATGGATTAAATATTTTTCAACAGGTTGGTGATTCAATAAGATTAGCTGATGCTTACACACATCTTGCCGCAATTGAAGCTAATCTTCAAAACCATTTAAAATCCATTGAATACAACCAATATGCATTGGAAATTTATGAAAAATATAACGATACCTACTACCAGTCACAGGCCCTCAATGATATTGGGCAAACATATCTGTTATTAGAGGATTATAACAATGCAGAAAAATTTCTTAATGAGAGTTTTAAAAAGTCAATAGAAGCAAATTCCAAATCGATAACAGGAACAGTCTATACCAATTTGGGCAAGCTACAAATTCAGTTGAATGACCCCGATAAAGCAATGCATTATTTAAATAAAGCGCTTGAAATCCAAACTCAATTGAATGAAATAAGGAAACAAATCATTACCAAAAACCAGATTGGTCAGGCTTACAATGCTTTGAATAAACCCAGGATGGCTATTCCCATATTCAGTGAAGTAATAGAAACTTCAGATCGGATTGATTCAAAATCGACGCGGCAATATGCTTATCTATATAGGTCTGAATCATTCAAACTCTTAGCAGATTTTGAAAATGCTTTAAAGGATTTTGAAAAATATAAACAGATCAGCGATACGCTTTTCAATAATGAAAAATCAAAACAAATCGAAGAGCTTCGTACTATCCATGATCTTAAACAAAAAGAGGCTGATCTAGCGCTTCAAAAGAAAGAAATAGATGTATTAAACGGTGAAATCAAGCTGGCTAATATTAAAAAACTGTCATATGCTTCAGGAATGATATCATTCATATTTATTGCAGCGCTCGTATATTACAGCCTTAAGCAACGCATGAAGAAAAAAGAAATTGAACGCCGGAAGCAGGAGGAGATACTTATAAAAGAAATCGAATTCAAGAAAAAGGAATTGGCCAGCCAGACCTTACACCTCGTTCAGAAGAATACTTTCCTGCAGGAACTAAAACAAAATCTGGAGAAAATCAAAAATTCACCTGAACTTTTCAAAATAGAATTTCGGCGAATTGTCATGCTATTGAAAAAGGAAAATGCATCTGATAGAGACTGGGAAATTTTTAAATCATATTTCTCCGAAGTTCATGATAATTTCGATAAAAAACTCATGGATATTTATCGTGACATAACGGAGAAGGAACTAAGGATGGCCTCATTTATCAAAATGAAGCTTTCCACCAAAGAAATTGCTGCCATGCTCAATGTACTGCCGGATAGTGTCCTTAAATCAAAATATCGACTAAAAAAGAAACTCAATCTGGATAAAGAGATGGATTTATATCATTACCTGAATACATTGTAATGAATTGGAATAGAAATAGTTAATAGAAGGATATTTCTTTTTATTATTTATGGCAAACAAAAAAAGCGACCATCTGATAATAGCCGCCCTTTCATTTAAACATAGCCTATAAAAACAGTGGTTTACTACTAATCATCATCGGAATGGTCATCGTCATCAAATTTGTCATCATGATCGTCATCTTCTCCAGCTTCACATGACTGATGAAAGTTTGACAAAATTGCTGCTGTAACTGATGAATTTGATGAACCATTAATTCTAATCACTCCGTCTTCATCTTTATCCAGTATTGACAAATCGACATTTGCCAACAGTTTATCCAAATCAAATAAAATAAGCACCTGGTTCAATGAGTTTCCATCAAGTTGAATACCGGAATGCTTTTCCAGTTCAAATTCAATTTCTTTATTGGTTGAAAACTCCACAGTTACCTGATCCTGGCCATCAGGAGTATAATTAAATCGAACAAAAACACTATTCCCGTCATCCAGGATCGGTCGCATCTTTAACTTTATCTCTTTATAAACTCCTGGAATTACATCAGCAATACCAAAATCCGGATCACTTGTACCTGTAAGCAGATTTACAATAAACTGACCTTCAAATTCGATTTCATACTCGTCTTCATGATGTCCATCGTCATCATCAGAACCGTGACCCGAATCATCATTACTATCATTCCCCGAATCGTCGTTACCGGAATGATCATCATCAGAATTGCTACCTTCAAGACCTTCAAATTCAATTTCTGTCACGCCAATCAGGAAATCAGTGAATTCAACTCCAGATTCTGCAACCCTGGCACTTGTATTTATGGTGTTTAATTGCGTTGTAGCTTTCATTTCAAGTCTTACATCTGCCTTGGTTGGATCTACATCCTCTCCACAGCTTCCCAACATTAAGGCCATGATTACAATCGAGGCCATCAAAAGATTTTTCATTTGATTTTTCATTTTAGATTTAATAATTGATTTCATTTTTGATAAGGTTAATAATTGATTATAGGTGTTAGATTGTAATCTAAAGTTTTTCAAGTACCAGTTTTGATATTGAGCCGTCTCCCCCGCTAATATCCTTAAGCTCAATTCTGGCTTCTTTTACTTCGATGATATCCCAATCGTCATTGAATTCATCAAATGGCACTTGCTCTCCAAATTCCAGAACTAATTTTTCAACGCCACTATCGGTAATCACAGACCAGGTACCGTTCAGCACATCTTCCCCTTTTGTGGCAGTCACCTTACCGTCAGACGAAAAGTCCATTTCAAATCCGTTGAAGTGTACTGTTTCATCTTTCTCAGTGTCAACGTAGCTTGCCACAACCCACTTTCCTTCTACGATCACATCTGATATTGCTAACGGATTGGATCCACCACCCTGGTCACCAGAAGGCCTTTGAAAAGTCAGGTATTCAACAGATCCATCACCCCCACTCACATCCTTTAGTTTAATTATTGTACCATCAAATTC
>Ga0209536_100017717_pt1 | contig 10067 bp, 8 predicted proteins | sample DeeMarSeWOR28_12_FD_187461 | JGI IMG/M metagenome (GOLD analysis project Ga0209536, IMG submission 187461) | Marine sediment microbial communities from White Oak River estuary, North Carolina - WOR-2-8_12 (SPAdes) (version 2) | ecosystem: Environmental > Aquatic > Marine > Intertidal zone >... | reverse complement strand
CACCCAGGCACCGGATATCGGATTGGTCAGATAATACTTGGTGACATCCGCCCAGCCGACCGTATAGTCCTCGGTGATGCCCGACCAGGCAACACCGTCCAGTTCACCGGTTTGAATGGCCATCTGAACGTCCTCATAGGGAATGGACATCGGGACCACACCGAATTGTTGCATGAACTTGCCCCCCGTGGGAAACATATACATTCTCAGTCCCTTGAAGTCTGCCACGCTCCGGATCGGCTTGGTGGTAGCGAAATTGCACGGATCCCAGCTCCCCGAGCTCAGCCAGGTGACTTCCGGGATTTCCGCATAGGCTTCCTGCCAGATTTTGTCCAAACCATACCAGTGAAACAGCGCGGGAACATCCAGATAGTAGCGTGAAGCAAACGGGAAATACGCACCGAATACAGACACATCTACCGGCGCCGCGATGGAGTCATCGTCACTCTGGACGGCGTCAATGGTCCCTTCCTGCAGTGCTCTAAACAGCTCACCATGGGGCACCAGCTGATCGGCATTATACAAGTCGATCTGCATCTCTCCATTGGCTGCTTTATTAAAGGCATCGATTGATGGCTTGCAGACATGCTCGGATAGGGCAGCACCGGCATACGTTTGCATCCGCCACCGGATTTTTTTTGCCGCTCTCACATAGGGCGCCTTTACCGTTGTGGCGGCTATCGCAGCAGCCCCCACGCCTGCTTTTTTGAGAAAATCACGTCGTTTCATTCTGACTACCTCCTTTCATGGAGTTCGGGTTAAAATGCGAACAAATCGACAAAAGTACGACCATTTAATGTTGCCATTAAAGGGCGTCATAGAGATGATTCAATGAATCTCCGGTCTCTTTATTTGTCCTGTTTACCTACCGCGCTGAATAAAGTGCTGTCAAGTTTTTTGTGTCAAGCGCAAGATATTCGATATAAGCTTGAGCGCCTGTGACGCCGAGGTTTACCGGGACCCCTTTGGGGTTGCGTCTATTTGAAAACTCAGGGATAGCCGATTGCAACGGGAAAGATGCGGGTCGCTCCCCTCCAGCGCAGATCTGCAGAGCAGGAAGCAATAACCAAAAAAGGGATTGACTCAGCGCCTCCCCCCGTTATATTTTTTCGGCTCGAGTAAACGAACTTAAGTATAAACAAGAACCGGCGGAAAGATCGCGATGGCATTACAGCGGCTGCCGGGCCAACAACTGCGTATCTTAACTGTCTTAGACCAAAAAGGGGGAAATCGATATGTGCTCTGCGAAGCGCCTTTTGGATCAGGAATTCACCCGGGAAGCCTGTTACGAACTTTTGCCGGAATGGAAGGGCCTTGATATCCAAATCACCCAGCTCAGCGGCGGCATAACCAATAAACTGTACCGGATTCAGTCGCAAAAAGGCGATTACACCGTTCGGATCTACGGTGATAAAACCGATCTTTTTATCAACCGCGATTATGAGGCCCAGGCGATCGAGGAAATGGCGAAAATCGGCGTATGCTCCAATATGGTCAAGTATTTGCCCGAAAAAGGCGTTACCATCGTTGAATTCATCGATGATGCCATTGTCCTGAAAAATGATCACTTTCTGGACGCATCACTCTACCCCAAAATCGTCGAACCGATTTTAAAAATTCACACCAGCGGTGTGAATTTGGAAGCGATTTTCAATCCCCTGGTGGAAGTGATGAAGATGTCCGCCATACTCAGACGGCTCGATGCGGACTATCCGGAATTCGACATCGCCGGCACCATCCAACGGCTCATCAAGCTGTCGAGTATTATTAACATCCCCGAATCGGAGTATACCGCCTGCCACAATGATCTGCTGGCGGACAATTTTATACTCATAAAAGAAGAGGCGCTGCACAAATACGATTTTCCCATGTACATCATCGATTGGGAGTATGCCGGAATGGCGCCCAAGTATTACGATATTGCCGACATGTTTCAGGAAATCCTCGTCCCGCGGGAAGCGGAAAAACAGATTGTTGAAGCCTATTGTGACAGTCACAAATTCGACCATGTGCTCTATCTGATCGATCTTTTTAAACCATTCCCTGATATTTACTGGTTTTTGTGGAGTCTGATTCAGCTCAATATTTCAACCATCGAATTCGACTATTACAATTACGGCAAGGTTAAATACGAAAATGCATTAGAAAATATGAAGTTTATTGAAAAGGAATACGGTGTTGCGGTTTAAATTCCTTTCTATCATATACCGGGCACGCAGCCGGGCGCCCGGATCATCATGACGGGAACACAAACGGAACGCAGCAACCGGTCGGCGACGCTGCCCATCATCCAGCGACTGACACCCGAACGCCCGTGACTGGCGATAATGATGAGGTCCACACCGTTTTGTTCAGCCCAGTTTGCGAGGGTTTCTGCCACCGCGCCTTCTAAAACCTCATAGCTGAGCACGGCACCCTCAAGGGCTGTCTTCTGTACGATCTTCTCCAAATACGCTTCGGCTGTTTTTTTTCGCTGTTCTTCCATTAGCCGGCGATCTTTTTCCTGAAATCCGAATTCGCCTTGGGCCGGTAGCCTTGCCGGCAATTGAATTGGCGCCACCACACGAACAAATACCACATTGGTAATTTTGCATCCGGTCGTAATCGCTTCCACATGCGGCAGAACACATTCAGCCAGCTCCGAACCGTCTAAAGGGACCATGATTTTGTTGTACATGTTAATTTCCTTTCTTTGTGGTTACGAACTATGCTTGCGAAGTTCCAAATCCCCCGAACAATCCGGAAAGCAAAGCCAAAATCGCAATTTGAATAATCCAACCAATCAGACAGACACCGACTGCCCGCCAGGTGCTCTTATAATCAAGCGCCTGCCTTACGGCGATGACCATCGCCACCAGCATCCAGATGCCGATGAGAAAATTGAGGATCCCCCCTATAGCGGGGATGATTCCCAGCACGCGCAGAACTCCCGGTGAGCTCGAAAATCCGATGGTGCGCAGCAACTCCCCGTAGTCTGCTTTTGTCTGTGGTTCAGGCAGCAGTCTGGTTCCAATAAAATATGTCAGAAACGCCCAGATAAACCATGTCAGCAGGGCAGCGATGGTCCCGAGAGCAAGTCCCATTAGGCCTATCGTTCCGATCGTCCCCACGCCTGCGGCAACGCTTGAAAGAACGATCACAGCCATGGCCTGGCCCATGGCGCTTTTGTCCGCTTCGACCTCTTCATACAGATTAACATCCAGTTTTGCCGCCCGTATCATCCGATCTGTGAATGATGCCATGATTACCTCCTTTTGCTAACCGTAAATTGAAAATGTGTTGAGAGTTCAGAAATGTAGTTTTTCGATATCCAGAAAATTTTTAAAATGGCCAGATTACGGGGATGAAAAGGGAACCTATCACCAAAACCAGAACATTCAGCGGCATCCCCAGTTTTAAATAATCGCTGAAACGATACCCCCCGGGACCATACACCAGCAAGTTCGTTTGGTAGCCGATCGGTGTGGCAAAACAGGCGCTGGCACCAAAGCAAACCGCGATGATAAAGGGCTTGGGGTTGACCCCCAGTCCCAGCGCTGCGGAAATCGCAATCGGCAACAGCAAGATGGCGGTGGCGTTGTTACTCAATATGTGCGTACTGATGCTGGTTAACAGGATGATGCCGCTTAAGACATAAACCGGATCCAGCCCGCGGAACAGGCTCAGAAATGCTTTGGCATAAAATTCTGAGGCACCGGTTTTTTCCAGCGCGGCACTTAACGCGATCGTTGCAATAATGATAAAAAGGACCCGGCTATCCATAGCCCGGTAGGCATCTCGTAGCTGCAGGCATCCGCTTAAAACCATCAGAAAAGCAGCCGCCATGGCGCACACCATGATATCGGCCAATCCCGTCGTGGCGGCAATAACCATAGCGCCGAATATCAGAAATGCGCGACGCGCGAGTCTTTTGTGCACAATTTCATGATGAACGTCCTCGACAATGATAAAATCCGTCTCACCGCGCAGCCGGGCGAGCGATGATTCCGGCAGGCGAACCAGCAGAATGTCGCCGATCCTTAGCCTGATGTCCTTGACTTTTGGTTCGGCATAATGGAGCTCTCTGCGTTTGATGGCGATGATATGGATATCCGGATCCCGCCGCAGACGGCTTGATACCAGCCTCTCGCCTAATAGCCTTGACTGCGGCGGTATGATCAACTCGACAATCAGCGCGTCTTTTTGTTCGGCCGCGAAATTTATACCTTCTTCCGCCAGAGGCAGTTCGACCGCATCTTCGTTAAGAATTTCAACCAGGTCATTGGCTGAACCTTTGACCAGCAGCAAGTCATCGGGGGCGATATTTACCCGATCTCTGTCAGGATAAAAAACATGTGAATATCGGATCAGCTCGATCACTTCCATGTCGGGGTACTTTTGGCGAAAGTATGAATCCGGATTCTCGCCAATGATGGGGCTTTCGCGCGGGACCTGCAATTCGGCCAGGTAGCGCCGATGCTCCTCATCCTTGAGTTCACAGACCGGATTGTGCATGCTCGGCATCAGCTTTGGGGCGGCAAAAATCAGAAAAAAAATACCCAGCAGGGCGATGGGCATTCCCAATGGTGAAAGCTCAAACATGCCCAAAGATCCCAAGCCGTGTTTGGCACTCAAATCACTGATAATGATATTGGTAGAGGTTCCGATCAGCGTGCAGGTGCCGGCCAAAATCGAGGCGTAGGAAACCGGGATCAAAAATTTGGAGGGGCTGAAATCCAGCTCGCAGCTGAGGCTCAAAATAATAGGGATAAAAAGAACTACCACAGGGGTGTTGTTAATAAAGGCCGAAGCCGCGCCCACGATGGCCAGGATTAAGAATATGGTCATAGTCGGTCTGCCCCGGGAATATTCAATGACCTTTTGACTGATAAATCCGACGGCCCCGGTGCGAATCATGCCCTTGCTGATCAGAAACATGGACCCTACCGTTATGACGGCCGGACTTGCAAAGCCCGCGATGGCCTCTTTAGGCGTTAAAATTCCGCTGAGAATCAGCGCAACCATGATACCGATTGACGTCATATCCACCGGCAGCTTCTCGGTTATCAACAAAAGCATCGCGATCAATAAAATAACGGTCACCAACCCGATGGCCATACCTTTACCTCACTGAAGCTGTTATGGGGTGTTTTTAAACCGGGTGCCTTGCCCCCGGTTAGACCCGCACCGATTAAAGAACTGCCCTGCCTATGGTTCTTCCCGCCGATGACGGAAAAATCAAAGCCACCCGCTGCGCGGGTGGTCGGTAACTCGCTTTTGTCTGAATACACTGACTCCCTTATCTCGATCAAGCATTAATCTTTATTCAAAAACGCCGGTGTCAAGTTCCAGTCGGGCAAACAAACCTGTCGGCCGTCAAATCAGATTCCTGAAGCTGTAAGGGTACCGGCAATTTTTTTTGTGCGGAAGCTATTTTTATTGGAAAAAAGGTTGCAAATTTTCCCGTATATGCTGTATATACATCTAAACATTTAGTCAACCAATCAACTTCTTTTAAAAACCACTTTTGACCGCCTTGAATGGCCAAAAACCAGATTTCCGCAACCTTGAAAACCATCATATCTCCTATTTTAAGCTGCAGCCCGTTTTTGTAGCGACGATAAGGATGTGCAAATTTAACGATAAGGTGTTCCTGTGAAAATAGTTGATGATACCAATCCAATCCCGAAATACCTTCAAATCAGCACCTGGCTGAAAGAGCTTATTGAAACCGGAAGGTATCAAAAAGGTGAAAGGCTGCCCTCTGAAATCCAGCTTGCCAAATTATGCAAGGTCAACCGTGCGACGTTAAGGCAGGCCGTTAATGAACTAGCGACCGTGGGGCTGCTGAGAAAAGAGAAGGGGACCGGGACATTTGTGTCCGCGCCAGCGCCCGCTGAATTGAGGCAAAAACTGGAGCATATTTCCAGCACAACCGATTTGATGCGAGACAGCGGGATCAGGCAAAACACCCGGATTCTTGAAAAAAGGGTTGAGCAGGCCAAAGATGAGATTGCCAGAGTTTTGTTTTTGGGTTCGAATAATAAAGTTTTTCTTATACGACGGGTAAGAATTGGCGATGGTACCCCCTACATTTATGAAGAAAGCTACCTGCCCTACGATCTATTCAAAGGTATCTTGGAGATGGATCTAACCGGATCCATGTACAAATTAATTTCCGAGCAGTTCAATATCGTTTTAGCGCGCTGCCAGCAGACCATCAGTGCCGTGAACCTGAATGCAAAAATTGCTAAAGTACTGCAGCTCAGGGAAAATGCAGCGGGGATTTTCATGGAAAGCCTGACCTTTGACGAAAACAGTATTCCGGTTGAAGTTTTATATTCCTATCACAGGGGGGATACCTATAAACTCGAAATTGAGCTTGGACGGTATCACGCCAAGGCCGGTGAATTAAATTTTACAACCTGATAATGTTAATTTTCAAACACAGATAGGAGGGGACATGGCTATCGTCAATGCAAAAGAGATGCTGTTGAAGGCAACGGCTGAAAAGTATGCCGTTGGCGCCTTTAACATCACCAATCTTATCCAGATGGAAGCTGTCGTCGAGACGGCCGTCGATCTGAATGCACCCTTGATCGTTCAGGTCTCGGTGGCACCATCAAAGTTTTTACGTCCGCAGGTGATCGGGGCAATTTACAAGACCCTGGCAGAATCTGCTCCCATCCCGATCTGCCTGCACCTGGATCACTGTAATGATGTGGAATTCTGCAAAGTCTGTGCGGACGCCGGGTACACGAATATCATGATCGATGCTTCCAAACAGGAGTTCAATGAAAATATCCGGCAAACCAGAGAGGTGGTTGAGTATTGCCACGGGCTTGGGAACATCTCAGTGGAAGGAGAACTGGGCACTGTTTCCGGAGTAGAAGATCAGGTCCGGGTTGCCGCAGATGAAGCCGAACTGTGCGATCCGGAGCAGGCAATGGCCTTTGTCGAGCAAACCGGGATCGATATTTTTGCACCCGCTATCGGAACCGCCCACGGGGTTTACAAGACCAAAGATCCAAAACTTGATTTTGATCGTCTTGAAAAAATTGCATCTCTGATCAATGGCCAGGAAATAAGGGTTCCGCTCGTCATTCACGGCGGAACAGGTCTTAAGCCGGATGTTGCCAAAAAATTGGTATCTCTTGGCGGCTCCAAATTTAATGTGTCAACCGATTTGAAACACACGCTGATCGACAGCACCTACGACTATATTTCAGCCAACCGGGATGAATATAATCCGGGCAAAATTGATGCAACTGTCAAGGAAGCCATCAAGGGCAAAATCAAGTACTGGATTGAGCTGCTGGGAAGTGCCGGCAAAGCATAGGGGCTGTCGAAAATAAAAGAAGTGACTAAAGTGCCTAAAGTTAGGGTGCCGCTGTGCTCCATCTTTTTATAGAAACGATAGAATTCCTTAACTTTAGTCACTTTAGCTCACTTTTAACTTTAGTGCACTTGCCTTGATATGTTTAAGATCGCTGCTGTTCTAAACATTTTTTGAACATTTTTATGTAAAGATTATGGATTGAAGGAGGGGAGGGATACGCCATGTCAGAATTAAAAGCCATATTTTGGGATCAGGATGGGGTCATTATCGATACCGAAAAAGACGGGCACCGGGTCGCCTTCAACAAGATGTTTAAAGAGTTCGGTTACGATTTTGAATGGGATGTCGACACCTATGGAAAGCTGCTTGAGATTTCGGGCGGCAAGGAAAGGATGCGCCACTATTTTACCCGGAAGGGAATTATCCTCGAGGGGATACCCGAGAAAGACGCTGAATTGCTTTTGACGCTTCACAAAAAGAAAACCGCCATATTTGTGGAAATGATCGAAAGCGGCATCCTTCCGTTGAGGGCAGGGGTCAAAAGGCTGATGCAGGAAGCCACCGAAGCCGGTTTGCGCCTGGGGGTTTGTACGACCGCCAATGAGCGATCGGCCAATGCCATTGCCAAAGGTATGCTCGGGGATATCAACCTTGAATTTGTTCTGGCCGGGGATGTGGTCAGCAAGAAAAAGCCGGATCCGGAAATCTATCTGCTGGCACTGGAAAAATCGGGTCTATCCCCCGATCAGTGCATCGTGATCGAAGATTCACGCAACGGAATTCTGGCAGCCAAAGCAGCGGGTCTGAGAGCCGTGGCGACCACCAACATTTATACCGAAAATGAGGATTTGAGCGATGCCGCCATCGTGGTGACATCATTGGGCGATCCGGACGGTGAAATAGGCGTGCTGAAAGACGCCGACAAGCCTTTTGAATTTGATGGCGTCTTACATGCGGATCAATTGATCCACTACTTTGGAAGTTAAACATTCACGGCATGGCTTTTTTAATGATTGAAACGGGTGCGGGTGACAAATTCGGCGTTTTTGATCACTATCTTTCAAAAAAGGACAAAACATGATTGTAGGTGTCTTAAAAGAAATCAAGGCTGAAGAAAATCGCGTGTCTTTGTCTCCGGGCGGGGTTGAGGTCATGCGGCAAAATGGGCACTCGGTTCTCGTTGAAAAAAATGCCGGCAGAGCCAGCGGATTCGGAAATGCGCTTTACAAAGAGGCCGGAGCTGAGATTGTAGAGTCTTCCAGAGACATTTTTAAGAAAGCCGAGATGATCATACGGGTTAAAGAGCCCCAGCGTTCCGAATTTGAGCTTATGAAAAAAGACCAGATTTATTTTGCCTATCTCCATCTGGCGGCGTCGCAAGAGGTGACCCGGGCAATAATCGACGCCGGATCGGTCAATATCGCGTATGAAACCATTCAAAAGGCGGATGGGACCCTGCCCCTGCTAACCCCCATGAGCGAAGTGGCCGGTCCCATGGCGATCCAGGAGGGCGCCAAATATCTGGAGATGGCTCAGGGCGGGCACGGGGTGCTCTTAGGCGGTGTCCCCGGTGTGGATCCGGGCACCGTGATGATTATCGGTGGCGGCGCCGTGGGCATTAATGCTGCCAAAATGGCCTGCGGTCTGGGTGCCAAGGTTTACATCCTTGACATCGACCTGGATCGTCTGCGGTATTTGAGCGACGTGATGCCGGGCCATTGTGTCACTTTGATGTCCAGTCCGGCTGTCATCCGCGATGTGTTGCCCAAGGCCGATGTCGTGGTGGGAGCCGTGCTGGTTCCGGGCAGTAAAACCCCCACCCTGGTTACCCGTGAAATGCTCAAAACCATGAAGAAAGGATCGGTTTTGATAGATGTTTCCATCGATCAGGGCGGCTGTTTTGAGACCTCCAAAGAGACGACCCATGCCGATCCAACCTATTCGATCGACGGTATTGTTCATTATGCCGTCAGTAATATGCCCGGCGCATTGCCCAGAACCTCCACCCTGGCTCTGAACAATGCAACCCTGCCGTATGCCGTTGAAATTGCCAATAAAGGCTGGCGCGAGGCCATGAGGGAAAATCCTGAAATCAAACTCGGTGCCAACGTGGTGAACGGGCATGTGACCTATGAAGGCGTTGCAGAGGCCTTCGGGCTTAAACTCGTCGACATCAATAGCCTGCTGTAGGTAAATTCTTTTTTTATGCGTGTTTGCGCTTGAAGCTTTTAACGGGTCATGATTTTTCGATCCTAAATTGATGAAAGGGATACATTTATGATTGTTGGTGTATTAAAGGAAATCAAAGCCGAAGAAAATCGCGTGTGTATGACCCCTGCAGGGGTGGAGGTCATGAAGCAAAACGGTCATGATGTTTTGGTCGAAAAAAATTGCGGTAGGGGCAGCGGATTCAGTAACGCGGCATTCAAGAATGCCGGCGCTGAAATTATTGATAGCCCCAAGGAAATTTTTAAGCGCGCTGATATGGTGATGCATGTCAAAGAACCCCTGGCTGCCGAGTATGATCTTATCCGCAAGGGCCAGATCATTTTTACTTATTTGCACCTGGCGGCAGCGGAAGAACTGACGCATGTGCTGATCAAAGGCGGATCGATTGGCATTGCTTATGAGACCATTCAAAAAGCGGACGGATCTCTGCCGTTGCTTACGCCGATGAGCGAGGTGGCGGGTCGCATGGCCATCCAGCAGGGCGCCAAGTATCTGGAAATGGCCCAGGGCGGTCATGGTG
>Ga0209536_100017716_pt1 | contig 10068 bp, 11 predicted proteins | sample DeeMarSeWOR28_12_FD_187461 | JGI IMG/M metagenome (GOLD analysis project Ga0209536, IMG submission 187461) | Marine sediment microbial communities from White Oak River estuary, North Carolina - WOR-2-8_12 (SPAdes) (version 2) | ecosystem: Environmental > Aquatic > Marine > Intertidal zone >... | reverse complement strand
GGCACCGGCCTGAGAAGAATGATAGGCAAGTGATGAAGTTGAAATTGAAATTCAACTTGACAATAGCGTGTAATTCATGCAACAACTTAACTTGAGGAAAAGTGTATGCCTGCGAAATCGAAAGCGCAACGAAGGGCCATGGCAATAGCTGAACATGCGCCCTCAAAATTGTATAAGCGCAACAAGGGGTTGAAGAAGATGTCCAAGAAGGACTTGAGCGACTTCGCTTCCACCAAGGAATCGCGCTTACCCAAACGCAAGACCAAGAAACGCAAATAAGGAGCCTATCATGGCAAGAGGCAAGAAAATCAAAATAAAGTCCCCAGCGGACTGCAGCGGCAAACCTAAATAAGCGAGGTCCCCATGGCTTCCATGAACCCAGTACCCGGCTCGCTCGACGCACCCCCGGCTTCCCCTCCCGGCCCTTCGGCCAAGGGGATGTCCTCGATGGGTTGGGGAGCCAAGCCCGACCAGGGTTTGGGAGCTGAGGCAAGCAACCCTCAGATCCAGGCCCTGCAAGCAATGAAAATGATAGAAATGGGCACGCAGATGCTGTCCAACGCAATCCCTGAACTGGCTGGCCCCGTGCAAGCCTTCGTTCAGCAGCTTTCACAACTGGTGCCCCAGATGATGTCCCAACAGATGACGGGCGCACCCAACAACATGATGGGGACCCCGTCCCCTGTCCCGTCCCCGCAAGGTGCAGGGATGGCCTAAACCCTTAAACGCTAGGCGCTGGGCCGCAAGGCAGGTGCTGGAGCTGAAAGGCACACAATGAAAACAGACGAATGGAAAGAGTATTGGACCAAGCTGGCATCCGACGCTGGTCTCCCCCCGGAGAAGGCGCAGCAAATATGGGATGAGGCTTTGCAGAACGAGAAAGTCCTCAACGGACTTGTGGCTCGCTCCGAATACTCGCGCGACCTCGACTCCACCCGAGACAAGGTTGCGAAGGAAACCAAGGAGAAAACTTGGCAAGAGTCCAAAGCCTATTACGACAACTGGTTGGCGGAGAACGTAGAGCCGCAGCGCAAGCAGATGTTGGCCATACTGGACGACTACAACAAGTACAAGTCCACCTATGGAGACCTCGACGGCTCCTTCAACGCGACCGGAATAGACGGCAAAGGCAATGGCAACAGTCTAACCAAAGACGAAGTGGAGGCGATGTTGCAGGAGAAGCTGTCCGCGACCACCGCCGCTTTCGTGGACATGCAGAAGAAGTCCATGCGGGTCGCCACCAGGCACCTGCACGACTTCGGAGAGCCTCTGGACCCGAACGAATTGGAAAAATTCGCCAAGGACAACGGGTACTCGGACATCGACATAGCCTACAAGGAGTATGTCGCCCCTCGCATCGAGGCCAAACGGCAGGAAGAGTTCGAAGCAAAGCTGAAGGCCGCCCGCGAGGAAGGTGCAAAGGAGGAGCGTTCGCGCCTCAGCAACCCGGCTACCCATAAGTCCCGCGAATACATTAACCCATTTCTCAAACCCTCCGAGGACGCCAGCGCAGACAAGGCGCGCGCAGGCTTCTTCGAGGAGTGGGAGAACTACGACAACAAGTGATAGCCGACCGCTCGCGCAAGCATGAGTCTGGTCCGGCTAGGAGGAAATTCACATGGCAGAGCTTGACCAGATTACTGTTGCAACCAAACGCTACATCAACAGTAACCCAGACCTGCGGGACATGGTCTTCAACAAGGACCCGCTCCTGGCTTACCTGCGTTTGAATGCCCGCGAGACCTTCCCGGGAGGCCGCCTGATAGGCGAAAACTTCTGGTACGACGGACTCATTGGCGGTTCCTACGCCAAGGGCAAAGAGTTCAACACCGAGCAGCCTCAAGTTGAGCAGGAACTCCAGTTCCAGCCCAGATTCTTTGAGGTGGGCGTCACACTCTACAAGGAAGACGTGCAGGTCCTCAACACGGGACCGGAGGCCGCCTTCGACATCATCGAGTCCCGCATCCAGAACGCCTACACCACAATCGGGACCCACTTGGCGATTGCCCTCTACCTGAACGGGCAGAACGCCAACTACACCACCAACTTCAACGGGCTTCCCGAAGCCTTCAACGACAACTCGACCGCGAGTTGGGACGGCAACACCTACGCCACCTACGGCACCATTACCCGTGGCGGGGCGGTAGGCTCGGTGCTCAACTCCGTGCCGGTCAACGTGGCTGGGACCATCGAGTACAACACCCTCGAAGAGACCTATGCCGCCGCGTCCTTCGGCGCGGGGGAATGGGAGCCGAACCTCGGCGTCACAACCTACTTCGGCTACTCCTTCATCAAGGAGAAATTCCAGACCCAGCAAAGGTTCAACAACCTTCAGGACCCCAAGATCGGCTTCAACGGCATGGAGTTCAACAACGCGACCCTCTTGCGCTCCCGTTACTGCCCCGGCTCCTACCTGTTCGGCCCCGCAGCCGCAGGAACCGCCGACCCCATCGCCGTAACGTACCTCAACGAGTCCAGCAACGGTGCGCTGACCAGCTATCCGCTCGGCACCGGCTACGCAAGCGGCTACTGGGAAACCTTATGGTGGCTCAATGCACGCAAACCACACATCAACCTGTATGTATCCAGCGACGCGGAGTTCGGGTTCGGCTTCACCGGATTCAAGCCGTCCGCCGGAAACACCAGGATGATCGGGCAAGTATTGTTTAGTGGGGCTGTCACGTTTGCTCCTCGCTATGGTAAGCAACTGTACGGGATAACTGGATAACCCCAAACTCACAAGGAGAGTAAAATGCCAAACACAAACCGAAGTTTAGGGGTCTACATTCCGACTGGCGATCCCGATACCGTGAACGTGTCCTCGCTGTACGCAGGCGGGGAACTCGGCCTGGCGTTCGACCACAACGACCGCTCCTACCAGATTGTGCAGGTGGACAGCGGCTGTGTGGCGGCGAACGGCGTGGGCGTGGTAGCCGCGAACGACCTCGCTTTCTGGAAGGATAAGGACAGGTACCTTGTCACCAACGACTTCCGGCAGGCAATCGGCGGTTCCCTCGGAACCGAAGCCTATCGCAACCAGGTTGCGGGCGTATTTCGCAATGCCGTTACCGCAGGGTACTATACCAATATCCTGCAGCGGGGCGACAACATCCCCGTGGCGTGCACCACGACTCCCGACGCAGTCGGCGAACTGGTGGTGGCAAGCAACACCGCGAGCCAGGCTTACTGTGCCGGAATCAATGTCGGCACCGCCTCGACGCACCAGATCATAGGCACGTGCCGCGTTGCGGCCTCCGACAACGTAGCGTATGTCGATGTGGACATACCCAACATCCCATAAGGAGGCACCATGGCCGCTGCTGTAACCATTGACTCAGGGTATCCCCTGTGCAACGTAAACGGGTCGTACCGTGAATGGTACTACATTTTCGACATTGCTGCGGACGGTGACTGGCTCGACGTGCCTTGCCGTGGCGTGCAGAATGTGACCTTCATCAACGACACCGACACAAATCATGTTGCCGTCGCCTCCGTCGCCAATCAGGGCTATGGGGCGCGTGTCACGTTCGACACAGCCGGTGCCGTTACCAACGTGTACTGCCGCGTAACAGGGCGATGACAATCATAGCTGAAGGGTGGCCCCGCACGGTGCGCGACGGTCCCGTGCGGTCGCTCCTCTACAAGCTCGACGCTGAAGCGGGGGACTGGCTCAACATCCCATCCCCTGCAACGGTCTACTGTTCGCATGACGTAGAGGTGCAGTCGGGCCGAATTGTGTTCAAGGAACGCGCAATCGGCTGCTACTGCGACATCGAGGAGGGGTAATGGCTCTCGACACCTACAGTGTTTTGTGGCGCAAGGTGCTCCTCCGCTGTCCGTCCGCAGGCCAGATGCTGGCGAGGGACTGGATCAACAACGCTTTCCGCCGCCTGAACGAGCGCAGGGCGTGGAGCTGGCTCGTCAAGCGCGGCCAGTTCCTCACGGTGGACGCCTACTCCACGGGAACCGCCGTCGTGACCCACAACTCCACAGCCGTGACGGGGAACGGCACGACATTCACCGCCGCCATGGTGGGGCGGCAGTTTGTCGTGAGCGGCGCGCCCATCTACACTATCGCTACGTACACGGACGCCACCCACATAGTCTTGGACGACGAGTACGGCGGCGACACCGACGCGACCGCCAGCTACCAAATCTACAAGTGCTACATGGACATGCCGACCGACTTCCACTCGTTCATCAGCGTGTGGGACGCGGCAAGCGCATCCGACATAGCCACCGTGACCACGCAGCGCGAACTGAACCGGCGCGACCCGCAGCGCACCAACACTGGCGACCCCTACCTGCTGGCCTTCCTCGACTACTACCTGCAGACGGGCGAGACCATCACGGTTCCCCGCTACGAGTTGTGGCCGCACCCGACTGCGCAGGCCGTCTACCCCTACATCTATGAGGCGCGCCCGACCGACCTCGAAGACACCAGCGCCACCCTGCCGCGCTTCCTTCACGGAGACCTCCTTGTCGAGATGGCCCTCGAACAGGCCGCGATGTGGCCCGGACCTTCGCCCGACAAGCCCAATCCCTACTTCAACCGCGACCTTGCCTCCATGCACGGCAAGCGCGCCGAGCAGCTCATCATGGAACTGGAGCGTCAAGACGAGGAAGTGGCGGTCAGCAACGTGCAATACCAGGACTCCGAAGTCACCTTCCTTGGTGACTCGGACTACCTGCAATCTCATGACATATAAGGAGTTACCATGAAACTGGTTAAAAGCCCCACAGAGCCAATCGCCAAACCCAGCATGAACCCGAGCGCGGGAAAGTTTGACGGCGACAACCCCGGACCCTTCGGCAAGTTCAAGCGCACCAAGGGCAAGGGACCCAAGGAGAAAATCTACGACACCGTAGGTCCGTTCGGTCGCACCAAATCCGCTTAGGTGACGAATGTGCGCGTACACGTACATCACATTCGGGGGTGCCAAGACACAATTATCGGCGAGACTCCACGATGCAAGTAATGTGTTCTTTACAGATACGGGCACATACCCCGAAATCGAGCTGTACCTCAAGGAAGCCCTTCGCGTCTGGCAGGTCCTCACGGCCTACTGGCGCGAAGAGGAATCCCTCAGCACCGCTGCGTCCACTCCCTTCTACGACCTTCGGGTCGAACTAGCTACAACCCGCCCATTCACAATCTACGACCGCGAGTTGGTGGCGGAAATCCAGTACCACTTTCTGGAACCCGCCACCCCCACTGCGTGGAGCGGCACCGAGCAATTCACCCTTGCCGACCTGACAACCGCGCTCCAGCGCAGGCGGGACCAGTTTCTCGCCGAAACGGGACTGCACCTGACGCACGACACGCAAGCTGCGGCGGCGGGCACCATCACCCTGCCCGAAGCCACAATAGACGTGCGCCGCATAGCATGGGTCACGGCGGGCGGGTCCTACACACCCATCACGAGGGAGGACGAGTGGGCCTTACAAGCCTATGACTCCGGCTGGCAGACAGCAGCCGTACCTTACGCATACTCGGTTGCCTCCTCAGCCCCCGTGACCCTCGAACTCGCTCCCCCGCCCAGCGTGGCGGGCACCCTCGACATCGTTTCGGTGCGCAGCGGGGCCACGCTCAACCCCGTCACCCCCGTCCTTATGGGCATTCCCGACGACTACTGCTGGGTGGTGAAGTGGGGGGCCATGGCCGACCTGCTGGGCAAGGACGGCCCCGCCTACGACCCCCAAAGGTCCGCATTTTGCGAACAGCGCTACCAGCAGGGAGTCACCTACGCCCGCAACGCAATCTGCGTCATTCAGGCTCAGATCGAGGGCGGCCCCGTGCCCCTGACGCCCCTGAGCGAACTCGACATGTACAACCCCAACTGGCAGAATGTGACCGAGGCGCAGCCGACTTCGATGCTCTCGATGGGCCTCAACCTCGTGGCCTTCTCGCCCGTGCCCGATGTCGCCTACACCATAACCCTCGATGTGCTGCCCAACGCGCCCATCCCGGCCAACGACGCGGCGGCCCTCCAACTGGGTCCCGAAGAGTTGAACGCCATTCTGGGCTACGCCGAGCACCTCGCCATGTTCAAGGTGGCGGGCACCGAGTTCGAGGCCACGCAGCCCCTGTACGACAACTTCCTCAAGGTGGCCCAAGCCTACAAGGAGCGCCTCGGTGCCATGGTGCGCTACGCCGAACCCCTTGCCGTCCAGTCCATGAAGGAGGAGATTGTGAACAAGCGAAGGGAGGCACCAAGTGGCTGACTTCCGTTATGAACGAAAGCCCGAACGATTCTTCAGCCTGGGCATGGACCTGAACCGCCCCATCGACAAGCTCAAGCCCCAGAAGCAGGCCATTCTGCGCAACGTGCGCTCCAGCCACAAGTTCGGCCACCTCGAACCGCGACCGGGCCTGACCAACCTGAGCATAACAGGCTCCCACTCCATCCGCCGCCTCAACGACCCCGCCACAGCGCGCGGTGTCCGCGTCACGGGCCACTCCACCTCGCTCTACGTGGACGGTGCCAGCGTGGACACAGGCTACAGCGGCGACCCCATCGCCCTCATTCCGCACCGCCCCCCGCAGTCCCCCGAGGCATGGATGTACTGCGCCGACTCATCGCGGATGCGCAAAGTGAATGTTGACAGCGAATTGCACCAGATAGGACTCCCCGCGCCCACCACCGCGCCCACCGTGGCCCTTGCCGACAACACCACCACCTCCACATTCTACAAGGAAATAGACGACGGCGACGCGACCACGAACTGGACGGCGGACGGCACAACGGTGGCGAGCCTCGCAGCCTCCAACCCGCCCCGCGTGGATGTCACCACGGTCACAATCACCGCAGTCCTCTACGATTCGGGCACGGATGGATGGTGTTGCGTCCGCCCCTCCGACCTCACCGGCATAAATGAGGGCGCGTACCTTGAAATCGAGGCGGGCGAAGGCGACGCAGAGCAGGTTCTTGTGCAGTCGGTCCATTTCGGCACCACCGCCACCACCATAGCCACCAACGGAATCCTGTTCGACTCGGGGACGGCGGGTGCCTGCTCCATAGTGCTCACCACCAAGTACCCCAAGGTGTACCGCGACTGCATGCTGTACAACTCCACCGACGGCACCTACGCCCACGTGCTCGACACCTACGCAGGCTCCGACGGCTTGACGGGAATCAGGGCCGTCACGCCCGCAGGCTCCACGTGGGATGCGGGCGACACGGTCTACGGCGTGCCCTCTTTCCGCACATGGACCAGCGGCACCGCGCAGGCAGCCGACACCCTCAAGGCAGTGGGCGTCACGATGACATTCAGCGCCACGGCGGGCACGGGAAACATAACCAAGGACATTCAGGGCGCTCCCATAGACCTCACCACAATCGCCGCAGGCGTGCCCGCCACTCCCGACGACTATATCCATTGCTCCTTCCGGCTGAGCGACCCCAGCCTCGTTACGCAGGGGCGCATCCTGTTCGACGTGACCAACGACGCCGACGCGGGCAACGCCTTCACCAAGGACTATTACTACAAGGTGTTCCGCCCGGACGACCTGACGCCCGTAGCCCTCGGGGACATCTCCGAGCTGGCCGGACTGCAGAGGGAAGCCCAGAGGGACGGCATTCCGCTCCCGAGGGACATAAGCCCGGATTCCCTTCTCGGCAGGGCGTGGCTGGAATCAGGCAAGTTCTACGAAGTGGACTACCCGCCCAAGGTCCTGCCCGAGGCGATCTCCCCCGACTCCATAATTGGGCGAATGCTCCTTGAGTCCGGCAAGTATGTGTCGGCCACCGAGAGCCAGACGGAGCTGGGCCTCGGCACCACGTGGCAGGAGCTTAGGTTCAAGATCAGCGACCTGACGAGAGTGGGCGCAAACCATTCGGTGGACCTCAAGAACGTGTACTATATACGCATAGAGTTCACCGTGACGGACGGGGCACTCACCACGGAGTTCCACTCCATGGGCATCATCGGCGGCTCAGGCCCCGACTCGGGCTATGTGGGCGAAGGCATGCCCTATATCTACCGCTACCGCGCCCGCTGCTCCGACACGGGGGCCGTCAGCAACTGGTCCCCCGCAAGCCGCAACCCGATCTACGCCCGACGCCAACAGATAAATGTGGTAGCCCCCGCACAGTACGATGCGGCGACCGAAGCGGACCTGCTGGAGTGGCAGCGGTTCGGCGGCACCATTCGGAATTGGCACATCGTGGGCAGCGTGGTCAACTCGGCTGCGCCCGAAACCATCAACGACGACATGCCCGACGACGTGGCGGAGATCAATTCCTCGGTGGGCCAGGTCAACTACCAGCCGTGGCCCATCATAGGCAAGCCCGTGAGCGGCACCGCCACCTACGTGTGCGGCACCACCGTCCTCAGCTCGGCGGCTTTCAGCACGAGTTGGGCACCAGGCACCCGCATCGAGATCAACCAGCAGGTGTACTCCATCTACAGGGTGGTCTCCACGTCGCACATCGAGCTGTTCCAGTCGGCGCAGGTGGCCACTGACGCCGCCTTCCGCGTCTCCGAACCCGTCATTGTCAGCCAGCCCCTCTACGCCCTGTGGGGACCCCTCGACGGCACCCTGTTCAGTTGCGGCGACCCCATCAATCCCCAGCGCCTCTACTTCCTCAACAGGGACTCCGAAGGGACCACGGACACCAACTACATCGACATCACCTCCCCCAGCGAACCCCTGCAGAACGGCGTCCTGTACAACGGGCGCTCCTACGTGTTCAGCTCCGAGCGCCTCTTCGAGATCCTGCACGACGGCGACCGCTGGACCTACGTGGAGATTCCCGGCAACAAGGGCCTGTGGGCGAAGTGGGCCTTCACGGGCTTCCAGGGCCAGCCGGGACCCTACATGTGCTACCTCGCCAAGGACGGCATCTACCAGTCCGACGGAGGCCCCGCAATCAGCATGACCGAAGCCGACCTGAATCCGCTGTTCCCCAACGAGGGCAATATGGGCATAACCACCAACACTATTCTTCGCCCCTACATGGACTCCCAATATGGCGCAAATTTCCGTTTGGCTTACTACGATAATCATATGTATTTTGACTATAACATCGTGTCGTGAGGTTCCCATGGCCACGATAGAAACCTACATAGAACTGATTAGCTGCGGGGTAATACAGAACCCCGTAGACGTGTCCAGCAGTTCCGACGACATTGGCGCTCCTTATGATGTCACCTACTACTCCACCTACCAGCCTCTGAATACATCCGACTACGATGGAACCGTCTCCTACTACTTCGAGGTGGTCGCCTTCTACCAATCCACGCTGGATACAGCCTATGTAGACATCGTCGATGAGGACAACACTATCTGCGGGACCACAACGTGGCTGGCCAACACGGAAGGCCCCATAGGTCCGACATCAGCCGGAGGTTACACTCACGGAGAGGCATTCAATGGGCTTGACTATGTGTTGCAACGTGTCGCATTCACGCCTACATCGGGGGACCACTCCTATGCGGTACGTGTAAGGGGAACCGTGCGGGCGCAGGATGCAGACTATATGGCTGCCGGGGAACCTTACCTTAATATATTCAAGGCCACGGTAGTAATCAGCCAAGCCCATCCAACAGCATCCGTTGTCCACATCCCCATGCTGGCTGAAAGCAATGCGGGGACACATAACAACACGACGCCGTTCGTGGGAGGAGCGCATGTAACGGACGGTTCCGAGGGTCCAAACATAGGCATGGCGTCTTATGACACTTCGTATGCGGCCAATGACACCAACGAGGCCAACAACGAGTATTACACGGCCTCCAGACCTATCTGGCGCTACTCCGCCTCTGAGCTTGCTACCGTAAGCGAGGTTGTGTTCGACGCCTCCGTGGGATACATACCAGAGACACCTTACACAAAGACGGCCACCATCTTTGGAGTGCCAAACCTGAGTTGGGTCCGCTCAAATATAAGGTGGTCCCCAAATTCGAAGGGAGATGCGGAGACATTCACCGACGGAAGCGGCTACACCAATGCCACGACAACCGGCAGTGAGTCCGGTTACACCTACACATACGTAGAACCCGCTACTGGATATGATGATTTTGTGTGGAGCCAAGACTATCCAGGCTCCAACTACTACGAACGTG
>Ga0209536_100017715_pt1 | contig 10069 bp, 9 predicted proteins | sample DeeMarSeWOR28_12_FD_187461 | JGI IMG/M metagenome (GOLD analysis project Ga0209536, IMG submission 187461) | Marine sediment microbial communities from White Oak River estuary, North Carolina - WOR-2-8_12 (SPAdes) (version 2) | ecosystem: Environmental > Aquatic > Marine > Intertidal zone >... | reverse complement strand
GCCTCCGGTAAATGCTCACATACCCATGTATGCTGCGCTTTCCCGATCGGCCTGACGCCTTGCCCTTGGACCTGATCTGAGGTTTTGAAACCACTTCTAAATAAACAATAACGCTAGTATGGGGGTGCGGCTTGAGGCTGATGCGGGTATAATTTTAACCTCATACCAGGGAGGTAAGGCGTAAACCGGTAGAATGATTTTTTTAACGGGCCAGGATGCGATAAATGTGGAGCTCAAATTCCTGGTGATGGATGGTCATTAAATACCCATCATATTTATGGTTGAGACGATCCAATACCGATCTCCAAGAATTACCGTAAAAGCGCTCCAGTATATCTTCATCTACGTCCAGGCCTTTTTCGTTTCTTATCTGATAGCGATTCATGCGGCACCTCCTGTACGCGATCCAATTCGCTACGTCCTTCTACTTTAATTATCGGCATTTGGGCTAATTTCTTTAGCCATAACGCCTTGAAAAAACTAAATAACGTAAATACGAACGCAGAACACCGATCCCGATAACGGCTCGACACAGAATCCTGGGGGCAGGGAAGGTAGGCCATATGTCTTATTGCTCGTCCTGTGGGAAACACCATAATGTGGGTTTTATTTCAACGCGCTTTGCCGGCACCGACGGCGTATCGTTAGAGACGGCGAAATGGGCAGATGTTTTTGAAAAGGCTGGATTTACATGTTTCTATTTTGCCGGCGAACTCGATCGCCCCGCCAAACAATCATATCCGGTTAAGGAAGCCGATTTTCGACATCCGGATATCAAAGATATTTTCAGCAACTGCTTCGGCTCCAGCGTGCGAGGCCGCTTTGTGACTGAAAAGATTTATGAGGTAAAGCAGAAATTAAAGGATCACCTATACACGTTTATCGAAAAGTTTGAGCTCGATCTCCTGGTTCCCGAAAATTCGTTGACCATCCCGCTGAATCTCCCACTGGGAATTGCCATTACCGAGGTCATTTCTGAAACGGGCATGCCTGCGATTGCGCACCATCATGATTTTTTCTGGGAAAGGAAGCATTTCACGATCAATGCCTGCTGGGAATACCTGAACATGGCGTTTCCGCCGCATTTGCCGTCGATTCAACATGTGGTGATCAACTCTTCAGCCGACAACCAGTTGAGTCTGCGTACCGGCATTTCAGCTACGATCATCCCTAATGTGATGGATTTTGAGAATCCGACGCCGGTGTCCTGCAGTTTGGATTCTGATAAAAACCGCCCTGCGAGCGATAAATACGCATCGGATGTGCGCCAGGCCCTGGGCGTTGCCGATGATGAGCTCTTAATTTTGCAACCGACACGGGTGGTCAAGCGCAAAGGCATCGAGCATGCGATTGAACTGGTCCATCGTTTAGAGATGAAAGCCAAGTTGATCATTTCCCATGCGTCCGGAGATGAAGGCTATGACTATGAACGTCGGGTGAGAGAGTATTCCAAGATGATGGCAGTAGATACGTATTTTGTCGCCAACATTATCAACGAGCAAAGGGGCAAAACCAAAAACGGACGCAAGGTTTATACCCTGCAGGACATTTATCCGCATGCAGATTTGGTGACCTACCCATCAGATTTCGAGGGATTCGGCAATGCTTTTCTTGAAGCGATCTACTTTTGCCGACCGATCGTCGTCAATACCTATTCCATCTACACCATCGATATTAAACCCAAAGGATTTTCAGTCATCGAAATTGACGGATATGTAACCGATGAAGCGGTCCGCAAAGCCAAAAAAATTCTGACCGACCCCGAACTGCGCCGCAAGATGGTCACCCACAATTATGAAATTGCACGAAAATTCTATTCGTATTCCGTTCTGAGGGAAAAACTCAAAAACCTCATCTTCGACTGCACCGCGTGCAATAAGATTAAAAACCTAGTCTAATCGCTTACCCTATCAATCCCGAATCGAAAATCCGCAACCCGCAATCCAAAATCGAGTATTGGAACCCATCTCAAAAAGAGCCCAATTAACCAATAACCAATAACGGATAACCCCCAATGGGTTTTAACCTATTGGGCGGCTAGTCTCCCATCTGAGCCATATAGTCATCATAAATGGTCTCCAGCGCCAGTTTATGCTTGGCTTCCTCCTGGCAAAGGACCTTAAACAGCTTTTTGGCTTCATCAGTGTCGGCCTGCACCAGGAATTCGTTGTACAGTCTCAGTGCCGTTTCCTCCCGTTTCATGGCCAGCAATAAAATTTCGTTGTAGGGCATACCCTCTTCATATTCGATGTCAACCAAATAATCACTGCGTTTTATATCGGTGATCCATTTGAACTTGTATCCTTCCAGACTCTCGGCGACCCCTTTGGCCTTAAATTCATTTAATATCTTTTCATGTTTCTGCTCTTCGGCGGCAAATTCCGCAAACATTTTTTTTGAGCCTGAAAAATCTTCTTCATTTTTGCTTATGTTGTCATAAAAGGCTGCGGCTTCGCGCTCCTTTTCGATAGCGAAATCGACAATGGCTTCAAGATTCTCAAAATTCATTATGCTCTCCTTTCCGAATGATCTTAATGCGGTCAGATGGTTGTTTGGGTTTTCCAAACCGGGTGCTTCGCACCTGGTTCCACCCGCAACGATTGGGGCACTTCGCGCCCCTGTCTTTTACCGCCTAGGGCGGTAAAATCCAAGCCACCCGCTTTGCGGGTGGTCGTTGACTCAGATTGCAGCGATCCGATGGAATTTAAACGATGATGTTTTTCGGACTGCTGGCGATCTCTATTTTCAGGGCAATAGCGGAAACAGCCCCTGTGTGGTGGGGCGTTTTTGGGCTGAATCCCGCCTGTGTTAATTTCCGTGAGACCCTTAATATCAGGATATTTTGTTAGGATCAACTGCCGTGTGTCACGGGCAAATTATAGGTTGACAAATTTGAGAAAAAAGAATAGCTTGTAGCCTTTTTTTCGATATCATGAGACCCCCCCAAAAAACAAGGAGTCCTTAAAATGACAGAACCTGCACGCGAGTTTGATTCCGAAAATGCGCATCCGATGGTCAAAGAGGTGATGGAGCGGTCGCAGCAGAACTTGTTGCAATGTTATCAGTGCCGCCGTTGCGCCGCAGGCTGTCCGGTTGGCGAGGAGACCGGCTATATAACGCCGGACCGGCTTATCCGGATGATTATCCTGGGCGACCGCGAAAACGCATTGAACAACCAGTTGGTTTGGAGATGTGTTTCCTGTTACACCTGCGGCACGCGCTGTCCCAACGACATCCAGACGGCCAGGATCACCGAGACCATCAAAAAGATCGCCAAAGAAAATCACCTGGACCCCTTAAAGCCGAAAGTGGCTCACTTCCATGATACGTTTGTGAATTCAGGCGTGCGCTGGGGCCGCCTCAATGAAATGGAATTCATGAGTTTCTTCGAATTAAAGAACACCTTAAAAGATCTTAAGCGATTGAAATTCAAGGCCATCTACGATGAATTGGTGGCCAAGACCAAGCTCGGATTAAACATGGCCAGGCGCAAACGGATGCACATGGGCTTTCAATCGGCTAAGGGGCGCAATGAGATAAAGCAGCTTTATAAAAAGGCCAAGAAAAAAACGGTCTGATGTTACAAAGAGGTTAACCATGGATATAGGCTATTATCCCGGATGTACGTTGCATGCGTCTTCGTCGCTTTACGATGTTCAGAGTCGGCGGGTATTTAACGAAGTCGGGATCAATCTCAAAGAGATCGAAGATTGGAACTGTTGCGGGGCAACCTCCGCCGGCAAGGTCGATGACTTTTTGGCCATCGCCATGCCCGCTAGAAACATCGGCATCGCAGAGGCGGATGGGTTTTCCGAAATCGTGATTCCTTGCTCGGCGTGTTACTCGCGGACGCTGGTGGCCCAAAAACGCCTCGAGGACGACCCCCTGTTAAAAAAGGAGATCAATACCGAACTCACCAAAAAGATCCAGGGAACGATTAAGGTATCCTCAATTCTGGAAGTGCTTTTGACCAAGGTCGCATCCGGAGAGCTGGCTGAAAAGGTGAGCCAGAAGCTCAAGGGCCTTAAACCCGTATGCTACTATGGCTGCATGCAGACTCGATTTCCGTATAAAGTTCCCGTGCCCGATGATGTCGAAAACCCCCAGGGCATGGAGACGGTACTCAAGGTCCTCGGAGCGAAGCCCCTGGATTGGAGCTATAAGACAGACTGTTGTGGCGCATCTGCCGCGGTTAATGATGAGGAAGCCGCTTTAAATCTGATGGCCCGGATTATGAAAGACGCGGTGGCCAGGGAGGCCAACTGCTTTGTGGTCACCTGTCCCATGTGTCAATTGAATATGGATAGCTTTCAGGACCAGTTCTGTGAAAAAAATGAAATTAAAGAAAGACTGCCTGTTTATTTTATAACCGAAATGGTTGGACTGGCAATGGGTGTAAGCGTGGCGGAATTGCAGATCGATCGGCATTTCGTTGAGAGCACTGAGCTTTTGAAGGAGTTGAATCTCATATGAATGAAAAAAAATCCGTAGAAACGAATAAGCGGGGCTCTGTACTGGTGGTGGGCGGTGGTGTCGGCGCCATGCAGTCGGCACTTGATCTGGCAAACAGCGGGTTTAAAGTCCATATTGTCCAGAAAGAATCCTCAATCGGCGGCACCATGGTTATGCTGGACAAAACATTTCCGACCGGCGACTGCTCCATGTGCATGATCTCTCCCAAAATGGTGGAATTGGGGCGGCACTTAAACATTGACATCCATACGCTGGCAGAGGTCGAATCCGTTGAAGGCGAACCCGGAAACTTTACGATCAAAGTAAAGCAAAAGCCGCGCTATGTCGATCCGGACAAATGCACCGGCTGTGGAATCTGTGAGGAAAAGTGTCCCAAAAAAACCAGCAGCGAATACGAGCAGGGTCTGACCGTCCGCAAGGCCATCTTCTCGCTTTTTCCCCAGGCCCTGCCGAACACGCGCGCCATTGACCGGGATATCTGCATATATTTCAAAAACGGCAAATGCAAGGCCTGCGAAAAATTCTGTGATGCCAATGCCATCGACTGGGAAGATACCGGCAAGGAATTCGAGCTGAATGTCGGCGCCATTGTTCTCAGCCCGGGTTTAAGTCGTTATGACGCGGCCGTGCGGCCCGAGCTTGGTTTTGGCCGCTGGCCCAATGTGGTTTCATCCATCCAGTTTGAACGGATTCTATCCGCTTCCGGTCCTTACCAGGGCACGGTCATGCGGCCCGGTGATAAAAAGCATCCGAAAAAGGTCGCCTGGATCCAATGTGTGGGGTCCCGCGATTCTCACAACGCCAACCCCTGGTGCTCATCTGTTTGCTGCATGTATGCCACCAAACAGGCCATGACCGCCAAGGACCATGATCCCGATATTGAACCCACCATATTCTATATGGACATTCGGGCGTTTGGTAAGGATTTCGATAAATACGTCAACCGGGCCAAAGAAGAATACGGTGTGCGGTATCAACGGGCGATGATCTCGGCGGTACGCGAGGAGGCCGGTTCGGGCGATCTCATTATGCGTTATGCCGCTCCGGATGGCAAACTGATCGATGAGATCTTTGACATGGTTGTGCTCTCCATCGGTTTTCAACCCCATGCCGAAGCCGTTGAGTTCGCCAAAACATTTGGCATCGAGCTCGATGCGCATCACTTCCCCAAGACCCCCCCGTTGATGCCCGTCCAGACAACCCGGCCCGGCGTATATGTTACCGGGATATACCAGGGGCCCAAAGATATTCCGGAAACCGTGATGCAGGGCAGCGCGGTGGCGGGCGGTGCCATGGCCCTTTTAAGCGAGGCCCGCGGTACCGAGGTCGTCGTCAAAGAGCAGCCGCCTGAAAAGGATGTCACTGAAGAGGAACCCCGCATCGGTGTTTTTGTATGCCACTGCGGGATCAATATTGCCAGCGTTGTGGATGTGGAAGGTGTCGCCGCTTATGCGAAAACACTGCCTCATGTGGTTTACGCCGGAAACGATCTTTTTACCTGTTCCCAGGATTCTCAGGAAAAGATGAAGGCGCTTATCGCGGAACACCGCCTGAACCGGATTGTGGTTTCGGCCTGCAGCCCCAAGACCCATGAGCCCATTTTCCAGGACACCATGGAGGCCTGCGGCCTTAATAAATATCTTTTTGAAATGGCCAATATCCGCAACCAGGATTCATGGGTGCACTCGGAAATACCGCAGGAAGCAACGGAAAAGGCCAATGAGCTGGTGCGCATGGCGGTTGCCCGCGCTGCGACGCTTCATCCGCTTTATGAAAAGCAAATCCCGGTCAACCAAAGGGGGCTGGTGGTCGGCGGCGGTGTGGCCGGCATGAATGCCGCTTTGGGATTGGCTGATCAGGATTTTGAGGTTGTGCTGGTTGAAAAGGAAGCCGAGCTGGGCGGACTGGCCAACCGCCTGACAGCCACCATCGAGGGCGCCGATGTACGTGACTATCTTGATGGCCTGATCAAAAAGGTTACCGATCATCCTAAAATTCAGGTACTGACCAACGCACTGATTATCAGCTTTACGGGCTCCCAGGGAAACTTCACAACCGAAATCCTGGTGGGGCCGCAAATGGTTCAAAGAAAAATTGATCACGGAGCTGTAATCGTGGCCACGGGGGCCAATGAATACCAGCCCAAAGAATACCTTTACGGCGAGAATCCGCGGGTAATGACCCAGCTCGAACTGGCCGAACGGCTGCAAAAAGGCGAGGCGGCGGATGCGTCCAGGGTTGTGATGATCCAGTGTGTTGGATCCCGCAACGAGGATAATCCCAACTGCTCGCGAATCTGTTGCCAGTCCGCCATTAAAAACGCACTTCAAATCAAGAAGACCAATCCTGAAGCAGATATATTTATTCTTTATCGCGATATTCGAACTTACGGCCTGTTGGAAGATTATTACGCTGAAGCCCGGCGTCAGGGGATTTTGTTTTTCCCGTTTGATCCTGAAGATCCACCGGTGGTGGAATCCCTTGAGGACGGGGTGCAGGTAAGCTTTAAGGATCAATTGCTGGATCGCCCCCTGAAGGTTAAGGCCGACATGTTGGTCCTGAGCGCGGGCATGGTTCCGGAAGACACCGAGGAACTCTCATCCATTCTCAAGCTGGCCCGCAACCCGGAAGGCTTTTTTATGGAAGCCCATGTCAAGCTGAGGCCGGTAGATATGGCGACCGAAGGGATCTTTTTGTGCGGGACCGCCCACAGCCCCAAACTCCTGTCGGAAACCATTTCCCAGGCCTATGCCGCCGCTGCCAGAGCGACCACCTTTCTCTCCCGGACACACTTGACCCTGTCTGCCGTTACGGCCCGGGTTGAAGGCGAAAAGTGTGCCTCATGCCTGGTTTGCGTGCGGTCATGTCCTTATAATGTGCCCAAGATCAACGAGGAAGGTGTCAGTGAAATCGATGCGGCAACCTGTCATGGTTGTGGTATCTGTGCGGCCGAGTGCCCGGCCAAAGCCATTCAGCTCAGCTGGTACGAAGATGATCAAATTATTTGTAAAGTCGACGCACTGCTTGAGGGAGTGCTTTAGTAACTTAAAAGATGGAATGTGTAAATTCCAAGTGAATAAGTAAAATCCGAAGCACGAAATACGAAATTCGAAACAATATCGAAATCCTAAATTCAAATGTTCAAAACTTTTGAATTTTGGTCATTTGATTTTCGAATTTGTTTCGAGTTTCTAAATTGAAGGCTAGACCAAAACAATAAGACACTTCAGCTTATTTTAATCTGGAGGGAGAAATGAGCGCGAGCTTTGAGCCGATCATTATTGCATTCTGCTGTAATTTCTGAGGGTACACCGCCGCGGACCTGGCAGGTTCGATGCGATTACAATATCCGCCAAATATCCGAATTGTGCGTGTACCGTGCAGCGGAAAGGTCGATCTGATTCATATTCTGCGTGCCTTTGAAAAAGGAGCGGATGGTGTATGTGTATTGGGGTGTTTAGAAGGCGACTGTCACTTCAACAACGGTAACCTTATGGCCCGCAGACGGGTTGAACAGGCGCAGAAAATTCTGGACTCCATCGATATTGGTGGGGAACGGGTAAAAATGTACAACCTGTCATCCAGTGAAGGCCCGCGTTTTGCCCAATATGCAGCCGAATTCACCGAGAAAATCAATGCGCTTGGGCCCAATCCGATAAAACTGGCCAAAAACAAGGCCGCCGTGGATCCAGCAACAAGAGATATGGCAGAAACAAATTAACCACAAAGATTGAAAAGGGGTTTGATTAAATGATAGTTGCAGACAAAAAGCCGATTGAGGAAATCATCGAATATCTCAAAGACCACACTAACATTTTGGTATTGGGCTGCAACGAATGCGTTACGGTATGTGAGGCCGGAGGCAAAAAGGAGGTAGCGGTTCTGGCTTCGACTTTGCGGATGCATGCCCAGAAAGAGGGAAAAGAGATCAAAATCGACGAGGTTACCCTCGAACGACAATGTGATAAGGAGTATTTGGATGAAATACGGGATGTCATCGACCAGTATGATGCCGTGGTCTCCCTTGCCTGTGGTGTCGGGGTTCAGTTTACCGCCGAACAATACCACAGCACACAGGTGTATCCGGGTGTGAACACCTGCTTTATGGGAGCCACCGAAGAACGCGGTCTGTGGACCGAACGCTGCCAGGGCTGCGGACAGTGTATTTTGGCCACAACCGGCAGCATCTGCCCGGTATCCCGCTGCGCCAAGCGGCTTTTTAACGGTCCTTGCGGCGGCTCCACCGATGGTCGGTGTGAGATCAATGCTGAAGTGGACTGCGCCTGGCAGTTGATTGTCGATCGTCTCAAGGCGCTGGATAAACTCGACGAATACGAAAAACTGTGCCCCTTAAAGGACTGGTCGACCGACAGGGCAGGGGGACCCAGAAAAGTTGTAAGGGAGGATGTGCAGCAATGAGTGTAAAGACACCGAGCAAACTGGAAAAGATTCTCAGTGAAGGCCATCTGGCCGTCACCTCCGAGTGCGGACCGCCCCGCGGAAGCAATGCTGAACACATCATTAAAAAGGCGGAGTTGATCAAAGACCATGTAGATGCCATCAACATTACCGACAACCAGACGTCGATGACCCGGCTGTGCAGTCTGGCGTCCTGCATCCGGCTGAAACTCATGGGGCTGGAGCCGGTTCTTCAGATGGTAACGCGCGATCGCAACCGCATCGCCCTGCAAAGTGATATTCTCGGCGCAGCCTCCTTTGACATCCACAACATCCTGTGTCTGTCCGGCGATCACCAGAGCTTTGGCGATTGCGCTCAGGGCCAGAATGTGCATGATATTGACTCGATCCAGCTGATTCAGGCCGTGCGGCACATGCGTGATGAGGGCAAGTTTTTAGGGGGTGATGACCTTGATGGCAAACCCCAGATGTTCGTCGGTGCGGCCGCCAATCCGTTTGCCGATCCCTTTGAGATTCGGGTCCCGCGCCTGGCCAAAAAGATTGCCGCCGGCGTCGAGTTTATCCAGACCCAGTGCATCTATAATCTGGATAAATTTGAAGAATGGATGAAAGGGGTGCGCGATCGCGGACTGCATGAAAAAGTTTATATTTTAGCCGGCATGACCCCCATGAAGAGTGTCGGCATGGCCAAGTATATGCAGAAACGGGTTCCGGGAATGGATGTGCCGGATGAAATTATCAAGCGTCTCCAGGGGGTAGAGAAGGACCAGCAGGCCGCCGAAGGCATCAAAATCTGTGTCGAGGCCATGCAGCGGCTCAAGGAAGTTGAAGGGGTGGCCGGCTTTCATGTCATGGCGATCGAGTGGGAGGAAAAGGTCCCTGAAATCGTCGAAGCCGCCGGCCTCCATCCGCGGCCGAAGGTCGATTAGCACCTTTAGAAAATACCGCAAGCAAAACCCTGCCTTTGATTAATCAGGCAGGGTTTTTTATTCGACATACTGACATATATAGACGGGGTTTAAAAGAAACCGGGTTTGCGTTTTTGAAAAATATCTGAAACTTTTTAGAAAATAATAGATGTTTGATATTTGGGTTTAATGAGGATATCTGCAAAAACTTCCTCAAATTCCGGTCACAACATATTGTATATTTTCAAATTTGACACAAGGTCATATTT
>Ga0209536_100017714_pt1 | contig 10069 bp, 5 predicted proteins | sample DeeMarSeWOR28_12_FD_187461 | JGI IMG/M metagenome (GOLD analysis project Ga0209536, IMG submission 187461) | Marine sediment microbial communities from White Oak River estuary, North Carolina - WOR-2-8_12 (SPAdes) (version 2) | ecosystem: Environmental > Aquatic > Marine > Intertidal zone >... | reverse complement strand
TGGCCCAAACTGCCAGTCACATTTTTGGAGAGGAAACACAAATGCCTGTCAAGGCCGTTCCTGCTTCAGAGATTCTAATCTTCCCCCGCACTATCTTTAATGCAGATCAAAAGAATTTGTTGATTGCACTTTCGCGTTCGGGAACTACCACAGAGATTGTTAAGGCGGTAGGAAAGGCCAAAAAAGAATTTGCAATTCCTTCGCTGGCCGTTTCGTGTGATCAACAGTCAAGCATGAGTCTTTCCAGCGATTTCAGACTTCAGTTTCCTTTTGAAAAAGAGAAAAGTGTGGTCATGACCGGCTCATTTACGACCATGCTGATCAGTATTATTTTTCTGGCTTCCCTGACACATAAGGATAATGATTTATTTGCCAATCTTCATGTGATGACAGATCGAAGTGAGCAGGTAATGAATGAATACGAGGATCTTGTCCGGGAAATTGCAAATCTTCCAGAAATCACCAATTATGTATTTTTGGGACAGGGGACTTTTTATGGTATTGCCAATGAAGCAGCCCTTAAAATGCAGGAAATGTCTCTTTCACCTGCTCAGAGCTATCATTCACTGGAATATCGCCATGGTCCCATGTCAACCGCCGATTCTTCGACTTTGATTACTATCCTCTGTTCGCAATCCGGGGCAAGTCTGGATACAGACTTGGTCAAAGATCTGAAAAAGTTGGGTTCTAAGATTCTGGTTATGGGGGATGGTAAATCCATGGTTGGGTCCTGCAAGGCCGATTATATAGTATCACTTCCTCATTCATCCAGGGATGGATTAAATTCGCTGCTATTTATGCCCCTTCTACAGTTAATGGGTTTTTACAAAGCGAAAGCGAAAGAAATGAATCCCGATCGGCCTAAAAATTTATCGGCAGTAGTCGAACTGAACTTTTAAAGGAAGAAACATGAAGAAGTTGGATGCGGTTGTAGTGGGTGAACTAAACATTGATCTGGTCCTCTGGGATGTTCCGTTTCCAGAGTATGAAAAGGAAAAGCTGGCACGAGATATGCGTTTCACCATGGGCAGTTCCTCTGCGATTACGGCACATAATCTCTGTGCAATCGGCAGCAAAGTTGGATTTATCGGTAAAGCGGGAAAAGATACATTTGGCGAGTATATGATACAACATCTTAAGAATGTTGGTGTTGATATTTCTGGAATTATCACAGATCCTTCCCTTAAAACAGGTGCGACAATTGTATTAGCTAATCCTCCCCGGAAAGCCCTGTTAACCTATATGGGTGCCATGACTCAGCTGTCCATTGATGACATTAATTGGGATCTGGTTTCTCAGGCCCGGCATCTTCATATGGGATGTTATTATCTGCAAACAGGCATGATTCCGGATGTTCCTAAACTGTTCGAAACAGCAAAGAAATACGGACTGACGACCTCTCTGGATACCAATTGGGATCCTTCCGAAACCTGGCATGAGGATATATACAAGGTCTTAAAATTTACTGATCTATTTTTACCCAATGATGATGAAGCAATACGAATTGCCCATGAATCCTCCCTTTCAAAAGCAATTTCTAAACTGAAGAAAATGGTTAAAGTACTTGTTATAAAAAAGGGAAAGGAAGGTGTTACCGTATGCTCCGATTCTGAAGAATTTGATCTGCCCGGCTATAGAGCAGAAGTTGTGGAAACGACCGGTGCGGGAGACAGTTTCAATGCCGGTTTTATCCACATTTTTTTAAGAGGGGGTTCTTTGAGTGAATGTGCCCGTTATGGCAATGCCTGTGGTGCCCTGGCTGTTTCAGCCATAGGTGGAACCGGTGCATTTCAGGACCATAAGTTGATAAAAAACAAAATCGATAAACTAATCCATTAGCAATGACATCACTGCTTGAAATTGTACAGGCTCATAAATTAGACAGTCAATATGGAATATACTCCATTTGCTCTGCTAATCCTTACGTCCTGAAAGCAGCCATGATGCAGGCTCAACAGGATGGGAGTCTTCTTCTTATTGAATCCACGTCCAACCAGGTGGATCAGTTTGGAGGCTACACGGGTTTGACACCGGGTGATTTTGTATCGTATGTTCATCGATTGGCAGCCGAGCAAAACTTTTCCCTGCAAAATCTTATCTTGGGGGGAGATCATCTGGGACCCAATTCCTGGCAGAAAGAGTCGTCGGCGATTGCCATGGAACATGCCCATGAATTAATTCGAAGTTCTGTGGCAGCTGGTTATACTAAAATTCATCTGGATACCAGTATGCGTTGTGCAGACGATCCTGGGGATGCCGGTGCTCCCCTGGATGTGAATACAATTGCCAGACGGGCTGCGGAACTCTGCAAGACAGCTGAAAAAACGGCACAGATTCATCCCGGAAACAGGCCACTGGTATACGTTATTGGAAGCGATGTCCCTATCCCTGGAGGGGCTCAGGAAACTCTGGAAGAGCTTCATATAACTTCTGTTTCGGAAATAGAAGAGACAATAGATGTATGCCGGAAATATTTTATGGATTTTGGATTGGAGGACGCCTGGCAACGCGTGATGGCAGTGGTTGTCCAGCCGGGAGTGGAGTTTGATGATACTAAAATCATCGATTATAATCCTAGGCTTGCCACGGAAATCTCCAGATTTATTGAACAATATTCCGGTCTGATTTTTGAAGCACACTCGACTGATTATCAGAAACCGGATAATCTGAAAAAGATGGTGGAAGATCATTTTGTTGTTCTAAAAGTTGGTCCCTGGCTGACTTTTGCTTTACGGGAAGCCCTGTTTGCTTTTTCATATATTGAAAATGAGTGGTTAACAGGACGAAAGGGCACAACATTATCCAACCTGCTAGCCGTTATTGAACAGGTGATGATTAATAAACCGAAATACTGGGAGAGGCATTATCGGGGGGATACTGTCCAACTGCAAATTGCCCGAAAGTATAGTCTGAGTGACCGGATTCGTTATTACTGGCCGGAGCCGCAAATTCAAAGTGCCTTAAAAAGACTATTGGATAATCTGTCTCATCAATCAATTCCACTTGCCCTGATCAGCCAGTTTCTACCCAAACAATATGAAGCTATTCGTTCGGGAAAAATACAAAATGACCCGCCGAGTCTGATATCTGATAAGATTAGAGAAATAGTCAAAATATATGCCAGGGTTACAAAATCTGCAAAGATGCTGCAAAATATTGCCGAATAACACCAGCAGTGAGTGAGTGAAAGGAGACTAAATTGAAGATCAAATTGTGGCTTATATTCGCACTGGTTACCACGAGTTTTTGGGGTATTTGGGGAGCAGTAATAGAGATTCCTGAAAAAGCCGGTTTTCCTGCTACCTTGGGTTACTCGGTATGGGCCTTAACCATGATACCACCGGCACTGGTGGCTTTAAAAATAATTAAGTGGAAACTGGAATTTGATTTGCGGTCCATAATTCTGGGTGCTGTAATAGGATTTCTGGGTGCCGGCGGACAATTGATCCTTTTTCAGGCCTTGAGATTGGGTCCCGCCTACCTGGTATTCCCCTTTATTTCACTCTCACCGGTTGTGACTATTCTTTTATCTTACTGGTTTCTCAAGGAACGGGCAAGTAAAAGAGGCTGGGTTGGAATCATCCTTGCTCTCCTGGCTATTCCGCTTCTATCCTATCAATCTCCGGAAAATAGTAACACTTCAGGATATTTCTGGATTTTTTTATCACTTCTGGTCTTTTTGGCATGGGGAATTCAGGCCTATGTTATGAAATTTGCCAATGAGACGATGAGAGCAGAAAGTATTTTCTTTTATATGATGTTTACCGGTTTACTTTTAATTCCATTTGCCTTGTTGATGACCGATTTTTCCCAGTCTATTAACTGGGGATTTAAAGGACCCTATCTGGCAGCTATGATTCAAATACTAAATGCAATTGGTGCTCTATGTCTGGTCTACGCTTTCCGCTTCGGCAAAGCCATCATTGTGAGTCCGTTAACCAACGCAGGGGCTCCGGTGATTACTATCATTCTATCTTTGATTATTTATAGTGTCATTCCTCCTACCGTCATAACAATGGGGATGATTCTGGCAATTGTTGCGGCATTTCTTATGGCAATAGAGTCTGAAGAAGAAACTAGCGAAGTTCCCAAAAGCGGATGATTGATGTAAACAATTGTTTAGATAAATGCAGTGTCAATAAATCAAAATTTTAATTATTTGAGATTTTATCTTTTTGGTGAATCAAGATGCTGAACAGGAAATATACCAGTCTGTTTTTGGGATTAATTTTCCTCATCATTTATTCATCTCAGTCTGTTCAGGGCGAGTCTGAGACTTCAAATCCAAACATGCAATTCCCCTGGAGAAGTAACGGATCATTAAAGTTTTATCTGGATATTTGTCAGTATCAAGGCTTAAATGGTAAAACCCGTTGTGAACTCAGTTATTCAATTGATATTGAGCCCTTTCTCGAATCTTCAGCTGAAAAGCTTTTGCTTAATCTATCTCTTACAATCAGAGACTCAAATAAAACCATGCTCGATTCAATACCTGTACAACATAAAATTGATCTATCGGACTCTGTTCTAAGAGAGAATACTCACAGATATGTGGATCTGATTAAATTAGAACTCCCACCGGGCTGGCTGACTTTTGATATCTCAATTGCTGATAAAAACAGTCAACTGACAGGCAATATCCAAAACGATTTATATATTGAAGATTTTGGGGCCGGATTTTCACTCAGTGATCCATATTTTATATCCGGTATAAAAAAGTCTGCAAGTAATAATAAATTTGAGAAGTATGGACTGCTTCTAATTCCACAACCCTCCCGGATCTTCAGTATAGAATCAGATTCCTGTAAATTCTATGTCTACCATGAAATTAATAATATGTTCTTTGAGCCGGATAATCCGTCAGCCTTTTCCTGCCACTACCAGATTTTTGATCTTGCAGGCAGTGAATATCTAAATAAGCCCGAAATAAGATCTATTAAGGAAGCCAAACACTCATCGCGTATTGAAGTAATCAACCTGGGAAATGTAAAATCAGGAATTTACCGGTTGGATATTTCTGTTACTGATTTAGCGACCGACCAAAATAAGGTTGTTTCCCGCTACTTCTGGCTGGTTGGGAATGAATATGACAGTCAATTTCTAGCTTTAGCGGAAGTTGATATCGATCAATATTATCATCAAATTCAATATCTGCTAAGTGATAAGGAGAAAAAAATCGTTAATCAGCTAAATTCGCAGGCTAAACAGGAATATCTGTTAAAATTCTGGCAGGCAAAGGATCCTGACCCGTCCACGATGGAAAACGAATTCATGGTTGAATACCTCAAAAAGGTGGCTTATGTCCAACATGCCTTTAAGAATGGAATCGATTCTGATATGGGGAGAATCTACCTGCAATATGGAATGCCCACAGAAGTTGATCGCCAAATTTCAAATCCAGGTTCAATAAAGTCTGTCATCGTCTGGCGATATGCCTTGAATGGTATCACGGAATTCGTTTTTCTGGACAGAACAGGAGATGAGCAGTATATATTGGTACATTCGAATCATCCGGATGAATTCAACAATTCAGATTGGATAAATGATTTAATCGACAAAGAAGTTGGATCGAATCAATTTAAATAAATAAATCAATTAATTACCGACTTAATAGAGGAGGAAAGGCATATGAAAATAATGTTATTAGTAAGAATTTTTCAAAAATTTTACAATTCAGCAGGAGGTAGAAAATGAAACAATTTATGAGCAATTTGTCACTGTTTATTGCTGTTTCAATACTTCTGATATTCGTTTCATATAGTTTTCTTCATGCTGCCAGTGGAAAAATTGCGGGACAGGTCATTGCAGAGGATACTGGTGAACCTCTGATTGGTGTCAATATTGTCATTGAAGATTCCAAAATGGGAGCGGCAACAGACCAAGATGGTTTCTTTTTCATACTGAATGTTCCGCCGGGAACGTATTCAATACAAATCTCCCAGATCGGATATGCTACGGTTATTAAACAAAATGTCGATGTCAATATTAATCAAACCACCGATCTAAATGTAACAATGAAACCTGAAACCATTGATGGTGAAATGGTGGTTATTGAGGCGGAGCGTCCGGTCATCCAGATGGATGTTTCATCCAGTCAGCGAATTATAGATACGGAAGCGATTAAGGAAAGACCGATGCAGAATCTGGAAGAAATTTTGGCGACAGAGGTCGGAATTGCATTGTCTGCTTCCACAGAAGGAACGGGTTTACTTGTCAGAGGGGGTGGATTAAATGAGACTGATATTGTCATAGATGGATTGTCTACCCGAAACGAAAGAAATCAACAACCGCTAACCAATATTAATCTCACTGCCATAAAGGAGATTGAAGTTCTAACAGGTGGATTCAACGCGGAATTTGGTGATATTCGTTCCGGCATGGTTAATGTGGTTACAACTGAAGGAAGTCCGAACCGTTACTCCTTCAATCTGGATACCCGGGTCAGTCCACCGGACCGCAAACATTTTGGACCCAGCCCGTACTCCATACAAGGCCCTTTCTGGCAGGTTTATGCCGGGCCGGATGCCTTTACGGGTGTTTCTCAGGAAATGGTGAATCAGGGTGAATATCCATTTACTTTCGTTGGATGGAATGAAGTTGCTCGCCAGTTTCTGGCAGATAATGATCCTAATAATAACATTACTCCGCAGGAAGGTCTTGAAATCTGGAAGTGGCAACACCGTCTTATTGAGGATGCAGATCAGCCGGATTACATCATTGACGGTACTTTAAGTGGACCTATTCCCAAGACGCCGATAGCGTTTATGCTTTCACAGCGGTATGAGAATTTACAGCTGGTTTATCCCTTGAGCCGGAAAAATTCCATCAACAGTTCCACACTGCTGAAATTTACCGGTCATATTACTCCCCAGATGAAAATCTCTTTTAATAATGCCTTTTTTCTGATTCGGGGTGTCAGCGGATCCATCTATGATGATACCAATGGAATCATTATGGGAAACAGGCAGGGAAGTGAATACGGAAGAGATATTTTTTATTGGCGGTATATCTGGCATGATGCCAACTTTAATCCGATTGAAACGAAACAGTATCGCGGGGGCATTACACTCAATCATGTCCTGAGTGCGAATTCATTTTATGATTTCTCCCTGGAATACACCAATTATAGTACAGTTCAGGAACCCACTGGCTTAAGAGATACGACCGGAATTAAAAAGATCGGCAACAATTATTATGACGAAACGCCTTTTGGATATTTTGGCAGCCAATATGGTAGTATAACGGAAAAATATGACATCCTTGGCGATTTCCTGATGTCTGGTGGCGGGCGTGGTCAGGACCATTCCAAATACTGGGGTATCAAAACGGCCTTCGATTTTGTCTCACAGATCAACCGCCATAATCAGATTAAAGCTGGTCTTTCTGTACAATACAGTCAATTCAAAGAACGCAGAGAGATTAATCATGGTCAGACTACTCAACCTTATGAGGAAGCGCCTAACAACTGGTGGTATTATGATGAAACGCCGGTTAAACTGGGCGCCTATATACAGGATAAACTGGAATATAAAGGTATGATTGCCAATGTAGGTTTACGGGTAGATTATCTCCAACCAGGAGTCGATCCATTTAATTTAAATCCCCAGTTTATCTTCGAATATAGACCTTATACCCTTGATAGTTATAGAGCGAACAATAACAGTTTTGATTCGTACAGACTCTCCGGAAAATCGTATAAGCTTTATTGGAGCCCCAGACTGGGCGTATCACATCCAGTTACTGCTACCAGTAAAATATTCTTTAATTACGGACATTTTTTCCAGCCTCAGATAAATGACCAGTTATATGCCACCCAACCCTACTCCAATGGTTCTCTAATGCCTAATCTGCAGGCTGACTGGCCCAAGACAATTTCGTATGAAGTGGGAATTGAGCAGGGTTTTGCCCGAACCTACCTGATTCGTATAATGGGTTATTACAAGGATGTCAGCAATCAATTAAGTGAGCAGGATATTATTTCGTATAATGAGGAAAATATTGTTGAGACATATGCCAATAACAGTTACGCCGACATCCGGGGCCTGGAACTTCGACTTGATAAAAGAATGGGACGCTGGTGGTACGGCTGGGCAACTCTGGAATATAGCGTACAAAGCACCGGGCGTACCGGTCTGCGTTATATTTATGAAAATCGCCAACTCGCCAAACAGCAAGCTGAAAATGCCACTCAGGATCGCGGTTGGCCCGTACCGGCTGTACGTATTAATTTTACCTTTAAAACACCACCTAATTATGGACCAAATGTTATTGGGTTCAAATTGTTAGCTGACTGGCGGCTCAATATTTTTCAGGAATGGGAAGATGGTGGAAAAAGCCTTTTAAATCAGGATTCGCCTTTAAGCGAACAAAGATATGCTGAAGTCATTGACTATTGGAATACCGATCTGTTACTCGAGAAAAGATTCAATGTCAACCGGGTTAGATTCGGATTATTTATGCAAGTCCGGAATCTGTTCAACTATAAAGGATTCCCAAATCCTTTATATTGGAACCGGTATGTTGACTCGCTCCATTTTCCATGGGAGACGGGATCTCAGAAAGGAAATGATAAATTGGGAGATTACAAACAGGACTATATTGATCTGGGATGGAACACCTGGTCTCAATTTGTTAATCCGAGAGACATATTTTTCGGCCTGCGTGTTCAGCTTTAATTAGATTAGGAAAATATAAATATCTGTTGATTCTTTAAGGAGGAAATGGCAAATGAAATACATGAAAATATTTATTTTAACAGGCCTATCTCGGGGAATCCCATCAATTTGTCTGATGATGATGTTTTCGAGTTTTCTGTTTGCACAAACCCGAACGCATGATTTAGGTGAATTTAAATATCGGGTTGAAGCATCAGATTATCTCAATACAAATGATTCACAGCCCCTTGGAGAATGGCCGCAGGATCACTTCCGCTATGCCAACATCGTTTTTTATAATAGTGGATTCACAGTTGGAAACTGGGTGGATGCCGATGGTGTGGCACATAGTAAGGAAGAGTATTTTGAACCGGTCAGTTATAACCAGACGGAACCGTATGGGATAAAAGAATATCGCAGATACGAACCCCCGCTGGTATATGTCTATTCTGAAGGACAATTACTGTTATCTTCGCGCCCTTTCACTGGTGAGGTAGTGCCGGATTTACCTGCAGATGCCATGGTTGAAGTTCGTTATAAGGCGCAACCCGGATTTGATGTGTTAAAAAGGTCCTACTCTTTTTCCAATCCCAACCATGATGATTATACGATTCATTATTGTCGCTATCTGACCACTTTTGATTGGGATCAGGATGATGATCCGGATACGGATCCTACCCAAACCCTGCAGGATGTCTACTTTTTTGTGGGTTATAGTTTTCAAACTGCTGAGGGGACCTACATCACTTATGCGCAGTGGTATGAAGAGGCAAAAGATGACTGGGCAACATATGAAACATACACGCCAGCACTGACGACCGGCGGTAGAAATCTGCAGATCTCCTATGGTTGGGACGGTGACCATCCAGATATCGTGGAATTTGAACCCGGTGGTCCTGATTTTGATGACACGGGGGATCCACGTTTTGCTGTGGGTGAAGAGGGTGTAACACCTTTACCGTCAGGAGAATTTGTCTCAAGTTCATATCAGGGATTTGCGGCACTCCATGTCGATACCTCTCCGACAAACAGAAATGATTGGACGACTCAGCCTGTATCGATTATTGCTAATATGAGTATTTATAATGTATGGGATTCGGATTTTCCGGGTTTTGCAACCGTCTGGGACTGGGCGGCATCAGGTTCCAAACAGGTGGTTGAAGATCAGGCAGGTTGGCCGGATGATGCATCAGGTCAGGAAGATGAATATCCTTTCCAGGCCTTCGGGCCCTATCAGATGAGTCTGGGCGATTCCATTGTGTTTGTCTATGCGGTGGGCGTTAATGGTATTTCCCGCGAATTATCGGTCAGTAAGGGCCTGGAATGGCGGGATTGGTACCGAGGCGGCTCCTCCACCTTCGATAACGATGCGAAAAATGCATTGATTGCTACAGGAAAAGACTCCTTGTTTATGA
>Ga0209536_100017713_pt1 | contig 10069 bp, 10 predicted proteins | sample DeeMarSeWOR28_12_FD_187461 | JGI IMG/M metagenome (GOLD analysis project Ga0209536, IMG submission 187461) | Marine sediment microbial communities from White Oak River estuary, North Carolina - WOR-2-8_12 (SPAdes) (version 2) | ecosystem: Environmental > Aquatic > Marine > Intertidal zone >... | reverse complement strand
GAGGTCTTTGAAATGGGCGATGATGAAAAAGCCTTTGTAAAGGCAGAGGACAAATGTGATACCTGCGACTGTCAGGAAGCTGCCGATACCTGTCCGTCAGAAGCTATCACGATTGAATAACCGTATCGAATACAACACACAGAGCGCCCCGTCAACATAGTAAATCTTCTGTGTTGACGGGGTATCTCCCTGAGCCATCCGTCAAAATTGCACACCAGGACAGCAGGCCCCCATTGAAGAAGCTCGTGCATTCCCTGCCTTTCATAAAGAGTCGGCCTCATTGAAAATGATTATTGAATTTTTCTCTCTATGCTTGGCGGCCAAATTTTTTCGCCGGATTCTTCGATGGGTTAAAATATTCAATTACGATAAAATATTATCGTGGAAATTCATGGAGAGGCGCAAGGATGGATGCCCAATAAAAAGCTAAATATTCGCAGGGCAGTTCTGCTCTGGTTGAGCACCACTGGTTACATGGGTCTGATTTTTTTTCTTTCATCCCAGGAGAAATTCGGGTTTACCCTGCCTGCAAACAGTGACAAGATAATTCATGCATTCGCCTATATGCCGCTGGGATTCCTGTTTTATATTTCGCTCAGGGCAAGCGGAGTCAGAAACTATTTGTTTGTTGCAGCTTCTCTTCTGGCATGTATCTATGGCATTTCAGACGAAATTCATCAGTTCTTTGTGCCCGGCAGGTATGCATCGCTCGGCGACGTCGTCGCAGACGCAGTCGGCGCGCTCACGGGGAGCTTCATAGGAAGCTTTTTAAACCATTAAATCTGATGATCATTCTATCTATCCCTGGACCGGACAGGATCTCTCCCTGTTCAACCTGCTCGTCAGGTCCGTGATCATATGTAAACCTGCACAGTGCTTCCAGCCCGTGTCAATCTATACAGACAAGGCTGTACGTCTGCGCCCTGCTAAAACTGTTGGTAGCAGTGCCTTATCGCTATGCGCAATGAATGAAAAATTGATCGCCTCACTCAGGATGACAGTCTATGTTGAAACAAGCGTCAGCCCTGTTCGCCTGATTTGTTGACGCTCTCCGATCTTCGTGGCTGAGCATCTGGTGTACTGACTCGCCTCTGTTGACGTGGCAGTCGAGACAGTCCGGGACACGTTCATCCAGAAAACTTGCAGCCTTGCCATGAATCGTTTCTCCGTATGACAAGACGTCCCTGCAGAGAGATTATCGCGAGGCCGATGAATCGCTGTAACAGTATTAAATAATGAGTGCTCTGAAACCGATAGTATATAGTGCCATGTATATGTCTTTAAAAGTTAGAATTGTCATAGCTGCGTTTCTGATTACATTAGCCATACTTGCCATTTCAGCCTGGAGAGACATTCAATTTTCTGAGCGGGCTATCCTCGAAAGCCAAATTGAGAAGGCAGTTTTATTTTCAGACAGGATTGAACACGGTTTAATAGTACTGATGCTCAATAATAATTCAAAGGAGCTGCAGCACTTCATGACCAGCATAACAACAGATTTCAAAGAGCTCAAGGGAGTGCGAATATTCCGTCCTGACGATGGCATTATCTTTGCCTCTTCAGAACCTTCAGAGATCGGTGAACGAATATATGACGAAGACCTGAAGAGACTTGAAGCAAATGATTTCAATAAACCCTTCTTTATCGAAAAAGGTGACCGTCAATTCGCCTCAAAGCTGACAAAAATCCGGAACATGCCTGCATGCAGCAGATGTCATGGCACAGAAAAAGAGGTCCTCGGAATCATGGATGTAGAGTTATCGCTCGACAAAATTCATCAGACCATACAAAAAGTAAAACAACAGCACTTAGTAGATTCTGTAATTGGGTTTTTTCTGATTGGCGGAGGGTTTCTTCTTGTAATCGGAATTTTAATAGAGCGCCCAATAAAAAAAATGATTCAAACGATCCGAAAAATAGAAGAAGGTGATTTGTCAATCCGGATGGATGAAACCCGTGGAGATGAGTTTGGGCTTCTGGCTACCAGTTTTAACAGCATGCTCGATTCTGTTGTATCCGCAAAAAAACAATTGGAGGATTATCACATCACCCAGATGCAAAAGGCATCCAGGCTGGCATCGCTGGGAGAAATAATTTCTGGCATTGCCCACGAAATCAAGAATCCTTTGGCAGGGATAAGCTGCGCAGTACAGGTCTTTCATTCTGAACTCGAGAAAAACGACAGCAGGCGGGAAGTCACCGCGGAAATACTGGATCACATCAGAAGGCTGGACGGAATTGTGAAGGGATTGCTGAATTATGCAAAGCCCAAACCGCCCCAGTTTTTCTCATCCAGCGTAAGGGATGTGCTTGATAAAGCAATATTTTTTCTCTACCCAGAGGCAAAAAAACAACAGGTGCATATAGAAACGAATTTAGACCCTGACATGCCGTCCGTTATGATGGATCCTGACCAAATGCAGCAGGTCTTTTTGAATTTGATGATAAATGCAGTTCAGGCCATGCCGGATGGCGGAGCGCTTAAGATAACAATATATAAGACCGAAAAGGATAGTAGCGATGTAAATAATGCAATTAAAGAGATCATATCAAGTAAACAGGTAGCGATAATAAAATTTACCGACACCGGTGCGGGGGTGGAGAGGGAGAACCTGCAAAATATATTTGACCCGTTCTTCACAAAAAAATCAAAAGGGACCGGGTTAGGGCTGTCAATCAGCCAGAGAATAGTACAGGAGCATGGAGGAGAGATTATTGTCGATAGCAAAGTCGGGAAAGGGTGTGCATTTACAATATATTTGCCTGCAATCAATTCGTAGGAACTATCAATTCACCAACGAGACGTTTGATGTAAAAGTGGAGGTTCCTTGATCGCCGGAAAGATATTAATTATTGACGATGAAGCATTTATAACTAAGAGCCTGGGCAGGCACCTTGATAAAGAGGGCTGTGAGGTATTCACTGCTGAATCCGGTGAGGGAGGAATTGAAATCTTTAAGACCGACTCTCCGGATATTGTCCTCCTTGACCTGAACATGCCCGGAATGGGGGGCATTGATACTCTGAGGGAGCTACGGAAACTTAATAACGATGCGATTGTCATTATTATAACCGCTCATGGAGATATTGAAACCGCTGTGTCAGCTATAAAATTGGGAGCATATGATTTTGTGGAAAAACCCTTTGAACTGGACCGAATTACCGTTGTTATTGGCAAGGCCCTGGAAACGGCTCACCTGAAAAGAGAGGTTAATTATCTCAGAGAAGAAAAATATGATACATACAATTTCCATAATATTGTCGGTGAATCAAGCGGGATGAAGGAAAGCATCACCCTTGCCAAAAAAGTTGCCAGCAGTGATGCGAATACCATCCTCATACAAGGCGAAAGCGGAACGGGGAAAAGTCTTATGGCTCGTGCTATCCACTATAACAGTCCCAGGGCTTCAGAACCATTTGTTGAAGTCACCTGTACAGCTATTCCTGAGGCTCTCATTGAGAGCGAACTGTTTGGGCATGAGCGGGGTGCATTTACGGATGCAAAGGCTGCAAAAAAGGGGTTGTTTGAATTTGCAGGCGGCGGAACGATTTACCTCGATGAAATAGGTGATATAAAGATGTCCACGCAGGCTAAATTATTGAGGGCTCTTGAGGAAAAGACCTTTAAGAGGGTTGGCGGACTCAGGGATATCAAGGTAAACGTAAGAATAATAGCTACCACAAATAAAGCAGATCTTGAAAATGCAGTCAGGGAAGGCCTCTTCAGGGCTGATCTTTACTACCGGCTAAAAGTTCTGCCTATTTATATTTTGCCGTTGCGTGAGAGAAAAGAAGATATCATTCCCCTTGCCATGCATCACATCGAACGATTTAACAAGGAGTTCAATAAAAACATTTCTGGTATATCTCCTGAAGCCCATCAACTACTGTTAAATTATTCGTGGCATGGTAACGCACGAGAGCTCAGAAATGTGATTGAACGCATCTTCATTCTTGAAAATACCGACATAATCAGGGCTGAGCACCTCCCACCCGAAGTTCTCAGCTACACAACAGAAGCTTCACCCGGAAATGGATCGTTTGACCTGCCCACCCATGGTTTATCGCTAAAAGATGTAGAAAGGAAATTAATCTCACAAGCTCTTGAGAAAGTTGAAGGCAACCAGACAAAGGCCTCCAAATTGCTTGGCATTTCACGAGACGCACTGAGGTATAAAATGCAGAAATTTGGCCTCCTTCAATCATAATTCATTCAGAGATTATTGATTATCAGAGAAGATATCAACACCGGAAATAAAATATGTATGCTCTCTGTCATGAAACTTTTTATGGAGCATTCATATCTGGCTGAAGAAATAAAAGGAATCGTCCCGCCTGACATAAAAAAACACATTGATCATCTGAAATCCCTGTCTCCAATTCCTTGCCTAAAATCCCGAAGAGATGGTGAAAATACCCATACCATGGGGAATCTTGCCTGCAAACAAGCCAAAACAAACCTGGCTAAACCTATAACTGCCTGAATAATAAAAAATTATCCTCAGGCATCAATATTGCACTAATTTAAAGGAATTACAGAGAGAAATCAATGGACTTCCAAAATAACATAAGAATCCTGCTTATTGATGATGAAAAGCTGATAACCATATCGCTGAAACAAGCCCTCGAAAAAATGGGAGGATACGCGGTCGATTGCGTATTTAATGGAGCAGATGCCATTGAAAGCCTTGAAGAAAGCAATTATGACATCATAATCACTGACTTAAACCTTCCGGATTATAAGGAATTTGAACTTGTCAAGGCGATGAGGAAACTGGACAGCAATATTCCGCTCATCGTTATGTCAGCATGCTACCCCGATTCGAGCTTGCATGAAGTACGGGCTCAGGACGTCTTTAAATGTTTTAATAAGCCCTTTGAAATTAAAGAATTTCTGAGCGGTATTCAGGAAGCCCTGGCAACCCAGAATGCAGGCAGGCTCCCAGCCGGTCTTTAGATTCTATAAAACGAGATCTCTCCTGACGGTTATATCAAGCTGTCGCTTTATGCTTTCAATATAGGCCTTGACAACCTGATTACTCTTTGACGACAGGAATATTTGAGAAAGCTGCGCCTTGTTGTCCCCCTCCAGTGAATCGAGCATTTTGGCTTCCTCTGCGGTCAATTCTGCGGTTTCGCCGATCAACTTGCTTATTTTTGCAATAATCATATCGCTGCTCAGTGCATTTTCATAGATTTGAGGAGAGAGCCGGCTCAGTCTTAAGCGTCTTTCATACACATTGACATCAAAGACCCCGTCTCGCTGAAAGGCAGGCTCATTGATAATGGCGTCCTGCAGTTCTTTTTCTGAAACACGAATACCCGCCCTTTCAGCAGCTATCAGCAGGACCTTTCTGCTGATTAAACTATCGATAATCCTGTCAGGTACGTTCATCTTCTCGATTTCTTCATCAGAATACTGTTCCTTCAGCCGCCTGTATTCGTTGTCATATGCCCTATAGTACTCCTCCAGCATTATGCGATCACCTTCAACTTCAGCAAGAAACTGTACCTGAGGATTATCCTTCGGTCCGATTCCCCAGAAAACAAAAGCAATGGAGATCATAATCGTGATGGCGGAAAGCAGAAAGACCGAGAAAAACTTATGGCTGCTCATTATTTTTAGCATAAGATAATATAGCTCAATGGCTCGCCAGAGAGCAAGTATGGACGGCATATCAAGGCATGCAGGAGCATAATCCCCTGACCACTCCCGGTGTGGACATAGAACTGTCCACACCGGGAGTGGTCAGCTGCTTTCGGTCTTTTGAGCTGAGGTGCTAATTTTTCCCGTACACCTCGGCGAGGATTTCACCGGCTCCCTGTGACAGGAGTTTTTCGGCCAGGGCTGTTCCAAGCGGCTCCGCGTCTTCAGATTTCCCCTGGATGGAACTTTTGATCAATGTCTTTCCGTCAAGGCTTCCGACCAGTCCTTCAATCATCAACTGTCCGTCTTTCAGCTGCGCGTGTGATGCAATGGGAACCTGGCACCCTCCCTCGAGCTTTTTCAGAAACGCGCGTTCAGCTGAAACACATACCCACGTTTCCTCATGATTCAATTTACTCAAAAGGTCATTAATAAACTCATCGTCTGTCCTGCATTCTATTCCAACAGCTCCCTGGCCGATTGCAGGCAGACTGGTTTGAGTCGATATTTTCTCTGTAATTCTCGTTTCATAACCGAGTCGTTTCACACCGGCTGTTGCGAGTATGATTGCGTCAAACTCTCCTTCATCAAGCTTTCTCAATCTCGTGTCTACATTGCCCCGGAGCTGCGTTATTTTGATATCAGGCCGCTTATTCAAAAGCTGGCACATCCTTCTGAGACTGCTGGTACCTACACGAGCTCCCTGTGGAAGATCATGAAAACTGCTGATGCCTGTGCCCGCGATAAACGCATCACGGGGGTCTTCCCGCTTACAGATCGCGGAAAGATGGAGGCCTTCAGGCAGATCGGTGGGCACGTCTTTCATGCTGTGCACAGCAAGGTCGGCTTCTCCTCTCAGCATCGCCTCTTCAATCTCTTTCACGAAGAGGCCTTTCCCGCCCACCTGCGCAAGGGGGACATCCAGAATTTTATCTCCTGTTGTCTTAATTTTATTCAGTTCCACTTCCATGTCAGGGTGAATATTTTTTATCTGGGACTTGATCCATTCTGCCTGCCACAGTGCGAGCTTGCTGCCCCGTGTAGCGATTATAATCTTATTCCTCTTTTCCATTGTTCTCCTCTGTTTCGAGTTTAAATAATCTTTTTGCCATGTCAACCATAATGTCCCTGTCATCCTGTTCGGACTTCAGCGCAGCAGTCGGAGGGTGAATCAGTTTGTTCATGATTGAATTCGTAAGCTGCTCTATGGCCCTTACCATGCTTTCCTCAACGGGACCTAATTTTTTCAACATCTTCTCGAGTTCATCTTTTCGTATTGCTTCAGCCTTTTCCCGAATGGCAACGATTGTAGGTACAGCAATGAGGGACTCCTGCCATTTCAGAAAAGACTGCACTTCCGCAGCAACAATCCTTTCTGCCTTTTCAGCCTCCTTGCTTCGTTCTTCTATATTCGTCTCGACAACTCCCTGAAGGTCGTCGACGCTGTAGAGGTATACGTTATCAAGGTCATTGATTTCAGGATCAATATTTCTCGGGACCGCGATGTCAATGATGAACATCTGCTGCTGCTTTCTCGCCTTCATAATTCGCTGGACATCTTCTTTCCGGAGAACGTAGTCAGGAGCGCCGGTAGAACAAATAACGATGTCTGTATGAACGAGCTCATCGATAAAATTCTCAAAGGGGATCACTTTCCCGTCAAATTCCTGGGCGAGCTCCTCAGCCCGTTCATAGGTCCTGTTGGTTATATAAACGTCTTTGACACCGCTGTTTATCATATGCTTGGCTGCCAGCTCCGCCATCTCACCGGCCCCCATCAGCATGAACGATTTTGTCGCAAGGTCATCAAAAATCTTCTTGGCAAGTTCCACCGCGGCAAAGCTGATGCTGACAGCACTTTCAGCAATCTTTGTCTCGGTCCGGATGCGTTTGGCAACAGAGACCGATTTTTTCATAAGCTTGTTCAGGTACACGCCTGTTGATTTGTTTTTGAGTGCAAAGTCATAGGCGTCTTTCAACTGTCCGAGTATCTGCGGCTCTCCGACAACCATGGAGTCCAGACTTGCGGCAACCCTGAAGATGTGCTTTACCGCTGTCGGTCCATTGTGTATATAGAGCGCGGTATCCAGCGGCGCCCGCTGCACTTTATGAAACTCTGCGAGGAACTCCTTGATCTGCTCGATTGCTGCATCATGGTTTTCAACGCCGGCATAAATTTCTACCCGGTTACAGGTAGAAAGGATAATATTTTCCTTTATCGAAGGGGTTGCCTTCAGCAGAGAGACCGCCTCACCCAGCTTGGGACCATCAAACGCTATTTTCTCTCTTATTTCGACGGTAGCTGTCTTATGATTGAGTCCAATAACTAGGATATCCATAATTATAAAGAAAGGGTTCGAGGATTCGTGGGTTCAAGGATTCTAGTGAACAAGTGACTTCCGCTCCTTCTCTGTCCTTTCACATGAAACCTGCACCCCTTGTCGCCCTGAGTCCTACACAAAGACATGTTGTCCTCGCAGGATAAGGGAAACACCAAAAAATGCAAATACGACTATAATAAAGCCAACGATCGATAGTATTGCCGCTTTTTTCCCCCGCCAGCCTACTGTTAACCGCATATGAAGCAAAAGTGCATAGATAAGCCAGGTAATAAGTGACCACACTTCCTTGGGGTCCCATCTCCAGTATGAGCCCCAGGCTGAATTTGCCCATATCACTCCCGTGATCATCGCAAGCGTCAAAAGAGGGAAGCCAAGCGTAATGAGATGATAATTAATTTCATCCAGCACCTGTAGGCTTGGCAGCTTCTGGAAGAGGCCGCTCAGGTGCTTTGATTTAACGAACCGCTCCTGAATAAGATACATGACACCTATGCCGCACGCCATGGCAAATGCCGCGTCACCCAGAAAGGCGAAAATCACATGAATGCCGAACCAGTAGCTCTGCAGCACCGGGCTCAATGCCTTTATTTCTCTCGGAGAAAAAGCGGAGCTCAGCATAAGCATCAGCACGATCGGCATAATAAAAGAGCCCAAAAGGCCGAGCTTATAGCGGTACTCATGAAAAAAGAACAGGATCAGAATGCACCATGAAAAAAACGATGTCGCCTCATGCATGCTGGTGACCGGAATATGCCCGGCTTTTATGTATCTGGCAACAATGCTGACGGTGTGGCAGAGAAAACCGGCCACCGAAAGATACAGCGTAATTTTTGAAGTCGCTTTTTTACCCCTGAAAATCTCGATGATACCAGAAATTGTTGCGAGGAAATAAAATGTGAGGGCTAATTCAAAAAACAGGACATTCGTTTCAACTGGCAATGTATATACTCCTTACAATTCATTCTTTTCGGGTTGTTCGTAAAATTATACTCCTTTATTGTCGGGACATCCGGCTTCGTTCTTAACAATCTGATTCACTTAGTCAATATATTTTTTGATATGCGTAATGAATTTGTCAATTTCTCCGGTTTTTTCTTTTACATTCATTCTGAATAGAATAACATTATCGTGCAGCAGATTGAGTGCTGAAGGAGGGCATGAACTGCTATCGCCTGTGTTCACGACAATCATGTCTGCCTTTTCGCTTATATTGCGCGCAGACGGCTTGATCTCTCCATCACTTCCGATGACAAAGATTATCACATCCGGATCCAGATACCCTGAAGGACTGTTGCCTTCAATGATAACGCCGCGAAGGCCGGTCATCTTTCCGAGCGCTATATCAAGGGCATGTTCAAGTTCATCGGCAGGACTTTTAATCCAGACCACCCGTTCTGCCCCGGATTCTGACAAAACCGCTGTGTCTTTGTTTTTGTGCGATAAGATATCAGGGTCATCGATTACTGATACATAAAGGGCTGTTTTTGTGTACTTTACAGCTCCCAACCCCTTGAAATGATGAAGCAGTATTGCACACAGCGATGTCTTGCCTACGCCGCTGTGTGCGCCAGTAACAGAGATGATTTTCAGGGGGCCACCAGAAAACATCTATAGAGGATACAGAATAACCGTTTAAAGATACAACCTCGCCATTCTTCCTTGCTTCTTCATAAAATAATCGTGTATTCTTTTTCTGTTATGGAAATGCTTCAACCTGATGAACAGCTCAGGATCATCAAGCGGGGAGTCGTCGAGATATTGCTCGAAGAGGAGCTTCTGAAAAAACTGGAACGTTCCTTTGAGACGAGCACGCCGCTTAAGATAAAAGCAGGATTTGATCCTACTGCACCTGATATTCATTTGGGGCACACGGTACTTCTCGAGAAAATGAGGCAGTTTCAGGATCTGGGTCATGAAATTATTTTTCTTATAGGTGATTTTACAGGAACAATCGGCGATCCGACCGGTAAATCAGAAATACGAAAACCTTTAACTCGCGATGAAGTGCTTGAAAATGCAGAAACATATAAAGAACAGGCATTCAGGGTTCTCGATCCTGAACAAACGAAGGTTGTCTTCA